>ENA-OPCG01000581-OPCG01000581.1-human-gut-metagenome-genome-assembly--contig:-NODE-581-length-15329-cov-16.251931_pt1 | contig 15329 bp, 16 predicted proteins | sample MGYA00241248_ERZ501476 | MGnify/ENA primary metagenome ERZ501476 (study PRJEB25962, sample SAMEA2042629) | human gut metagenome | biome: human gut; feature: human-associated habitat; material: faeces... | reverse complement strand
GCAAAGTAATATAATATACTTTTTGCTATAGATTTTGATTATTTTATGCGATTGGTTTTGGGGCGTGACAATAAGGCGTCGTTGATGCGGGCGCGGAGGTTGTCGATGGTCCTGCCCTTGGTAAGCTTAGTAGCTAAAGGAAGGAGGATACTTATGAAACGCTCCTTTACTATCTCTTCTTCGGTAAGTTTTGGTTCCTGCTCGAACATGTAAATTACTACTTTAGCAAGTTCGGTGGCATTTTGACACTCACTGAGTTGGGCGATATAGTCAGGAAGATTCACCTTATCTACATATAGGGACAGCTTGCCGACTTCTGGACATAACTCTTTGTCGACAACTGTGTTACTGAGTATTTTCTCGGCAAACTGGTCACCATAGAAGTTTTGTACGGCTTCGGTAGCATTGGGAAGAATTTGATTGTTACCTCCGTTAATGTTGATTGTAATGTCGTTCATATAGGTTGTAATCATTAATCGTCGTTAATCGAACATTAATCTGACGTTAATAAATCGATGTTAATTCGTGTTTACTTAAAACTTGAACAATGGGATTAATTGTTGTAATAACGAGCGTACCACTCTGCAAAGCGACGGAGACCTTCTCTTAAACTTGTATTTGGCTTAAATCCAAAATCTTGCTCCAAAGGAGTTGTATCAGCATAGGTTACTGGCACATCGCCAGGTTGCATAGGTACAAGTTCCTTGTGGGCTTCGAAGTCGTAATCCTTAGGCAATACTCCTGCACGTACAAGCTCTTCTTGTAGGATGGTTACGAAATCAAGGAGATTTTCAGGAGAGTTGTTGCCGATGTTGTATACCTTATATGGAGGAATAGGAAGACCGTCCTCACCATTCTGCTTCTCTGGAGCGTGCTGCATAATACGGACTACACCTTCTACAATGTCATCAACAAAAGTGAAGTCGCGCTTACAGTTGCCGTAGTTGAAAATCTTGATAGTCTCACCTTTAACAAGCTTATTTGTGAAACCAAAGTATGCCATATCTGGACGACCAGCTGGACCATAGACAGTAAAGAAACGCAAGCCTGTAGAAGGAATGTTATAGAGCTTGCTGTAGGCATGAGCCATAAGTTCATTGCTCTTCTTGGTGGCTGCATAAAGTGACACGGGGTTATCCACCTTGTCATCTGTTGAATACGGAACCTTCTTGTTGCTGCCATATACTGATGATGAAGAGGCATACACAAGATGCTCTACCTCATGGTGACGACATGCTTCAAGGATGTTGTAGAAACCTATAAGGTTGCTCTGGATATAGGCATCAGGATTGGTGATGCTGTAACGAACACCTGCTTGGGCAGCAAGGTTTACGACAACAGAGATTTTGTTTTCGGTGAAGATCTTTTCTACAGCTTCTTTGTCGGCGATAGAGGCGTGGACAAAAGTCCAACTAGAACCATTTTGTCCTTGATAGAAACCTGATTCTACCCCATTCTCATCCATTTCAGATTTTTGACCAACAATAACTGTCAAGCATCGCTTTATTTCTTTCAAACGTTCATACTTGATGTTGACATCATAGTAGTCGGTTATTGAATCTATACCAATTACCTTAATGTTCTTTACATCGTGGAAAAGACGCTTTACGAGGTTGCTGCCTATAAAGCCAGCGGCACCTGTCACGAGGACAGTCTTGCCTTCGAGATTTATATTATAATTTACCATATTGACCCCCTCTTATCCCCCTTAAAGGGGGAAGATCCGGAAGGGTGCGGATATTAAAAATTATTCTTAATTATGTCTATTACTCTTTCTATATCGAATAACACTTCTTCATTTGTGAAACGCAATACCTTATATCCCATATGCTCAAGCCAATCTTGACGGATTCTATCATATTCTATTTGTTCTGCTCCTCTCCACCCCTCTCTTAATGTGCTAGAGAAGTCCATCAACAAATCACCTGTAGGTTTCTTATCAGTGACGGAAGAAACATTTACATTTGAGGGGCTTTGAGGATCTGGCCTATGATAACCTCCATCCAATTCTACAATTAAAAGGCTTTCACGAAAGAAGAAATCAACAATATAATCACCTATTATATATTGTCTTCTACATTTCTGACCCAAACCATTGCTTTTGGCTATTTGCCAAAAAGCAGCCTCTGCTTGTGTCAAACTCTTCCTGTTGACCTTTGCATTTTCTTTCAGTATCTTATATACTGATTTATCTGCTGTTTGCCAATCGTTCATACAGATAAAAGCCTATCTTTAAAGAAATTGTAACTTAGCATTCTTCACAACCAACTAAAGCCTCCCTTTAAGGGAGGTTTGGAGGGTCTCTAGTCTCTGCGGAAGATGTCGCGCGTGTAGACTTTGTCTTCAACGTCCTTCAAGCAGTCATCAAAGCGGTTGGCGATAATAGCCTTGCTCTGTGCTTTGAATTCATCAAGATTGTTTACAACCTTGCTTCCGAAGAATGTAGTTCCGTTTTCCAATGTTGGCTCATAGATGATTACTTCTGCTCCCTTAGCCTTAATACGCTTCATGATGCCCTGGATGGCTGACTGACGGAAGTTATCTGAGTTGGACTTCATGGTCAAGCGGTAGACACCGATGACACAAGTTTGCTCTTTGCTTGCATCCCACTGACCGTTCTCTGCATAATAGCCAGCTTTACGCAATACAGCATCGGCAATGTAGTCCTTGCGTGTGCGATTTGACTCTACAATGGCAGACATCATATTCTGAGGAACGTCGGCATAGTTAGCAAGGAGCTGCTTGGTGTCCTTAGGCAGGCAGTAGCCACCATAACCGAATGAAGGATTATTATAATGCGTACCGATACGTGGATCAAGACCTACACCTTCGATGATGGCCTTTGAATCAAGACCTTTAACCTCGGCGTAGGTATCAAGCTCGTTGAAGTAGCTTACGCGAAGAGCAAGGTAAGTATTGGCGAAGAGCTTGACAGCTTCAGCCTCCTTCATACCCATGAAAAGAACTGGAATGTTCTTTTCGAGTGAAGAGTGAAGAGTGAAAAGTGAAGAATCCAATTGCTTTGTATCACCATTATGACCGATAGCTCCCTCTAAGAGTAAAGATGCAAAAGTCTTAGCTGCTTCTTTAAGCATTTCTACATCTGTTACTGATTCGATAGCATTGTTCTCGGCCTCAAACTCTGGCTTGTTGATTATCTTGGGGTAGCCCACAATGATACGGCTTGGGTAGAGGTTGTCATACAAGGCTTTGCTCTCACGAAGGAACTCTGGAGAGAAGAGGAGGTTGAACTTCTTTACTCCTTTCTGAGCGTATTTTAAGTAGAGATTGCGGGTGTAACCTACGGGAATTGTACTCTTGATGACCATAATGGCATCAGGATTAACCTCCAACACCAAGTCGATAACTTCCTCCACATGAGTAGTGTCGAAGTAGTTCTTAACTGGGTCGTAGTTGGTAGGAGCGGCGATAACCACAAAGTCGGCATCTGCATAAGCTGACTTGCCATCGAGTGTGGCTACAAGGTTTAATGGTTTTTCAGCCAAATACTTCTCGATATAATCGTCCTGGATGGGAGAAATCTTATTGTTAAGTTTTTCCACCTTTTCGGGGATTACATCTACTGCTGTTACATGATGATGTTGTGATAGCAATGTAGCTATACTCAGTCCTACGTAGCCAGTACCGGCTACAGCTACTTTAATGTCTTTAAAATCACGCATATTTTAGAATTTTGAATGTTAAATATTGAGCTTTGTAATCGGCTTTGCCGCTTGCCAGAGCAAGAATGTTGAGTTATTCTCGGCTAACGCTTGCGATTATGAATTGGTCAATTATGAATTGATTGTCTTTGAATACGGATTGATCTGATTCTGCTGATTTACAGGCTCAAAGCGAAGCATCTGAATAATCAGATAAATCTGTATTTATTTTTTTGAATACAGATTTTTCTGATTTTACTGATTTACTGGCTCAAAGCGAAGCGTCTGTTTAATCGGAATAATCCGTATTCATTTATTATTGAAGTTAGTGCTCAATTTAGGGCATACCCCTTTGTATAGGCACTTTTGCAAGTGCCTATATATTGAGATGTTAAAAATTTCACTTGTTTATTAAGTATTACATACTTTTTCTCGCCATGGCAAAGTTCAAGCAAGCTTGCTTTGCTCATGACTTATCGAAAAAGTTTCATACTTTTTCTCGCCATGGCAAAGTTCAGGCAAGCTTGCTTTGCTCATGACTTATCGAAAAAGTTCCAAATCTTCACTGCTGTACATAATTCAATGTTTAAAATTCAACAGCGAAGTTACTTCTTTCTAATTTAAGCCCTAATTTAAGGGCTGATCTGATTTTAAGTTCTAATTTGCGTGTTCACGACTTTGCCATTGTTTTATCTTTAAAATGAGCCCAATACACTAAGTATTACGTTCTTACGATTAGTAGAATTACATTCTTCAAGAGGTACACCTAAAGTATCAGCCACCTCTTTTGCATATATTATTTCTTTTTCTTGAAATTCAGTTATAAGCTCCAATGAATAATTGTGTGAGTCTCGTTGATTTAATCTCTGACATATAACATTGGGGTCTTCTTTCAATACAACAATCATTGAAGGAGACATAGTTTCAAATACTTCGATAGGAACACGCTCTATACCGCCGTGTTCTGTCAACAAGCAAAAATGTCCATCCAAAATATAGTTTTTATCTTGATCTATAAAGTAAGGAAGATTTCGTAATAATTTATTTTGTGTTTCGCCAACATTTTCAACTTCCTTATGAGCAGAATTCTCCCACTTAATTATATCACTACAAGATAAACTATCTATCTGTGAATTTTTACTTTTTATCATTGAGGCAAACGTTGATTTCCCAACGCCATGCACACCTCCTACAAATATAATTTTTCCCGTTTTATGCATGAGATACTTGCTTTTTGTTTTTTTATAGAATATAGATAACAGCCTCACTGTGAGCATATCTCCATTGGCATTATAATTTTCCAAGAGTCCATATTTATCCATCAATGGCAGCATTTTCTTCCTTCCATAATTGCTTATGCCATTAATTGCGATCATATAAAGTTCAGCATTGCTTAGTTGAGATTGTAAAAAATCTGCATATTTTTTAGAATCCGACAATTGTGAGTCGTCTATATACTTAAGTATATGGTACAGATGGCGAAAATAATGTCCTAAGTTAGAAACATTTGGCAGGAAAAAATCTATATAGAGACCATTAACTTTATTTTTCAACATCACCTTATTATCTTCGGTAACTTAATCTTGAATATAGTTTAACTCAGAAAGTGCATCTTCAAGTTGCGATTTAAGGCCTTGAAGATACAAAATACCTTCATAAGTTTCGTCACCGATAATTCCTTTCAACTGACTTCTAATAATCTGCTGTTGCTCTAACAAGCTAAAGAAAGTTGTTTCAAACTGTTGACGTTTCATTGCTTCATCTTGTTTTCTTGCAAATTTCACTTGGGATGTATATGTGATATAAACAAGATAAATGCCTATAGCTCCAACTATAGTACCAATAGTACCACCAATATAGTCTCCAAAAATACCAAAGTCACTAGACGATTCTGCAAAACCAAATCTGCGCAATGTTATACAATAGACTATTATTGGGCTAATAGCTAATAGCACCACAAACAACAAAACAATAGACTTAAAAATCGCTTTCATCTATATACCTATAAGATTGAGGTGCTTTAACACCAGGATATTTAGCAATTATATCAATCGGTTCTTTATAAGGGCGGAAAGAATCTATGACTATGGCATATGCTTTATCTTTATTCATATAGTATCTCATAAAACTATCTTCTGTCATACCCGACTGTGCATGGGTTTTCTGCCAAATTTTATATGGAGTATCAGATAGAATTCTCTTAAACTTGATTTCACCAACCAATTTCTTTACATTACCAGATGAATAAACGACAATAGTATCTATATCTCTCCTCTTAAATTCTTTTTTGCGAAATTCATATCGTTTCTCCCCAGAAATGATTTTTTCTACATACTGAGGTTTAATCGATAATAAAATTTTCATTGACATTTCCTTTTTTTAATATATAATCAAATTGATTATCTGTGAGTTGAAAGAATCCCCAATATAAGGTTGGAGATATTCCTGCTTCGTCTAATAACATACCCCTCGTTATTCTCTTGGCTAATGCTATATTATAAATCATCTTAATGACAACTAAATTATCGTTCTGATACCATTTTCGCAAATCATACTCTTTAAAGATACTATAATATTTGCAATATTCAAGATACTCTTCAATAGATAAAAAGTCACATTTGGTTCTCACCTCTTCTACTTGACAAATTGATGTGACAACACTACGAAAACGGGCAGACCCCATGCCATCATTGGTCCTGTATATTGCAATGAGATCTCCTTTTTTTAAAGTAGCTGTCTTAGGCATGAAACAGACATATACCTTATGAATGCTATTAGAGAAAGAAACATCCTTCACCAAATCTTCTGTATTTCTTACCTCATTCTTCAATATGGAATCAGAGAACAACGGAGTATGGAACTTTGGATATATGGATAGCAAGAACTTTCGTTTATGCTTCGGTTGGATAAGAGGGTAGTCATATACTATATTCCCCGTGCAAACAGAAAAATCCTTTAGCAAGACCTGTTCTTCCTGCTTTGTACCATAATCTTTAAAACCATACCTTTTGAGTAAATCTATAAGACGATTATGTTTGGGAAATATGGTAACATAAGCTTCCTCAAAACCCTCATAGATTGCACGATCCATTATCTTTTTGATAAATTTCTCGCCTAAGCGAGTATTATGTGCATCTATTTTAAAAGTGCCTACCTTCAAACGTCTCTTAGGTTTCATTACAGGAGTTATATTGTTGTCAACTTCTTGACTTTCGTCTTTAGTGTATAGGAATCCCTGCAAATGACCTTCTTCATCATATTGGACAATTGCCTCCTCTCCTTGTACACTTTTTCTCCCAAACCATTCTTCAAATTCCGGATAGTCTTCTTTTAAACTATCAAAAAAAGGATCGTCAATATTTATGAACGAAAACTTTTTGTATTCAATTAAATTTGCCATAATAATTATGTAAGTAAATGGTTAGTGTTCAATTTAGGGCATACCCCTTTGTATAGGCACTTTTGCAAGTGCCTATATATTGAGATGTTAAAAATTTCACTTGTTTATTAAGTATTACATACTTTTTCTCGCCATGGCAAAGTTCAAGCAAGCTTGCTTTGCTCATGACTTATCGAAAAAGCTTCATACTTTTTCTCGCCATGGCAAAGTTCAAGCAAGCTTGCTTTGCTCATGACTTATCGAAAAAGTTTCATACATTTTACACACATGTGATTTTCGGCTACACTCGGCATAGCTCAAACAAGTTTGGCTCTGCTCTCGTTGGCACGAAAATTCTTCGCTCGACAATGCCAATTAGGATTTTTGAGTTTTGTGATTGGCTTTGCCACTTGCTAGAGCAAGAATGTTGAATTTTGAGTTATTCGCTGCTACGCATGCGATTGAGAATTGGTCAATTGTGAATTGAAGCCTACGGCAATGTTGAGTGTTGTTATCGGCTTTGCCGCTTGCCAGAGCAAGAATGTTGAGTGTTGAATTGTCGGCGAAGCCGATGTTGAATTGTTCAATTAGGATTTTTGGTATCTTGCTTATTCATGCAATTTGTCACTATCACGCAACCTTTGTTTGATACCCTCTAAAGTCACGTCAGCCCAATGCTCATAGTTCTTTTTCTGTTCCTCTTTCTCTTCTGTAGAATAATCAGAGTGTTCAATGTAATCTTTCATACATTCAACTGCCGTCTTCTTGAGATCATCAAGATCAGAACTCTGAATCTTACTGGTAATGAGCTGCTCTGTTATCTTGGCATAAAAATAACCTTCAAGGTAGGCGGCGCATATGTCTTCTAACTGTTCCATTTGAGGAAGGGATAATATGTTTATGATTTAAAGCAATGTTTTAAATTCAGCAGCGAAGATACTTATTTCTGATTTAAGTGCTAATTTGAGTGCTAACCATTTGATATTTCCTCAATCCATTGTCTACATCTATCCTTGGCTACGTCGTCAAGTATCTCCTGTTTTACTTCTCGATAACAATCATATAAATCATTGAAATCTACAGTTTCATTATTAGCATTTAAACTATTAATGAAATCAACCTTACGCTTTTCATCTTCAGCATGACCAGATTCAGGCCAAAGACTTAACCAAAGTCTCAGCTTCTCTTTTGATTCTTGTAATAACATAATGATTTATTTTTAATAGATTTGCGTCATAAATAAAATCTTCTTTTGTTGCTATCAACACTTTTCATTGATACGATATTTCATTTTCTATATCCGAATAATCTGAATTGATAATTTCAAGATTACAATTTAGTTTATTATATTTCATGATTGATTTGAATGTAACAGATAAAGATATATTCTTTGTTCTCCATTCATCTCCATACCATTCATCAAATTCCTTATCATAACTAGCCTCAGAGGTATCATGAAAAGTGACATCAACAGAAAAAGAGACGAAAGGATTAACTTCAAATTCGATATAAGTTTCTTCGTTATTTAATATATATAAATCCCGAGTATCAAATTCTATATCACAACTTTCAATATTTATTTCAGAAATCTCATCATAATTGCAAAACTCAAAATAAGTGCGGTCATCATATAAAATATTTTCTATCTCTTCTTTCCATGATTCTACAAGATATTTCTGTTCCGATTCCAAATCATCATATAGTACGTCAAACTCTTCTTTTGTAGCAAGTTTCTCACTAATATACTTCTTGTAATCATTAATAATAGTAAGATATGAGCTTGCCTCTACATAGTCCTTGTCATTCGTAAGTACTATTATTTCTTTATCCAACGAATTTTTCTTAATATACTTCTCCAAAGACTGAATAATAAAGGCATCTGGAAATTCATCTTTTTTCTTTTCTATACCAAATGGCTTTTTCTTATCAAAATATTTTTCGAAAACATCTTTTACATTATCACAATAAGAAAATGGTATTATATAAGCATTACTTTTGTTTTTAAAGTTTTCTAATAATTCCAGAGCTTTCTTTTTGACTTCTTTAGATCCTTTTTGGCAATACTTTAAGAAAGCCGGATGATTTCGAAGTACTTTATATTCCTTTCCACATACTTGTTTGAAAGAATGCTCCATATCACGTACGAAATGAGCCTTTACTTCATTATATGCGATTTCTGGCCATAAAATGCTTATATAACCATCTTGCGCTAAATCCAACAATCTATTAATCGAATTATCTTCCAAGAAGTAATTCTCAGAAACAAATACATTTGTATCTATAAATACTATATCTCTATCCATTTTCTTATGAATATTTGTTAGTGCTCAGTTTATAGTATTACCCTTTATATAGGCACTTTTACAAGTGCCTATATATTGAGTTGTTGGTTAGTGTGAACATTAATGACATTTGGCGGACCATCAAACGTCTCAATAGATTGTGCAGGATGGGACCGCCTTATTTGTTGTAAAATACAGAGTTCATCTTGATTTTTAATCAAGTGTATAATACGTTTTGTTTGAAAAAGCTTCAACAGATTCTTTCTTCTCGTTATTCGAGACGTAGTTTGATACTTTAAAATTGTATTTGTCTATGCTTTGGGCTATAATATCACCAGCCTTAGTTGAATAATACTTTATAAGTAACAGTTCAGAATAATCTTTACATATAGTAGGAGGGTATGGCATCCTTGCCATACCCACTAAATTGGCTGTACAATCATGGCAGAGTGGGTATGGCAGGGATGCCATACCCTCCTACTGATTGCCGCTCATATATAAAGATAAATATGAACACATACTTATTAAGATTAGACAACATTGAACGAACTGCTGGTGAAGGGTGCGAATACATATTGTCCCAATCACAAGCACATATAGCTACTTTTGGGTTTACTGCCTTTAAAAAATCCGTTGATGTAAATCCATTATCAGCCCCATGATGTGCTAATATCAACACATCAACCTCATTGGTGATAATATCATTTTGTATTAGCTTTTTTGCTATAGCTTCATCTTCACAATCACCCAAACTCAGAACTTGAAAAGATCCGATTCTAAACAACTTGATTGTAGATTTGTTATTTGAATTAGTATTGCCACTAATGTCATTTGGTCCAAAAAACAAGTCATGTCCAAATAATCGGGTAAATTCTTGATTCATTATCAAGTTTGGTGTTATCATTATTGCCTGACTAGCAGAATTAGTTATAATAGACAAAGACCTTAGACCTGTATAAGTATGCGGGCTATATCCAGGATATTCTATCACAGATGGCTTCAGGTCATTAATAATGTCTTCTAATTCAGTTGATTTACAATGGTCTTCATCCCAACTGGTAATATGAAGTACATCAATATGATCTACACCACTTAGACGCATTTCATACTTAATATGTTGTTTGTTAACTTCATTATAACGCGCTTCTACTAAGACGAAATACTGATCAACACTCAATGAAAAAGATGCACCTTTCTCTCCAAGTTGATAGGCTCTAAATCTTGTATAATGTTTCATGTTCTTACAATATTTAATAGAAAATCAGGAGCTGATTGAAATTGCATCCAATCAGACCTAAGTTGTCGTTCACATTCCATAAGTTGCTTATGAGTTTCTGTTGTATTAGAAAAATCAACCTTTAATTTATCTATATACTCCAACAGATTCATACATATAGTATATTGTCCACACGTAAAAAGGGCCTCAGGAATACCTTTCTCCCTCTCTGATTCTGTAAACCATAAAGTGGTTCCCATGTTTGAAGCCTTATCACTATTTATCCTCATCACTTCTGATGGCTTGAGATAATCTGGCAAATTCTTCTTCCAGTTCCATGAACCTTTAGTAGACAATTCACTTACATTATTTGAAATCAAACGGTTTTTCCAATTGGAACTTTCATATAATGCATTGTAACGCATCTGCCTAATAGGTTTCATGAAAACAGATTGTGCTAATGTCAACAAAGATATCAATCTTGTCTGCACCATCATTGCTATTTTACCAAACTTTAGATAATATAATTTCTTTACGTCGAATATGATTGGAAGTTGTTTCATTTTCATATCGATAACCTTCTTCAAACAGTTTACACCAATTAACATCAACAATGTTAAAGCCGAGAAAGCGAAGGCAAAGCCACTTAAGAAAGGTAAAGATAGTATTGCGAAAACCATAGCCATCAATGAGGAAACTATCAAAACACATATTATTATAATATATATCTTACGAATTGTCATCTGTCCCAAAATAGATAAAAACTTAATGTTTCTATTTTGTTTTATATTAGGAGATGCAACATCTGATACAATTATCAAGTCATGACATGGGTAACTTGTATTTCCATTCGCCTGGGGATTATCAAATGTCATTTGTTGATTTGCTAACAGCAAAGGCTCTATTCCTTGATTGTCAACAATGCCACCATCCATCAAATCAAAAGATTCTTCATTACGAAATTTCTCTCGTATAGAGTTCTCTTTATAGAATTCGAAGTCGTTGGGAAAAACAACAGGCTCAAAGCCTCCAGGAAAGCAGCTAGACACAGCCAGAATTTCTGAAAGCTTTATTTTTGCAGCAATATCCCTTGGTATTTTATGTTTTGCATTCCCGATAAATCCATATCTGAATTCAGGCTTCGTATTCTGAATTGCACGTGATGCTTGAAAGCGGAAAGCTATACCATTAGAGAAATCCGTTCCATTAGCACTATAATGGTGGATGTGTACTTTTTCCACACTATCCATAAGCAAGCCGAATGTTTGTCCCTGGAAAAACACTTCATCATAGAAATGAATCGTCTCTCTTATTAGAGAGTCATTGGTATTGTTTTCTTCCAAAAAAGAATTCAGCACAGATTGAGGCAAATCAACGTTGCATAATATCTGAAATAAATTCTTGAAGCAAGTATCAATATCCTCTCCTTTACATACATGCATCATATACCATAACCCAGTGATAGAACCTCCAGAAATCGTTGAAATAATATTGACAACATTAAGCAAGCTCTTACCATTAGGCAACAGGATACGGTTTAGGTAACTCAAAGTACCTAGATGAAACATGGCTGCTCTATATCCGCCTCCAGACAAACTAATTGCAATTTCTTCCATAACTATTCAAGTTAAACCTATCGCAAATTACCAATACAGCGTACCCACTATTTTTCAGTGTGTTAACTGCATTAGTATTTTGAATAAAGTTTAGAATTTTCAACTACCCAAATATCTCAACTTTCCTATCCTTGCCTTCAGCTTTCAACACCTCATTTGCAGACTTTATTGCTGATTCTGCACCAACAATCAGACTATAGAGATTGTTGTCTTGTGAGGATTGGTATTCCTGTTTTGCAAGGTCAATTGCAGACTGCAAGTCGTTTTCTGCTTTTACAAACTGCTGACGTGTTCGGGGCGAATTGTGATGTAAGGTAAAGCATCGAGTATACTGAATGCTCCGATATAGTCTTGAAGACTATAACTCCTCCTTACTTTTAAACTACTTATGCAAAGATTATCAACTGTTCAATTATAATGATACTAAGGACGCTGCCCATTCAGGTATATCTTCAGAATATTTCTTTATCAAGTGTCCATCGGTCGTTCGATAAAGCAATTGCGGCAACTCATTATCTCGTGAATTATCGTAAATATATGCTCTGTCAACAAAACTTATAGCCTGAGCAGCAAGTGCCAACGACTTGTAATATCTACTGAATACCTTTGAAATGGGAACTTCATGTCCTCCATTAAGATAACGTTGAGCTATTCGCAACACATTTATCTCTGGATTCTCTGTACATACATAAAAGAATCGGATAAAGAAACCTTCTGCATGTGCTTTTTGAAGAAATTCTAGGGCGGAGCTCTTTTACCATGATTATTGACTATTAGATGAAAGTGTTTGTCTTTGTCTCTGTATCAACTCTATAGTTTCTTGCATCTTCTGCTTTAAAACCTGTTTTGCATTATACGAGCTTTGCCTTGCAGAACAAGCTACTTGATACATTAATTCATGAAGCATGGCATCTGTTGGCTCTTCCATAGATGTCAAACGATATTCTTTGATACTCATATACACCCTCCTTTTTTCTGCAAAGATATAGTATATCTTCCATCTTTACAAGGATTTTGACACGAATTTTCAAATGTTTGGGGGTTATTCCCCATACAGATTCTTCATAAACGCCATCATTCTCAGGTCTTTTGCCGACGGTCTTTTCTTGCCTTACATAGCAAGGTCGAGGTATACTTTATAGTCATCGGAGAGAGACTTGCGAAGTTCGGTTGGCATAAGCATGTGCCATTCTCCTTTTTCTTCATCGCAATAGGTTACTACCATAAAATACTTTTGGAGAATATAAGGAGTCTTGCGTTCCTTGCGGACAACGTAAGTACTATCTCTTGCAGACTTTCAGCATGTTGGCTTTTGTGGTGCTGCCAAGAATCTGAGAAAGACGAATAGCGTCAGCGGTATAGGTTTTGGAGGGTAATGTAATCATTTACAAAACTTAAAGTTTAGTTATCTCTTCCTGTGAAAGGCCTGTTGCTTTCATTATAGCGTCAATAGGCATATCCATTTCAAGAAGTTTTTTTGCTATTTCTACAGCTTTGTCTTTTTTACCTTCTGCAAGACCTTCCGCACGACCTTCTACAAGACCTTCCGCACGACCTTTTGCAAGTCCTTTTGCAAGTCCTTTCTCTTCTGCATTATCCAGCGAGTTCTTCATGTCGCGATAAGCTTTGAGGCTGTCCTCATATTCACGAAGCTCAGTTTTTGAGAATCTTGCGATTTCAGCCTGATTAAACAAACGACTAAAGACTTCTGTTTGGAGATACCTGGGTTGACGGTCAAGACGCGAGAGGTTTTGAAGAACATAAATCCACTTGTCATAATTGGTCTTTAGTTCTTCTATACTCTTTTTGAACTTGGCTATTTCAACATACTTAAATGTGAGTTTATCGTTGAACACTCGATGTGTCTGCTTGTCAAGCAAGCCGACGTCGTGATTGATTGTATCTTGTGCAAAAGCAGAATCTGTCATGTCGTAGTTGAGTAATGCAACAACATAAACATGCTTGAGTTCATAATTCCATACTTCTCCTTTTTGCGCTTGCTCACGAATAGGGAATGTGGCATAATAGAGGGAACGGTCTTTGAAGTATTTCTGACTGGCATTCTGCATCTCAACGATAAACTTCTCGCCCTTCTCATTCTCACAATATACGTCGAATATAGCCTTGCGGTCTGCACGTACATCACCAACATGCTCACTATTAAGGAATGTCACGTCCTTTACAACCTGTTCACCATCAAACAGAGAGTTGAGAAAATCAATTAACAAATCCTTATTGGGATTAGTGCCAAAGATTCGCTTGAAACCGAAATCGGTCAGCAAACTGATATATCGTTCTTCTGTGTATCGCATAACCTTTATATTAAATTTGTATTATAACACAAAGATAAAGGATATATTCCATATTTACAAGAATATTGGCACAATTTTGATTATTGAGTGTTGTAATCGGCTTTACCACTTGCCAGAGCAAGAAAAAAGTAATATAATATACTTGGCTATTTAATATATGTTCAAGTGGCATTTAATATATATTAAAAGGGCATTTAATATAATATAAATGGCGAAGTAATATATAATGCTGTAATGTGGCTACTTGAATGGGGTAATGTGGCTACTTGAGTGGTGTAATGTGGCTACTTGAGTGGTACGGTTCGGAGACCGTACCTCCTACAGTTACTCGATGACTTCAAGTACTTCTGGTTCTACCTCTGCTGATATGGCGAGGGTGTCGGGGATGATGACTACGATTTGTTTGCTGCGTTTGCGGGCAACCTTGACGAAGATACCTTCGAGCTGGTCTAAGCCTCCATTGCAGTGTACCCTTACACGCACACCTTTCCTTATGTCTATCTCACCAGGACGATAGAAGGTTAGCTTCTTGTCACTATGCTCGTATAGCTGGATGAAGTTCTGCATGTCTCTGTTTTCTACGGTGAGATAACGAGTTGTCTTGCCATCATGCTCGCGCCAGATGACAAACTGCAGGTCGTTGTAGACGGATTTCTTGAAGTTGACTATCTGCTTCTGCGAAGCTTGCACAAATACTAAACTGGGGATGACGGGCACCATGATAACGATCTTCTTGCCATTACGAGTGCGCACAGCACGCTCCTTGGGGATGAAAAACCTCATTTGTCCATACTCCTGAAGTTTTTCTGGCTCAGTGGAAAAGTACTGGTGATGTTTTTTTTGTTTCATAGTATTTTGTATC
>ENA-OPCG01000556-OPCG01000556.1-human-gut-metagenome-genome-assembly--contig:-NODE-556-length-15794-cov-14.244361_pt1 | contig 15794 bp, 16 predicted proteins | sample MGYA00241248_ERZ501476 | MGnify/ENA primary metagenome ERZ501476 (study PRJEB25962, sample SAMEA2042629) | human gut metagenome | biome: human gut; feature: human-associated habitat; material: faeces... | reverse complement strand
CAAAGCGACAAGTATAAACGTGTGACGATTTGCTCCAAGTCTTGATCTTCGCCAACAGCTCCTCCTTGTGTTTGGCAAATACCTTTGGAGACATGATGTCGCAAACCGCCCAGTTGTCCACGAAAGGTAGGAATTTCTCTGTAAGACGAATGCATTCCTCGTAGTCCTTCACCTCAGAAATGAGGAGACCGTGAAGCATGTTCTCATCGTAGTACTGGCGAGGAAGCTGCTGAAGGAAATCCTTGCATTCAGCCTCCTTTGTAAATTCTTTTGCGAACTTGCGCAGCACGGGCACACGAATGCCTATGAAACTCTCAATAGGCACCCCTGGTGTCAGTTTGGCTTGGAAAGCAGCATACTGCTTATCCTGCATGGCGAACAGTCTTTCTTGAAGTGAAGTCATAATTTCTTGGTTTATGTTAGGTGAATTATGGGTGCAAAGATACATATTTATTCGGAGCTTTCTATACGGGTGCAGAGCGTTACCATATTATGAAAGCTATCTGCCCATCGTGCAACTACAGCTCTACAATCCCGCCATCTTCGGGAATATGAATGCGGTCTTTCTTGCCGCACTTCAAGACTTCTTCTCTAATGGCGGCACGGCTGACTTGATTGTGATTGACACCTTCAAGATGGGTTGCCACGAAGGTTGCCCAAGGGGCATAGTCCATGGCCTTCATAACATCAGGAATGTGCATGATGACATGTCCGCCTATATAGAATTTGTTTCCGCCTGCGTTTACAATAACAACCTGCGGGTGCCAGCGGTCTATATTTCTGCGTACACCGCTGTACCAGATGGTGTCGCCTGCCAGATAGCAGACAGGTTCAGCCTCATGACGCAGCACATAGCCGCAGGTGTGACCTGCCAAGGGAAGCATCCACCAGTGGCCGTGATGGCTTTCTGTCTTTGTCAGACGGATGTCGCCGAAACGTGATTCTTCGCCAATTATTTCCACGTTGGTAAAGCCATGACTCATTACAGTCTTCCTGTCTTGCTCGTCTTGCACAAAGATGTGAATATTCTTGTTCAGTAGCTCGTAGGCGGTATTGTCTATGTGGTCATGGTGCAGATGGGTAAGTAATACGCAGTCTATGTTGTTGACAATTTCTTCTGCCTTAATAGGTAGGTCGTGGAGCGGGTTGCGCAACTCCTGATGGTGAGAGAACGGAAAAGGAGCAAACGACCATTTCTCGCCGAGCATGGGGTCAACGAGGAATCGCTTTCCCGCATACTCGATAATGATAGTGGCATTTCTAATCTGTTGAATTTTCATAATCTTAATGTTTTTATTTCGAACTATGGTGCAAAGTTAGCCTTAGATGTTAAATTTATCTATACCATTTCATTCTCCAGTTGTGCCATTTTGATAAATCATCTAAAAGATGCACCTTTGCATAAAAAATCAGATTAAGACTATGGCAAAGCAAAGACAACGTCTGGTAGAAGTGCCGTTCAGCAAGACGGATTGCGGCGTAGATTTCTACATCAACACAGCTTATGGAAGCGAGTGCCTTTGGGTGCTTACGGAGCATGAAGTGTTCAAGACCGACTTCTTCGAAATGTTTCTCATCAAGAAAGCTAATGGCTACGTGCTGATAGACTATAGGAAGATAAACCTGAAAGACGGCATGGTGCTCATTGTGAAGCCACACCAGCAGCAGGAATGGCACATTGACGAGGCGGCTCTCGAGTACGAATTTTTGATATTCCGTGAGGATTTTATGCGAACGTTTATTGCCGACAAATTCTTTGTCTATCGTCTGCAATACTGCCAGCAGACCGATACTCCTCCCTATTTGATGTGCTCGGGAAATGAATGCGAAGAATATCAGCGGCTGCTCAAGAAAATACGGACAGAACTTCGGAAGCCTCAAGCCGACAGCTACAACATCATCGTCAGCGTGCTCTACTATCTGCTGACAATTATGAATCGCCATTATGTCCTTGAGTATCAATTGCCTCTGGCTGCTCCTAAGAATTATTATGCCTTTCAGTTTGTGGAATTGATGGAAACCCACATCCGGAAGTTGCAGCGTGTGCACGACTACGCCTCGCTACTCAAGATTAGCCGCATCACTCTTAACCATAGCGTGATGGCGCAGTATGGAGTGTCGGCTACCTATCTGCTGAAACAGCGACTGCTGGCAGAAATCAAAAACGAACTTCTGTTCACCAGCAAGTCTATAAGTGAGATAGCCTATGCTTTCAGTTTCGCCGAACCATCCCACCTGATGCGTTTTTTCAAGCAGCAGACGGGCAAGACATGTAGAGAATTTCAAGAGGACTATAAGAATGGTGTGTATGAATGAGTATGACTTATCATTTTGATAGTTTTTTATGTTCCAAAGGAGATTGCCAAAAAGAGTATTGCCATTAAGGAAGATATCGCTGTGACATTAAAGAAACTGTTGGGCAAACCGGCAGATCATATCGTATCAGATACAAGTTTCGAACCAGGAAGAGTATATTAAATATGAATGCAAATATCACTATAGCCCAAGAATGGATTGCCCAGGCAGATGCCATTCTCATAGGAGCCAGCAACGGACTCTCTATCGCCGAGGGCTATCATATCTTTGCCAACAACGAGATGTTTAGAAGGCAGTTTGGCGACATGCAGCAGCAGTATGGTTTCAGAAACGTTGTGGAAGGTCTTTACTTTCAGTATCCTTCTGCTGAAGCACGCTTAGAGTTCCACAGACGATTGGTGAAGTTTTGGGTAGACGATTACCAACCTTCACAGGTAATGCATGACCTCATGAAAGTGATTGGCCAGAAGGATTACTTCATCCTTACCAGCAATGGCGACTTGCATCTGGAGAAATCAGGGTTTGAAGAAAAACGCATCTTCGAAATAGAAGGTGTCATGACCGACCTTTCGGCAGCGCCAGACCCCAAGAAAAAAACACTATTTCATCACTTTCTTACAAAATATTCAGGCAAAAAACTCGTTATCTTAGAGTTGGGTATTGGCTCGCGCAACCGACTCATCAAGCTACCTATTATGCAGCTGGCTTATCGTGAGCCGAATGCTAAATATATCACGCTCAACATGCCTCAAGAGCTCTATATTCCTGAGGAGATAGCAGAAAAGAGCGTGGGTATTGCTGGCGATATAGCCCAGTCGCTCAAAGAATTGAATACAAATGGATAGACAAGGATATTACAGAACAATAGGAAGGGACGAGAGAGCATACCGCTCTTTCGTCCCAACCCCTTTGCATGATATTCACCTGGAAATGGATGAAGAAATGCAAACACTGCTTGCTCAAGCACATGAAAGATTGAAGAATCGCAACCTCTCTGATATTGATGCGTTGCAGAAGGAAGAAGTTGAGAATTCCGTGAATCTGGTATATGGCGAGAAGAAGCCTATAGCCTTAGCTTTCTTTGAAACAGATGATAAGGAAGACAAGGAAGACAAGAAACGCAAATTAGATGAACAAAACCTTCTTCAAGCCACAATTTTTGCCGTAGAACGTATGCAGAAACTGCCTATTAGCAGCCGATTGCTCAAGGATGTACACTGGGTAATGATGCAAGGTGAGCATAATGAAAGAAAATACCCTGGCGAGATGCGCACCTCACCAATCTGGCTTGGAACAAAAGATGACACGCTGACCACAGCTCCCTTCATTCCGCCTGTCTACGAGGATATGGCACAGTCCATTGCCGATTTAGAGAACTATATCCATTACGAGGAACAGACTGACGCCCTCATTATGGCGGCGCTCATTCATTATCAATTTGAAATGATTCACCCATTCATCGATGGTAATGGAAGAATAGGCAGGTTGCTAACCCTGCTCTTTTTGATGGATAGGAATGTCATCCAACAACCTGTGCTCTCACTTTCAAAAAATCTGATGAGCAGTTCTTTCAAATACTTCACCAACATTGCTTCTGTTGAAGTATCTGGAACATACGAAAAATGGGTGAAGTATTTTCTACGGCAATTGAATTAACCTCAAATTCTGTATGGTCTTGTTGTGCGTCCCCGCCATAGTCAGAGCAAGCAAAACGGGGAGCTAATGTCTTACCAAAATTCATGGATAATTCATGGATAATTCGTGACTTAAAGATTGCGCTATCATTAACTGCTCAGGCTATGGCGAGGACACCATAGCCTCCTGTGGTTTGCATTTGTGAGTTTCTTTGGTTTTTGTGTTTTTCATGCTATTTTGATTATTAAAGTTACTGATGTGGCTTCGGGATGCCTTCGAGATGTGTTCGGGGCATAAGCCTTCCACTATGCTTGACAGCTGACCCTTGCCAGCGCCACTATCGGCTACGAGATTCGCCAACATTCCGCTTAGTTCCTTCTAGCTGAGGTCGGGATACATAAATTCTGCTCCACTTACGTGTGCGCCAAGGATAGGGAAAAGTATTGGGACAATGGGCTGGTGCATGTCTTTTGAGACTTGCGAGAGCAAAAGTGCCACGCTTTCGAGTCCTCGACCGAGGTTTGGCATCTTCGGGGCGGTGGTTTTACTTATATCTTACTTCATTTTCTTCTTGTTGTTTAAAGATTAAACTCTTGATAATGAGCCTTTTAGAGGGAAGAGGGTGCGTTCCCGTTCCAATTGTTCCAGTTGTTCCAATTAATGTATGTGGTATGCACGTTCTTGTTTTCTTATATATAACTACCTAATAATCAATTAATTAGATAGTATATAAAGAGGGGTGTCGCATGTAGATATAGTATTTGGAACAATTGGAACAACTGGAACTGGAACGCTGAGCTGCCTCCCTTGCTTACTTTTCCTCTCCAAGGCCTGTGGCGAAGCCACTCGCTACCTGTATGAGTTCTTCGGCAGCCCTACGGCAGAACTCTAAGAATGAGAGTTGTTCGTTGAACTGCGGTCGGTTGAAGGTAGGGTAGAGCGTTCCGTTGGGCTTGCGATTGATGTTGATGTAGACCCCCTCATATACATGTGGGTTGCGCTGCTGCACATGACTGCGCTTCTTGTCGGTGGCGTTCTCGATGAAGAGGAAGTGGTCGTCGGCATCGCGTGTGATTGCGCCGTCAAGATAGTTGCCAAGGGGAATGCGGCCAGGCTCGCGAGTGAGGAGCTTGAGGTCGACGCAAGGCTCGGTGTTGGGGTAGACCGACTGGTGCTGGCGGTAGCCACGAGCGAAGGGTGAATTACTTGAGAAAATATCTGTGAGGATTTCTCCTACGGAGCGAGGCTGATTACATCTGTTGTCCTGTCCTCTGCCAATCTGAGTGTTTTTGTGGTAACACATTGTTGCCAACGCCAAGTGGAGTGATTTGCCACATCGGCGTTTGATGGCAATTTCGTAGATGGTGGATTTACGACACCCACATATTTGTGCCGTCGTAAGTTGTAGAATGTACTAATAAAACGCCCATATCTATCTCGAAATTCAGATAGATATGGGTCGAACAAAATCTTAAAAAACAATCAATATAAAACTTACGACGAGTATGTTGTGTCGTAAGTTTAGATTTTCTCACATGTAGCTAGCAAGAGCTTGCACGACTTCATTTACTATCGAAGTTTGTTTTTTTCGTTTAGATTCTTGCCGGATATTTGGCATAGGGTTGCCATTTTTATCAAGGAATCTGTTTGACACAACATCCCATTTAGAAGTTCCTTCTGGCCACGTTGTAACAATAGGATTAGTATCAGAGCAAAGTCCTTTAATTATCCATGTAAGTAAATGGTTCTCGCCTAACCATTTTATTGACGTTCGGCATGAATGACCACGAAATACAGATTCTATAGTTTTTACATCAACCGAATCTTCAATAAGTTTGTATTGTTTGAGTTTGTTGGTAAACTCTTGAATGGCTATTGCATAGTACTCTTCATTGTCGTACAGAAAACTACAGTCTGTACGGCACTTTTTGAAGTTCTTTGATTCTTCGTCATATTTTACTGAGCGTTTAATCTCAAATTCTTTATCTGGATATTTGTTAAAGTTTGCCGTGTAGAATAATGAAACGTCGTAACAACCAGTAGTACCGATAACATAAGCATATCTGTCTTGTAATTCAAGCCAGCAGCGTGCTAACTCCGCAATTATATAGTGCATGTAAACAACAACCTCTATAGCGGACTTTGAAAAATCCGATACTATAGGGTTATCTGATGTGATATTTTTCCATGCCAAGCCATTATTGTCCCAAAAATCGAGTTGTCTGTTTGCTTCGTTTGCCAAGGTCAAAACCGATTCACGAGTCTTCTTTAGGATGAATTTCGTCAGTTCTTCGCTTCCTTCAGATTCCAACAATTCCGTAGCAGCATTGATATGACGATTGATTTCATTTTCGATAACATGTCTATAGTAACGTAGTTTACCTGTAAACAAGACAGACATTTTAGGAGCAAGTACATATAACGCATCTGTTTCCAATTCGATATGCGGTAAACTACTTGCGTTTGTCATGTACTCGTTGTCCGTTGTACAGACATCATCAAACAAAATAATGTCATGTACTTTCTTTAAATCAAAATTATACATAGGTTTTCTATTTAAAGGAACCATAAACAATTACTATTTGTATAAACAGTCTTATCATTGAAGTGAGGCATGATTTCAGCTATCATCTCAGGGTATTTGATTGTGACAGGTAATCCCTGCTGTTTTACCGATTTCCAATAGATTCTGCTGAACTGATACACCTGATCAATCAATTGCTGTACGACAGGTGTCTCAATTTGGTCGTTCCGGTTAGGACAGGCAATTGTCAACTTTATCGGGAATGGGAATCCGTCCATATTGCTGAAACGCTCATTTTCGTATCGCGTATTGTTGCAAAGCAGATAATGGTGTCCTTCTTTAGATGGTCCAAGGTTAACCCATTTTCCGCTATAAGGCATTAGACTCTTAACACCTTCATTTTGACGGGTTTGATAGTTGTATGATGTGTATGTGCTTTCTTCATCAAAAAGTACAATATCCTCAGATTCTGTTTTATTTATAGTCACAATATAAACAGGTACATTGAGGTCGAGACTCTTCAGCATGTCTTCAACCTTTTTGAACTCACGCTTGCGACTTATCTTCTTGTAATAGTGTATTATGATGTGGTCTGGCTGACTATTTACAGCAGAGTAACGCATAATTGCCAACTTAATAGCACCAACCAACTCGTCAAGTTCTGATTTTTGGAAGTAGCTATAATCGTTGAATACCCCGGTATTGTCAAATGAAAAAGCCGCACCAATATATTGTTGGTTATCGTTGCGGAAAGCTCCAATACCAATTATCAGTTCCTTTTTTTCTATTTCATCGAGGAGCCATGGGGAACCACCTAATTTCGCACAAATAGCGACACCCATATTTTGAAGAGTATAGATGAAATCTTTTCTATTCTTCTTAACGTCTCGTTCCAGCTGACTTCTCATTCTGTTTGAGTCAATACATTGAGTCGGGATATTATGCTTCAGAAACATTTCCTTGATCTTGTAGTAACATTCCTTAGATCCTTTGGAACTTGCATATTTGTGAATAGGAGAAACGTATATGCCAACGTATTTAATCTTAGGATTGAGATTACGATATTCTTCGCCATTGAGCGCCTCCTCTATTTCCTTGGCAGGGTTAAGCATATCCTTAAACTCAATATGAAGTGCTTTATCAGCATAAGAAACATTTGTTCCTATATACATTTCAAGGTTCTTTCGTTCGTCGTTGTTTTCAGAACCATAGTTGCCGTTTCTGAAATACCCAAGCAAATGTGATGCGTAATGCTTATCGTTCGTGTGAAATATAGCGATAAGTTGTATGTCTGTATATGGACATTTGATGCGAGGACCTGAATTTACGCCAATTTGTTGACGTACATTTCTTACATTGTTGCCGTTACTGTCTTTCCCAAATATAAGCATACGCGTTGAACTACTTGTTCTTCCAACTTGTAAAGGATTAACCTTTGTAAACTTATGAGCAAGATTAGGAAAAATCTTTTCTATATCCTTAGTATTAAGGAATTTCGTTCTGAAATTCTCAATCTTTTCCAAGTATTTTATATACTTACTTTCGAATGTTCGTGTTTCTTCACGTTTGTCCAAGCCAAAGAAACGTTTCAGTTCACCACTCATAATTGGACGGGTTGTCTCTGGAGGACAATACTTATTATGCGATTGTAGATAATCGTATCTATCTATTCTACGCACAACATATTCAATACCGTCAGAACCTTTACGAACTTCCCGTGTCATAACTTTGTTAATCATGCTTGGTGTTATACCAGACCTGCTTGTGAACGGATCATTTGCCTCATCGTAAAGTAAGCGTGCTATAGGTACGTTTAACATAAGTGCAGGGCGGTCGTTAGCTACCAAAAGATACGGAGAATTATTGAAATGGTCATATTTAACTCTAATTGTGAATCTGTCCATCTCCATCAACTCGTATTGTTTATTGTCGTGATTTATATGCTTTTTGTCCCCGTTTGTGAGTAACCATACCTGTATGTCGTCTGTTATCCCAGACTTGGTAACAACCATATCGTCATAATATCTGAAGTATCTTTCTAAGAGTCTGTTGTAATAGCGCTTTACAAAATATTTATTCTGAGGTTCGTTAAAGTCTATGGCTATTACTACAAATCCTTCAGTTGGTGATGAGAATGATGTGTAGATTGTTGGAGTACCAGTGCTTGCAAACAGGCTGGTGAATGAGTTTGATTGTTTTACTTCTTTTGGAATAAGCAAAGGTGATTTGAGCCGAGTGCTTTTGCGCTCAGCATCATCTTTATCTGAAAAGTATAACTTAACAGGTTCCTTTGGGTATTCAAAAGTGAGGGTATTTAGGAATAATTTTTCGTTCATTCAAAAGGATTTTAAAGACAACATAATTGCTTAAGGCAATTTTGATATTTATTTTTTGTATGTCACAATATATACATATTAAGCACATATGTGTTACACTACAAAGATACATTAATTTATTGAAATAATAACTATTGAATGATAATATTATAACTTTTGCTTATATCTTTTGCTGTTTGTGTTATCTTCAACACGCTTTTGTTCCGTGATAAATGTATAATACATATTTTATAAGGGAATGTATTATGATAATGGTGTTATTATTTGGAGAATATTAGGCTTTTTATATATCTTTGCATGCGAACAAATAAAAAATATCTCATAATAAATAATAGTTATGCAGAAAAAATGGACGAGAGAAACCGTTTTTGAAGAAAGCAAAAAGTATTCTTCACGATCAGAATTCAAAAAAAATGAGTTCTGGCGCATTCCGTATTGCATATATGAATGGTTGGTTAGATGAAATGAATTGGTTGATATACCCAGCACCAAAGCCAATCAAATGGACGAAGGAGGCTGTATTTGAAGAATCAAAAAAATATTCATCTATAAATGATTTTAATCTTAAAAATGCTTCTGCATATACAGTTGCACGGAAAAATGGGTGGTTAGATGAAATGATATGGTTAAAAAGGAAATATGTTATTCGTGGTTTTTGGCAATCACGTGAGAATGTCTTTAATGAATCTCATAAGTATAGAACTTTAAAAGAATTCAGAGAAGGTTGTTCTACTGCCTATTATTCTGCAATAAGAAAAGGATGGTTGGACGAAATGACTTGGCTAAAGAGAGCTGAACGCAAACCTGATGGTTATTGGAAAATCAAAGAAAACGTTTTTGAGGAATCTCACAAATACAACACGACTACAGATTTTTGTAATGCTAATTATCTCGCATATAAAAATGCACTTGACAACGGATGGTTGGATGAAATGATATGGTTGAAGAAAAATCGAAGGCAGAAAAATGGATATTGGCAGAATAAGGAGAATGTCTTCAATGAAGCAAAAAAATACAAGTATAAAAGTGATTTCCACCGCAAGGCCCCGTCTGCTTATGTTACCGCATTGAAAAAAGGGTGGCTTCTTGAGATGACATGGTTTCAGCCCAAGGGAAACGAACGGGCCATCGAAGGATCTATACACATTATTTATGTTTATATTGATGAGGATAAGAAGTGTGCTTATGTGGGAGCCACCAACAATATTGAACGCAGAGATTATGAGCATAGAACACAAAGCAATGATACTGTTTTTAAATATTTTGCAAACGAAGACAAAGATGTTCCCAAATATAAGATATTGAGGGAAGGACTTACAGTTGTAGAAAGGCAGCGTGAAGAGCGAATACAATCTCTTTATTACAGAGATATACTTCATTATACGTTGCTCAATAATATCAATGCTACAGGTGAGAACACCGGGTCTTTAGGAAGTCTTGTATATAAGTGGACAAGAAGTAAAGTAAAAAGAGAAGCAGAAAAATATAAAACGCCAACAGAGTTTTTCACAAATTCTGCAGGTGCTTATGATGCTGCTCTTAAATATAAAATGATGAATAAAGAAACATTTCCTTGGTTCTATAGCAAACGAATGCCTCCGCGCTGGTGGAATGTAAAAAAACACGTCTTTGAAGAATCAAAGAAATATAAAACTTGGAATGATTTCTTTTGGAAGGCATCTGCTGCTCATTTTTCAGCAAGAAAACATAAGTGGGAATCTGAAATGACATGGCTTGCTCATGATCGAGCGACACAAGGCTATTGGCAAAATGAAGAACATGTCATTGAAGAATCTAAAAAGTATTCCACGAGAACAGACTTCTTTAAAGGTTGCCATGCCGCTTATGATTATGCTTTCAAACATAATCTATGGGCAAAAATGCCTTGGATAAAGACTAAAGTGAAAGAACATGGATATTGGACAAGAGAACGTGTGTTCGAAGAAGGAGCCAAATATTCAACCAAAAAGGCGTTTAAAAAAATGGCGTCAACTGCTTATTCAAAGGCTGTAAAAAACAAGTGGATAGACGAAATGACTTGGTTCGTTTCCGATGTTAAACCTATGGGATATTGGCAAAATAAACAGATAGTAATTGAAGAGTCACGCAAATATTCTTCACGTAGCGAGTTTAGATGGGGATCAACAAGTGCATACAATTCTGCTATTAGTAATGGTTGGATTGATGAAATGACGTGGTTAAAGCGTCCGCAGAATTACAATTTTAAGTGGTCTCGTGAAAATGTGTTTATGGAATCACAGAAGTATAATTCTCGTTGCGCTTTTAAAAAAGGATGTCCATCTGCATATAGAGTTGCAAATAAAAATGGATGGTTAGACGAAATGGTCTGGCTAAAACAAAAGTGTAACAAAAATCGTTAATAAATGGACAATATCAAATACAGAATATCAGAGCATTGGTTTGAAATTGTAAGAATCAAGGAAGTGTAGAAAAAGGTATTCATTAGTGTCCCATTAAAAAGGGACACTAATGACGCTTATTATATAATATTTTTCAATTAAGTAAATAATTGTTTATCAAAAATTCAATATGAATATGGCTGAAGAAATTATAAAGATACCGCTAAGTCGCTTTCGTTTAATAAAGAAGGCAACAATGGATGATTTTAAAGATATTTCAGAGTGGCTGAAAGACGCTTTTGAAAATCATAAAGAACTTTATGGGTATGCCCTTTATCATAATCTGAACGGTTTTATACTTGATGCTTTTAAGGGGCAGAAAGTCTTTGTGCTCAGATATGAAGGCAAAGCAGTTGCATTTCTCACATTCATTCCACCATGTGAAGAATGTATAAGAATAAACTTCGATGCAGTATGTGTTAAACCTGACTTTTTGAGAATGGGTTTGGCATCTTTCCTGCATAAGAGTGCCATTGTACATTATCAAAAACGAGGGTGTTTGGTTGCAGAATTGTGGAATGTATGCACGGAGTCATATAAATTAGGCAAATCGATGGGGTTTGTTAAAAAGAAAGAGGAGAAAGAAACTGACGAAGTATCCATGGTTAAGACTTTGGTAGATACAAGAAGACAGAACCGTAATGCGAATGTTAGGTTTGTGGTATGGGGCAATAGTTATGCTGATATTAACTCACAACCTAAATATAGTTGGTCTTTGAATTTTCGAAAAGACAAGAAACCGATCATTCATTCAATAGGTTTCGAGTGGACTGTAGGAATCATTCAAGATAAAAAAGTTGTTTGCCATGGAATAGCTAAACGCTTTTTTGACGTTATCCCAATAGGGGGACCTTATTTGTATATAAACGAAGAAAAGGCAAAACACATTCTTGAATCAATACAACGATATTGTCGTACTTAAATACATCTTCTATTAATGTCCATATAATGTGGACAATCTCTACGGCAGAGTCCCTAAAGAATTGGCTCTGCCGTAGATAGAATATGCTGGATTGGATTCCTTGTTTGTCACAACATTCTAACACACTCTCAATCCGCTCACCATATGATGAAGCTTCCATGCGTCGTTCTGCACAAACTCAAAGGAGTCGAAGTCGCCGTAGCAGGAGCAGTAACCGGATAAGTACTTGGCGGTGCGATAGAGTCTGTAGAACACGTTGCCAGGCTTTAGGGACACACATACCGAGATCTCGTACTCGGAATGTACGGTTCCGTCATTGAGCGTGTATTGATAGAATTCAAGAGCCACGTCATACACATTTTCTTTGCTGCAGAATGTGAAATGAAAAGGAGCGGCAGTCTTGTCTGTAGCCGAGGTGCCTCCATCCAAAAAGTTGGCAAACCATTCCAGTCTGTCGGCATCCTCGGGGCGTAACAGCAACGCGTCAAAATCACCATCCTTACGCTTTCTGCCAAAGAGATATTTGGTAGCGCTTTTTAGTTTATCCCAAAATTCAAGATGAACAAGATGGAAACATCCATAAACAACGCGTTCCTCGTCTTCTTCCGTTTCAAGGGTCTCTAAAACCAACTGATGGCTGACATCATTACATCTGCAAACAAATAATTCAGTCTTTTCCATAAATTTTAATTTAGATTAATAATAACTTTTGGCAAAAGGGCTTAGTGGTAGTCTGTTAATTGCAAATACCATGCCATGAATTTTCTATGCGAACACGTTTCTTCTATTCTGTAGGTTTCACCACAGCTCTCCACTCCATAAACTGCTTGGTTGTTTCTCCGCTATGATGGTCGAGGAAGAGGCTGTGGGCGGTGTCGAGCGCAGCAATCTTCTGCATGTCCTCAGCATCAAGTTCAAAGTCGAAGAGATTCAGATTCTCTACCATTCGTTCCTTGTGAACGGTCTTCGGGATGATGATTACGTCGCTCTGCAACAGCCAGCGCAAGGCTACTTGTGCGGCAGTCTTTCCGTATTTCTCGCCAATCTGGGTGAGGGTATGGTTGGTGAACAGTCCGTTCTGACCTTCTGCCAACGGAGCCCATGCCATGAGCTTAGTGCCAAACTCATCCATGAATTTGCGAGTCTTGTGCTGCTGGTTGAACACGTGTGTCTCCATCTGGTTCACCATCGGCGCAATCTCCATGTTGGAAGCCAGGTCTATGAGATGATCAGGGAAGAAGTTGCTCACTCCTATGGCACGAACCTTTCCTGCCTTGTAAGCTTTTTCCAAGTCACGATAGGCACCATAGCGGTCGCAGTAAGGCTGGTGGAGGAGCATCAAGTCGATGTAGTCGGTCTGCAGTTTGCGCAGACTCTCATCGATGCTCTTCATAGTCTGTCCGTCGCCATAGTTGGAAGGCCAGACCTTGGAAACGAGGAAAATCTCATCACGATTCACACCGCTCTTCTTCCATGCGTTGCCCACGGCTTCCTCGTTGAGATAAGCCTGTGCCGTATCTATCATCCGATAGCCCACGCTGAGAGCATCCAGCACGCAACGCTCACACTCATCAGGTTCTACCTGATAAACACCATATCCCAATTGCGGCATTTCCACGCCATTGCTTAACTTTATCTTCTTCATAATTGTAAAATCTTATAGTTGTTATTTTATCTTGTTGTATTCCTCATCGCTCACAGCCTCCTGCCACTCGTTGGATGTGTTCTCGCCAGGTATTTCAAAGGCGAGGTGGGCAAACCAGCTGTCTTTTGCAGCACCATGCCAATGCTTCACGTTGGCAGGAATATGGATGACTGTGCCGGGGAGGATTTCCTGCGCAGGCTTTCCTTCTTCCAGATACCAGCCACGTCCGGCTACACCTACCAGCATTTGCCCGCCACCCTTTGTAGCGTGGTGCGTGTGCCAGTTGTTGCGGCAACCAGGCTCAAAGGTTACGTTGAAGAAAGGTATCTGACTATCGGATATTTTCGCAAGATAGCTTTGACCTTTGAAGTATTTGGCGTAAGCGGTGTTGGGTTCGCCAATAGGGAATATCATCTCGCGCTGGAAAGCAGACTTGGCGTCTTCTCCTTTCACATCTTCGTTCCATACCTCCTTTGCCAGATTGAAGGCAGCCCAGGCTTTAGGCCAACCTGCATAGAAGGCGATGTGAGTAATAATTTCTGCCGCTTCCGTGCGGGTAATTCCATTGTTCTTTGCTGACTGCAGGTGATATTTCAGCGAGCTGTCGGTGATTCCTTGACTGATGAGCGAAGTGATGGTTACCAAACTGCGGTCGCGCAATGAAAGCAGGTCATTGCGGCTCCATACTTCTCCGAAGAGGATGTCGTCGTTGAGGTGGGCGAACTCCGGGGCAAACTCACCCAGCTGGGTGCGCCCTGCTGTCTGTACTATTTTCTGTTGTGCCATAATATTGAGTGAAATCGTCGTTAATATGATGAATGATGTAATTTTTTTCATAAGAATCAATAGTTGAGTGGGTATCCCTAAACAGATTTTCCTAACTCGTATGCTTTCTGCAGTTTCTTGTTGCCTAGAATGGTACGTGGAGCGTCAACACCACCGCAGAACAGAGTGCCGGCAAGATGGCTCTCAGGATAGCAGTCTATCCAGCCTGTCAGTCCGGCTTCAGCACGCTTAGGTACTTCCGGCTCATTTTCAGCTGCAGTAGAGAGCATGTAAACATCACGGAACTTGTAGTCAAGCGCGAACATGGCATTCATGCGGTCGATGAGGGTCTTCATCTGTCCGCTCATCTCATAATAATATATAGGTGTTGCCCAGCAAACCACATCGGCATTCAGCACTTTCTGCATGATGTCGTTCACATCATCCTTGATGACACACTTGCCCAACTTCTGACAAGCCAGACAGCCTTTGCAAAACTTGATGTCTTTTCCTGCAAGTGAAATCTTTTCCACTTCATGACCTGCAGCCCTGGCACCTTCGATAAACTGATCTGCGAGCATGTCGCTGTTTGAACCAGTACGCAGACTGGTAGAGATTACGATTATTTTCTTCATTGTATCATTTTTTTTAATTCTTCTTCAGGAACTCTTCGATGTATTAAGAATAACAGTTATTCTATACATACATCATTATATCTACGCTGTTTTGCGATATTCGCTTGGTGTCTTGCCCGTCTGCGCCTTGAAAAAGCGGACGAAGTGCTGGGGATACTCAAAGCCGAGGCGCTGGCTGATTTGCGTAATGCTGAGGGTTTCATCAACAAGTAGTTGGCGGGCTGCAGAAAGCAGTCGGTCGTTGATCATACTCTTAGCGGTTTTGCCAGTCTCTGTCTTAACCAATTCGCCGAAATATTTGGTAGAATAGCAGCATTTGTCGGCAAAGTAGGCTACGGTAGGCAGCCCCTCACGCTCTGCTTTCCGAGCAATGTATTCATCGAGCAGAGAGATGAATTTCTTTACCACCGAATGATTTATTTCCTCGCGTGTGATAAACTGCCGGTCGTAGAAGCGCAGACAATAGTTCAGCAGCAACTCGATGTTAGAAACGATGAGTTCACGCGAATGCCTATCTATAGGATGCTCGAGTTCCTGCCCAATCATTGAGAGCACGTCACGGAAGATGTTTACCTCGGCAGCGGATAGATGTAGTG
>ENA-OPCG01000526-OPCG01000526.1-human-gut-metagenome-genome-assembly--contig:-NODE-526-length-16243-cov-17.780702_pt1 | contig 16243 bp, 8 predicted proteins | sample MGYA00241248_ERZ501476 | MGnify/ENA primary metagenome ERZ501476 (study PRJEB25962, sample SAMEA2042629) | human gut metagenome | biome: human gut; feature: human-associated habitat; material: faeces... | reverse complement strand
TCAGCAATTTGGCGTTGCTTCCCGTAATAACCATGTTGATTCCCATGCGGTAAAGCTTGGATACCCATAAATCCCAACCATCCAGATTTTGAACCTCATCAAGCAGAAGATACTCAAAGTCGGGATAAACGGCACGTAGTGTTTCCCAAACCAAATCATCGTCCCATGCACTCAGGAGTTTGCCGTCATCAAAATTCAGATAGGCAAAATTCCTGCTTTTCAGCATCAGTAAAGCCTCTGTCGATTTTCCAGTTCTTCTAGGACCCGTTATCAACTTGATTTGCTTACTTGCCAACAGTTCATCCACATCATATTGGGTATGACGTGTAAGGTAAGGACGGGAAAGCAGAATATCCCGTTCCTTTTTCTGGTTATTGATAATTGTTCTCATTTCTCTTCTGATGAATTGATTAAACCGAGGCAAAGATACAAAAAATATTCAATATATCATTTGTATTGAATAAAAAAGTGCTGATTTTATTCAATACGATGGATAAAATGAATAAAATCAGTACTATCTTCTTCTAATAACAATTACTTTTTCCTCTAGGCTTTTGGAGTTTTTAGATACGGAATAAGTCTTCCATAGTGAAGACTCGGAGCGTTATAGTAATGGAACCATATCTTACACGAAAACGAGTTTATTGTTTTATGAAATTTACACGAAAACAAGAGCCTAATCCTTGCCGTGGCGAGGGTGCCGACAAGACCTTCGGTGCACAGGGTACCTATATATATAAGGTGGAAATTGCAGCACAGAAGAAGATGTTCCATGGCGCCGACTATGTATTCATGGCAGATATGTGGAATCCGAAGCATTTGAGCGACAGTCGTCATCTCTGGGTGCCTATTTCTTGGGAAAATGGTGCTCCAGTGTTGAAAAATGATAAAAAACACGGTCGCTCTGCTCATTTTTAAATTATTTTAATTACATTTGCAGCATGAAATGATAATACTGCAAACATCGTTTAACAGAATTCGACAAACAAACAAATTGCAACTATCTATGATTCATATATATAAGAGTATCATGATCACCCTTCTTCTGGCTTTGGTTCCGTTCATGGGAATCAGCGCAGCAAAGAAGAAGGCACAACAGCAGAGCGACCGCCAATATTGGTGCTCGCTTGCCTATAAGATGGCTCAGCCTGTGCTGGAGAATATGGCAAAGGGCGAGCTGCAGAAGAATATGCAGACTGAGTTCAGTCCTAGCTTCGACAACCGCAACAGGAAGGTGCTCTATATGGAGTGCTTCGGCAGACTGATGGCTGGCGTGGCTCCCTGGCTGACTCTTCCTGATGATGCCACAGCCGAAGGCAAGCAGCGCAAGCAGCTGCGTGAGTGGGCCTTGGCTTCCTACAAGAATGCCGTAGATCCTCAGAACCCTGACTATCTCTGCTGGGGTATCGGCGGTCAGAACCTGGTAGATGCAGCCTATATCGCCGAGAGTTTCCTCCGGGCTTACGATACACTCTGGATGCCTTTGGATGAGGTAACCAAGCAGCGATACCTGAAGGAGTTTGCCAAGCTCCGCCACATCGATCCTCCTTATACCAACTGGCTTCTCTTCTCTTCTACCATCGAGAGCTTCATGGCAAAGGCGGGTGGCGATTTCGATGAATACCGTGTGAACTCGGCTTGCCGCAAGGTAGAGGAGTGGTATGTGGGTGATGGCTGGTATGCCGATGGTCCTTCGTTCGCATTCGATTACTACAGCAGCTATGTGTTCCATCCGATGTATCTGGAAACACTCCAGGCGATGGTGGATGCCAAGGTGAATTCCCGCCTCGACTATCAGAAGTACTACGACCGGGAGTTGAAGCGCTGCCAGAAGTACAGTATCATCCTCGAGAGATTCATCTCTCCGGAAGGAACCTTCCCGGCTTTCGGAAGAAGCATTCCTTACCGTATGGCAACCATGCAGCCGCTTGCCTTGATGGCTTGGTATCAGACGTTGCCAAAGGATTTGAGCAACGGACAGGTGCGTGCTGCCCTGACCAAGGTGCTCCATCGCATGTTCGACCAGGAGAACAACTTCAATGAGAAGGGGTATCTCTCTATCGGTTTCTGCGGAAATACCCAGAAGAACGTAGCCGACTGGTACACCAACAACGGTTCGCTCTATATGACCACGCTTGCCTTCATGCCTCTCGGCCTGCCTGCCGATCATCCATTCTGGACCGATGCAGCACAGCCTTGGACCCAGGTGAAGGCATGGAACAATCAGCAGTTCCCTAAGGACCATCACTGGAAGGACGAGATTGTAACCAAGGACAAGTGGTAATTTTTGATTGATAATAGATAATTAATTATGCGCAAGATATTGATGATGTTGGTAGCTGCAGCCCTGGCTTTGCCTTTGAGCGCAGCGCAGCCAGCCAAGAAGACCGCCAAGGTCAAGAAACAGAACAAGAAGGAGGTGAAGGCTTCCAGAAAGTGGGACCACGAGCAGGTGGTAGCACTCATCACGAAGGTAAACAATTACTGGCAGGCCAACAACAAACCTGAGGTTCGTGCCTTCTGGGACAACGCCGCTTATCATACCGGCAACATGGAGGTATATAAGATGCTGAAGGACCAGAAGATGCTGGATTACACCATCCGTTGGGCTGAGCATAACGACTGGACCGGCGCCACAGAGGCTAATCCAGCCAAGTGGAAGTACAAACCATACGGCGAGGGTAAGGATCACGTACTCTTCGGCGACTGGCAGATCTGCTTCCAGACCTACATTGACCTCTACAACATCGAGGCAGCCAAGGGCAATGCCGCAGCCTCAGAATTCATGGTGAAGCGTGCCAAGGAGGTGATGCACTACGAGGCTTACTCTGAGCCAACAGACTACTGGTGGTGGAGTGATGCCCTCTACATGGTTATGCCTGTGATGACCAAGATGTACAAGCTTACCGGAGATGTGAAGTATCTCGACAAGCTCTACGATAACCTCCTCACCACCGACGAGATCATGCTCGATAAGGAGACTAACCTCTACTTCCGCGATGGAAAGTACATCTATCCGAAGCACAAGAGTGCCAACGGCAAGAAGGATTTCTGGGCTCGCGGCGATGGATGGGTTCTTGCCGGTCTGGCAAAGGTGCTCCAGGATATGCCAAAGGACTACAAGCACTATCAGTTCTTCGTAGATAAGTTCCAGAAGTTGGCTAAGGCAGTGGCTGAAATCCAGCAGCCGGAAGGTTACTGGACCCGCTCGATGATGGATCCTGAGCATGCGCCGGGACCAGAGACCAGCGGTACCGCCTTCTTCACCTATGGAATGCTCTGGGGAGTAAACAATGGTTATCTCAACAAGAAAGAATATAAGAAGGTGATAGACAGAGCCTGGACTTACCTCACGGAAACAGCCGTTCAGGAAGACGGCAAGGTGGGCTATGTTCAGCCAATCGGCGAAAGAGCCATCCCAGGACAGACCGTAGATGCCAATTCCCAGGCAAACTTCGGTGTGGGAGCGATGCTTCTCACCGCTTGTGAATATGATAAATATCTAAACACAAAACTATAATAGTAATGAATAAAAGACTGTTCGTAACATTGAGTATGGCAGGATTGGCAATGGTGGCCTTTGGTGCAAGAAAACCGAAGGCTGCCATTAAGTCGTCTGTAAAGACGGTAGCCATCCAGCAGCCTACTTTCACAGAGTGGCACGACCTCCAAGTGAATGAAATCAATCGTTTGCCTCTGCACACAATGCACTTCGCTTACGATCCTAACGACTTCCCTGGAACAGGTGCCGAGTATCTTGACAAGAAGAAGAGTATGAACTACCTGTCGCTCGAGGGCACATGGAAGTTCAACTGGGTAGCCAATGCAGATGAGCGCCCTACGGATTTCTACAAGACTGACCTTGATGACTCTAAATGGAACAACATCCAGATGCCAGGCAACTGGGAGATGTTGGGCTATGGTCAGCCAGAGTACGTAAACGTGGGCTTCGCATGGCGTGGCCACTTCGACCAGCAGCCACCAGCTGTTCCTACCAAGGACAACCACGTAGGTTCCTATCGTCGTGAAATCAATATCCCAGCCAACTGGGATGGCAAGCGCGTCATCGCTCACTTCGGTAGTGTAACATCCAACATCTATCTCTATGTAAACGGAAAGTTTGCCGGATATGCAGAGGATAGCAAGGTTGCCGCAGAGTTTGATATCACTCCTTTCCTGAAGAAGGGCAAGAACCTCATCGCCTTCCAGACATTCCGCTGGTGCGACGGTTCATGGTGTGAGGATCAGGACTTCTGGCGTCTGAGCGGTCCGGCACGTGAGAACTATCTCTATGCCCGCTCCAAGGAGCATCGTCTGCTCGACGTCCGTGTAGAGACAGAGTTGAAGAATAATTATAAGGATGGTGCTCTCAACATCACAGCCAAGGTGCAGGGCAATACCCTGGCATACTTCGGTCTTTACGACCCGGATGGCAAGGAGGTAATCGTTACAGGTACCGATAATGTAAGGAATGGTGTGGCTAAGTATCAGCTCCGTGTGAAGAATGTTCGCAAGTGGAGTGCTGAGACTCCTAACCTCTATACCCTCGTTGTATCTCCTATCCAGAACGGCGGTATGTACTTGCCTTACGAGATTGTACAGGTAAAGGTAGGTTTCCGCAAGGTGGAAATCAAGAACAAGCAGTTCCTGGTCAATGGCCAGCCTGTTCTCCTGAAGGGTGCCGACCGTCATGAGATGGATCCTGATGAGGGCTACAACGTAAGTGAGCAGCGCATGATTCAGGACATCATGATGATGAAGCGCATGAACATCAATGCCGTTCGTACCAGCCATTATCCTAACGATCCTCGCTGGTATGATCTCTGCGACAAGTACGGATTGTATGTTGTGGCTGAGGCTAACCAGGAGAGCCATGGTTTCCAGTATGGCGACGATGCGGCTGCCAAGAAGCCTGAGTTTGCCAAGCAGATCATGGAGCGCAACCAGCACAATGTGTCTATGTTCTACAACCATCCTTCCATCGTAACATGGAGCATGGGTAACGAGACCGTGATGGGCGACAACTTCCTCAAGGCTTACAAGTGGATCAAGAGCCAGGACAAGACCCGCCCTGTTCAGTACGAGCAGGCTGGCCGTGGCGAGGGTACAGATATCTTCTGCCCTATGTACTACTCTGTGGCAGCTTCCGAGAAGTATGCCAAGGATCCAAACAGTCCGATGCCACTCATCCAGTGTGAGTACAACCACACCATGGGTAACTCTGGCGGTAACCTGAGCGATTACTGGGATCTGATCCGCAAGTATCCTATCCTCCAGGGTGGTTTCGACTGGGATTTCGTAGATCAGGCATTGCACCGCAATATCGTGAAGCCTATGAGCATCCTGCCTTACAAGATGAACAATGAGGAGCTTCGCAAGATAGAATATTGCTATGGTGGTGATTACAACAAGTATGATCCTAGCGACAATAACTTCAACTGTAATGGTATCATCGGTCCAGACCGTCAGATGAACCCTCATGCTTACGAGGTGGCTTATCAGTACCAGAACATCTGGGCCAAGATGGTGAATGCCGAGACTGGCGAGGTAAGCGTACACAATGAGAACTTCTTCCGCGACCTGAGCAACTATGCCCTGGCATGGAGCCTGGAAGAGGATGGCGTAGAGACTCAGAATGGCACCATCGCCGACCTCGATGTTCCTGCACAGCAGACCAAGAATTTCACCATCCCTTACGACAAGAGCAAGATCAAGGGCAAGGAGGTATTCCTCAACATCGACTTCCGTCTGAAGGAGGCTGAACCATTGCTCACAGCTGGTCAGGTGATGGCTTATGCCCAGCTGCCTGTGGTTACCAAGCAGGCTTGCTCTGGCGACTGCAGCAAGATGCTGGCTCAGGGAAATGGCAAGAAGAAGATGAAGCTTGCTGCCAAGAAGGACAATGTGGTAGCTGTTACCACCCCTAACCTCACCTTCAAGATCGACCGTTCTACCGGTCTTATCTCTGAGTATGCTTACAATGGCAAGTCATTGCTCGGCGAGGGTGGTACCCTGAAGCCAAACTTCTGGCGTGCTCCTACCGACAACGATATGGGTGCAGGCCTTCAGAAGAAGTTCCAGGCTTGGAAGAACCCTCAGATGAACCTGAAGAACATCGACGTGAAGAAGGACAAGAAGACCAACTCTGTAACGATCCTCACATCATTCGATATGCCGGAGGTTCAGGGTCAGATGGATATCACCTACGTAGTATTCGCCAATACAGGTGCCGTGAAGGTAACAGAAGACTTCAAGGCTACAGAGGGTGCTAAGGTAAGCGATATGTTCCGATTCGGTATGTTGATGCAGATGCCATACACCATGGAGAAGAGCAACTACTACGGTCGTGGTCCTATCGAGAACTACTCAGACCGCAAGGACTGCATGCGCATCGGTGTTTACACAGATGATGCCGACAACCAGTACTTCCCATACATCCGTCCACAGGAGAGTGGTACCAAGAGCGATATCCGCTGGTGGAAGCAGACCGATGCTACCGGTATGGGCTTGCAGGTGAAGAGCTGCACTCCATTCTATGCCAGCGCTATCCACTTCGATACCGAGGAGCTTGACGATGGCGACGACAAGGAGCAGCGTCACAGCTTCGACCTGAAGAAGTCTAAGTTCACCAACCTCTTCCTCGATTCTGCCCACATGGGTGTAGGCGGCGAGAACTCTTGGGGTGCTTGGCCTTTGGAGAAGTATCGTGTACATTATGGCAACAAGACCTTCACATTTACCCTTATTCCACAGGGTAAATAGTAGAAAAACAGCGATTTGAGCGAAAATCCAATATATTATATCAGAAAATCCACCTCATTTGGGGTGGATTTTTTGTATCTTTGCACCGGTATAAATAACATTCTGAACTTTCGCATGTGGTTCAAGAACGGGCTGAAGGCCCAAAAGCTCCTAGCCCAGGGCATCGCCCTGGGTATAATAACAGTCAGCAAGGCGCCCTGTAAGGGCAAAAGCCTTATAAATTGCCTGTTTTTAAAGCTTTTGCCCTTACAGGGCGACAGGTTTGCGTTCATAATAACCCAGGGCGCTGCCCTGGGCTAGGGGCTTCTGCCCTTTCAGGGCGCGTGGAGCATACTTGCGAAAACTCTGAATTATAAACAAACCTACAAACAACAATAACAAAGCAAAATGAGAAAAGCAAAAATTTTCGCAGCAATGCTGATGGCGATGTCTTCGCTCGGAGCTTTCGCACAGCATCAGTTTATGGTTCAGGCAAACAAGCCTGGAGTAGAAATCCAGCCTACCATGTATGGTATCTTCTTCGAGGATATCAACTTCGGTGCCGATGGCGGTCTCTATGCAGAGATGGTGGAAAACCGTTCTTTCGAGTTCCCACAGCGCCTGATGGGATGGAATACATTCGGTAACGTAACCCTCAGCGACGTGAAGCCAGCCTTCGACCGCAACCCTCATTATGTAACTCTCGAGAGTGCCGGTGCGCGTGAGAAGCAGACCGGTTTGGAGAACCGCGGTTTCTTCGGTATGGGTCTGAAGAAGGATATGAAGTACGATTTCACCGTTTATGGCCGTCTTCATCTCATCGATGGCAAGCAGGGCAAGATTCGTGTAGAGCTGGTCAATTCCAAGAATGATGTCATTGCCAAGCAGATCATCAACATCACCAACAACAAGTGGCAGAAGCTTACAGCTACCCTGACATCTCCTCAGACCGATGCCAAGGGATTGATGCGCGTATATCTGGAGAAAGGTTCTGAGAGCGTAGATCTCGACCACATCTCTCTCTTCCCAGAAGATAACTGGAATGGTCTTCGTGCCGATCTCGTACAGGATCTCGCCGACCTGAAGCCAGGCATCTTCCGTTTCCCTGGTGGATGTATCGTAGAGGGAACCGACCTCGATACCCGTTATGAGTGGAAGAACTCTGTGGGTGCTCCTGAGAACCGTCCTCTGAACGAGAACCGCTGGAGAGATACCTTCCCACATCGCCTTTTCCCTAACTACTATCAGTCTTTGGGCTTGGGCTTCTATGAGTACTTCCTTCTTTCTGAGAAGATTGGTGCAGAGCCATTGCCAATTCTCTCTGTAGGTCTGGCTTGCCAATATCAGAACCGTGATGATGACAAGAACGCTCACGTGGCAGTCGATGACTTGCAGAGCTACATCGACGATGCACTCGACTTGATTGAGTTTGCCAACGGTCCTGTCACCTCCAAGTGGGGTAAGCTCCGTGCCGATATGGGTCATCCAGCACCATTCAACCTCAAGCAGATAGGTATCGGCAACGAGCAGTGGGGACCTATGTACCCTGAGCGTTTGCAGAAGTTCATGGAGCAGATTCGTGCTAAGTATCCTAAAATCAAGATCTGTGGTTCATCAGGTCCTTCTGCCGATGGCAAGGATTTCGACTACGGATGGGAGCAGATGCGCAAGTTGGGTACCGACCTCGTGGATGAGCACTACTACAAGAGCCCAGAGTGGTTCCGCAGCAATGCAGGCAGATATGACAACTACGACCGCAAGGGTCCTAAGGTATTCGCCGGCGAGTATGCCGCTCATGCCAAGCACGACCCTAACTCTTGGGAGGCAGCACTCTCTGAGGCAGCCTTCATGACAGGTTTGGAGCGCAATGCCGACGTGGTATATCAGGCTACCTATGCTCCTCTCTTCGCTCATGTCGAGGGATGGCAGTGGCGTCCAGACTTGATCTGGTTCGACAACCTCACTTCTGTTCGTTCTGCCAACTACTATGTGCAGCAACTCTACGGCTTGAACAAAGGTACCAACGTATTGAAGCTCACCGAGGATGGCAAGGCTGTGGAAGGCAAGGATGGTCTCTATGCCACCGCTTGCTACGACAAGAACACGAAGAGCTACATCGTGAAGATTGCCAACACATCAAATGAGGAGAAGGACATCACCGTCACCTTCAACGGCTTGAAGAAGTTGAACGCCGGTAAGTTGACTCTCCTCCATGCCGATGACATCCAGGCAGAGAACAAGATTGACAACAAAAATGCCGTTGTACCTGTAACATCTGATGTCGAGGCAAACGGCAACGTATTAAACGTGAAGATGAAAGCAAACAGCTTTGCTGTTTATCGCTTCTAAAGATAAAATACTTGCTATCATGCAAGAATAATGAGAAACTCAATAACGATAGAGGGTGCGCCACTTGACGCACCCTCTTTTTTTATATACATAAGTCATTCTTTCTCCCTAGAACTCCAACACCATCACCTGACGAGGACGGAGTTTCACATCCTTATTGATAAGAACGGTGCGAGCATTTGTCACATCCGTAGCCTTGTCGTGCGAACCGATAATCTCAGCATAGCGAGATACATTCAGCTCGTTTGCCTCGTTCTTGCCATTGATGATGGTCATCACGCTCTTGCCTTGGTATTGGCGAGCGATGACATACACGCCCTTCTGAGGACAGAACTGGGTTTGCTTACCCTTGGTAATCACCTCGTTGCCTTGACGCCAGTGGAGCAAGCGACTGAGCCAATTGAACATCTGGTTCTCTGTTTGGGTACGTCCCTCTGCTGTAAAGGCATTGTGCTTGTCACCAGCCCATCCACCAGGAAAATCCCTGCGCACATTGCCATCGGTTACACTCTTGGTGCCGTTCATCAACACCTCTGTACCATAATAGAGTTGAGGGGTACGGTTGATGGTGAGCAAGAGGGCTAGCGCCTGCTTCAGTGCCAAGGTATCCTTGCCCTCACCCAAGAAGCGATCGGTATCATGATTCTCCACGAATGCCATCACACTCTTCGGATTTGGATAGAGATAATCATAGCAGAGCACGTTGTAGATGCGGTTCATACCATTCCACCAGTCATCGGTCTCCTCATGCTTGGCACTATTGATGCGGTCGAAGAAGGCGAAGTCCATCACGGTCTTCAGATAGCTGTTCTTTTTGGAGAGTTTGCTGTCTTTCTGCCAAGCTGCGGTATAGGCAGGTTCGGTTACCCAAGTCTCACCTACTGTATTGAAGTGAGGATATTCATTGTCCAAGGTCTTCATCCAAAGCGCCATTCCATCTCGGTCAGCGTATGGATAAGTATCCATGCGAATGCCATCGATTCCAACGGTCTCTATCCACCACTCGCTGTTTTGAATCAGGTATTTCATCACATGAGGGTTTCTTTGATTCAAATCTGGCATAGAAGGCACAAACCAACCATCAACGGTCTCATGGAGATCTACCTTGCTGGCGTAAGGATCCAAGACTGGAGTCAACTTATAGTTGGTTTGGAGATACATATCATTGACCGTGCGGCTGCCGTCCATCGTACCTATCTTCTTCTGATGCTCAGGAGTCTGATACTCTGGCATCAACCACTCTGGGGTATTAAACCAATCCTTTGAAGGCATATCCGCTACCCAAGGATGCTCGAAACCGCAATGGTTGAAAATCATGTCCATCACCACCTTCAAGCCCTTCTGGTGTGCCTCGTCTATCAACTTCTTATACTCGGCATTGGTACCGAAACGAGAATCCACCTTATAATAATTGGTAGTGGCATAACCATGATAAGTGCTATTCTTGCCATCATTAGGGCTGTCATTCTCCAGCACTGGCGTAAACCATAAAGCGGTGACACCCAACTGATTAAAATAGTCAAGATGCTGACGGATTCCCTCCAAGTCACCTCCATGGCGAAGGCTAGGAGCCGTGCGGTCACAAGTCTTGTCACGCATCGTCTTGAAGGCATCATTCTTAGGATTACCATTGGCGAAGCGGTCAGGCATCAACATATAGAGTACGTCCTCATTGGAGAACCCGATGCGCTTGTCACCAGGCATCTCACGATTCTTCAAGAGATATTTTACTTTCTTGGTTTGCTTGCCTTGCTTGAAGTTCAAGGTCATTTCACCAGCCTTAGCACCATCGAGATTGAGATATACCAAGAGATAGTTAGGCGAATCCAATCTTGCGATAGAATCGATGCGAACGCCAGGATATTGAACATCAACATCGGCATTTCGCACATCCTTTCCATACACCATCAACTGGAGTGAGGCATCCTTCATGCCTACATACCAATCGGTAGGTTCAATGCGATCCACATGGACCGCAGCATTCATACTTACAGTTGTACTCATAAGCATCATGAATGATAAAAGTTTCTTCTTCATCATATAATCTTTATTATATAGTTTACAAATACATCGGGAGATAGCTCTATCTACTTCTGAAAGAGAATCAGAGCCGACTGACCATCGACCAAGACTTCCTTGCCCGATACTTCTCCCAATCCTGCTTCATCGATAGTTCCATTGCAGCACGCGATGGTATAATTTCCCTCAGGTATCGCCATCTCCTTCGCCTCCTTGTTGAAGTTGTAGATGACGACGATGGTCTTCCAAGCATCTATCCCCTGCAAGTCCTTGAGTAAGAAACCGACGAGGCAATCTTGCTTCACGTCCTTACTATTCACCGCTGGCAAGAACTCCAAATGCTGACGCACCTTATCGCCTGTAGCGAGTCGGAAGGCTGGGTGATTCTTACGCAACTGAATCAAGTTCTTGTAATAAGTGAAGAGCTGTGGATAACGCTGTAAGTTGTTCCAATCCAGATGGTTGATGCTATCTGGAGAGTTGTAACTATTGTGTACGCCCTTCTTGTCACGAAGCATTTCCTCACCACTCAGGATGAAAGGCACACCTTGTGAAGTGAAGACGGCAGTCTGTGCAAGTTGGTCGATACGAATCAACTCTGCTGTGCGCTCCTTCTCCGGGATATTCTTGTCGGTGAGCGATGGAATGCTGGCTTTCAAGCGATCGACCAAGCACATGTCGTCATGGCAACTCACGTAGCTGATTTGCTCCGTAGGATTGTTGGTCCAAGGCTTCTTGTCATAGTTGACCTTCGTCATATCCACCTGTGGATGAGCGATACCGCCCACGATGCCGAACTTCAAGCTCTCTTCCTCGCCAGGGATTCCTGCCAAGAGAGCGCCCTTATGGTCATCGGAGAAAGGACCACGGAGAGCATCACGCATATCATCACTGAAGGCTGCTATTCCATTGAGTTGCTGAGTATTAGCCTTCATAGCCAATTTATCCACTGGATAAGCACAAGAGCCTGCGCTCCATCCCTCACCATAGATATAGATGGAAGGATCAATCTTGTTGACCTCGGCACGAATCTGCTGCATTGTCTCAATGTCATGCACGCCCATCAAGTCGAAGCGGAAGCCATCGATATGATATTCATCAATCCAATACTTCACGCTTTCCAACATGAACTCACGCATCAATGGCTTTTCGGAAGCCGTCTCATTGCCACATCCCGAACCATCGGAATACTTGCCGTCAGCCGTCTTACGATAATACATATCAGGATAAGTCAACTGGAAGTTGCTGTGGTCGATGTTGAAAGTATGGTTATACACCACGTCGAGGATGACACGGATACCCGCCTTGTGAAGAGCCTGCACCATCTGCTTGAACTCCTTGATACGAGTCACGGGGTTGTAAGGGTCGGTGGAGTAACTGCCCTCTGGCACATTGTAGTTCTTAGGGTCGTAGCCCCAGTTGTACTGAGGAGTGTCCAACTTGGTTTCATCTACCGAAGCATAGTCGAAAGACGGAAGGATATGAACGGCATTGACACCGAGACTCTTCAAGTGTTCTATCGCCTTTGGCTCCGTCAAAGCCAAGAACTTACCCTTGTTTTTCAAGCCTGAAGAGACATCAATGGAGAAGTCACGCCAGTGCATCTCGTAGATGACGAGGTCGGCAGGTGACTGAATCACAGGACGTTGGTCATTTTCCCATCCTTGCGGATTGGTTTCTGCCATATCCACGATGGCACCACGCATTCCATTCACTCCCACCGCTTTGGCGAAGACACCCGGTGTCTCCCCCTTGCCGATGTCAAAGGTATAAAACTTGCCTTTCAAATCGCCCTTGACAGTAGCTTCCCAGCGATTTTCACCACTCGCTTTCATCTTGATGGTCTTAATCGCCTTTCCGCCCTGTCCATCTTCATAAATATGTATCTCAACCTGTTTTTTCTTGTCTATTTGAGTCGTTGCACCCGTCATTCCATCTAGATTGACAGTTGTCGGTGCATTCAATTTGAAAAGAGTTTTTACCTTCGAATAAATCATTTCTCCGAAGGTATCTTGAGCCATAAGCAGTTGAGGGATAGCTGATAGCATAAGAGATAAAGAGATAGTTTTGATTACTTTCATACGAAATTAGTTTCTACTAATAGCTACATTTGTAAAGAAAAAGCAGAATTAAACACGCTCATTTTGAGCGTATTTAATTCCGTCTTGCCCATCGCCCGGAAATACGCAAACGTCAGAATGCGTAAATCATAGGCGAAGGCTTGAGCGTGTATTAAGTTATATATATTATTGTCAAACAACTCTACTTGGCAAGCAAAGAGATGGCGAAACCACCACCACGTGCTTCCTTGATCTTCAAGACATCACCCTTCTTCACGGTCTTGTGAACAATCTGGTATGCCTTTGGATTCTTCTCATAATCAGCATTGGCTGCATCCTGGTAGATAGCACAGTTGTACTTCTTGCCCTTGTCGAGGAAGTCGAGCTTCACCACGGCTGTACGAGCAGTGGCATCAGTCTTACCACCTACAAACCAGTTGTCGGTGCCCTTTGCCTTACGAGCTACTGTGATATACTTGGCTGGCTCAGCCTCCAAATACTTGGAGTCATCCCAGTCGCAAGCTACGTCACGGATGAACTGGAAGGCATCGTCATACTTCTCATAATGCTCAGGAAGGTCGGCTGCCATCTGCAAAGGACTATACATCACGAGATACAAAGAGAGCTGACCACAGAGGGTGGTGTGAACGAAACTCTTGTTATCGCTCCAAGTAGAGAGCTGAGTCTCGAAGATACCAGGAGTATAATCCATAGGACCACCCTGCAAACGGGTGAATGGCAACATCACTGTATGATAAGGAACAGAACCGCCAAATGCCTCATACTCAGTACCTCTAGCGCTCTCATTACCTACCAAGTTAGGCCATGTACGGCAGATGCCAGTAGGACGTGTAGCCTCATGACCATTCACCATGATGTGATGCTTGGCTGCTGTCTCGATGACACGCTGATAGTGATTGTTCATCAACTGGCTGTAGTGATACTCGCCACGTGGGATGATGTCGCCTACATAACCGGTCTTCACTGCATCATAACCATACTTGTTCATCAAGTTGAAGGCATCCTCCAAGTGGCGCTCGTAGTTGAGGGCAGAAGCGGAAGTCTCGTGGTGCATCATCAACTTGACACCCTTGGAGTGTGCATAGTCGTTGAGCATCTTGATGTCGAAGTCTGGATATGGAGTCACGAAGTCGAAGACATCGAGCTTCTGATGACCGAACCAGTCCTCCCAACCTTCATTCCAACCTTCTACCAACACTTCCTGAAGTCCGTTCTTGGCTGCAAAGTCGATATATTTCTTCACCTCCTCATTGGTAGCAGCATGTGTACCATTAGGTTTGCACTTGCTATAATTGGTGACACCGAGGCGAACTGATGGAAGGTCATTGGTATAGCTCCATGTCTTGGTACCTACAATCATATTCCACCATACACCACAATACTTAGTAGGGTGAATCCAAGAGGTATCCTTGATCTTGCAAGGCTCGTTAAGGTTCAAAGTCAACTTGCAAGAGAGCATGTCACGAGCATCATCGCTTACCAAAACAGTACGCCAAGGGGTATTGAATGGAGTCTGGATGAATCCCTTCTTGCCTACAGCATCTGGTGTCAACCAAGACTCGAGCACCAAGTTCTTGTCGTCGAGGTTGAGGTGCATGGTAGGATAATCCAAACAAGCAGCCTCGTGGATATTGATATACAAGCCGTCCTGGGTCTTCAACTGAAGAGAGGTCTGCACACCGGTATCAGAAAATACGGTGGTAGAAGAATTGCTCTTATAGGACTCACGATTCTTGGAGATGACCGAGCGAATGCCAGTCAATGGAGTAATCTGATATTCATACTCCTGGGTATCGTAATCACCTGGAATCCAATAAGCGGTATGGTTGCCCGTCATGGCGAACTGAGTATGTTCTTCCTTGATAACGAAGTAGTTGAGCGATTCCTGCTGAGGGAACTCATAGCGCAAGCCCATACCATAGTCATAGACACGGAAACGAATGGTGATGTTGCGCTTGGAAGAAGCCTGGTTCAAGTTGACCTCCATCTCATTGTAGTTGTTGCGGATGGTGGCAGTCTCTCCCCATACAGGTTTCCAAGTCTCATCAAAGGTGGAAGTCTTGCTGCCGGTCTCGGTGAAACCGTCCATCAAGTCAGTCTCCTCCATGCCTTTGCTGGCATGCTTGTCCTTTGCTAACTCCAAACCGAGATGGGATGGCTTGATGACTGTCTTTCCCTTGTAGGACATCTCGTAAGTAGGCTGTCCCTTGTCGCTCAAGGAGAATGTCAAGCAGACATTGCCATTAGGCGACTTCACTGTTTGGGCAGCTGCCAACATAGGGAGCAACAGCCCCATCAACAAAACGCTGAATTTCTTCATATTTCTAGTTATTATTAGCTATAATACACCAGACTAAGGTAGCTATGCTATCTCAGTCTGGTATCATAATTATCTCATTAATTTCTTCCTGCCTGTGAAATCATCTCCGTCACCTTATTCATATAAGAGGCATCCTTCGCCAAATCCTCGATGTTGAGGTGCATGCGATAACGCCAATAATGCTTAGGGTTGGCAGGGATGTTGATGCGCTCGGCATTGGCATCCGCCAAGCGGAGATTCTCGTCGATGGCAAACCAATCCTGGATGCTCAAGATGCAGAGCATGGATGGAGAGGTGAGATGACGAGAGATGATGTCCTTGGCAAGCCAACCTGGAAGCGGATGAGGAGCTGGACCTTGACGATAGAGCATCGTGTTGTAATACTCCTGGGTACGCTGGATGTTCTCATCCCACCACTGACGAAGCGTTGGCATATCATGGCTGGAGATGGTGCAAACCGAGCGGTATGGGTTGCGGCTCAAATGGCCAAACTTCACGCTAGGATCCTTTGGCATACTCTGCAACTCAAGGCTCAATATCTTCAACTCATTCATCACCCAAGGCACGCAATCAGGCACCATACCGAGGTCTTCGGCACATACCAACATACGGGTAGCCTGCACCAACTTCGGCAGTTTCTTCATCGCCTCGCCGTACCAATATTGGTTGTTGCGACGATAGAAGTAGTCGTTGTAAAGGCGGTTGAACGCAGCCTTGTCATTATCATAGAGCG
>ENA-OPCG01000497-OPCG01000497.1-human-gut-metagenome-genome-assembly--contig:-NODE-497-length-16907-cov-3.070615_pt1 | contig 16907 bp, 10 predicted proteins | sample MGYA00241248_ERZ501476 | MGnify/ENA primary metagenome ERZ501476 (study PRJEB25962, sample SAMEA2042629) | human gut metagenome | biome: human gut; feature: human-associated habitat; material: faeces... | reverse complement strand
CGTCCACCCTTATCTTCTTTCGTACTGTCCATTTCTGACACAAAGCTATTTTGCCTCGTACCAGTTCTTTCCGGTGTGAAGGTCAATTGCCAGAGCCACCTTCAGATCTGCTGCCTGCTGCATACCTTCCGTCAGGATTTCTTTTCCTCTATCAATCTCATCCTCTGCTGTCTCAATTAAAAGTTCATCATGCACCGTGATGATCAGTCTTGATTTCAAATGTTCCTCCAACAGCCTGTCATGCACACGTATCATGGCAATCTTTATGATATCGGCTGCTGTACCCTGAATAGGTGAATTCATTGCAACTCTCTCTCCAAACTGTCTCTGCATGAAATTGCTCGAGTTCAGCTCGGGAATCGGTCTGATACGCCCAAACATGGTCTTTGTATAGCCATTTTTCTTGGCATCCAAAACCGTCTGATCCAAAAACTCCTTAATCTTTGGATATTTGACAAAATAGCTGTCTATATAGCCCTGTGCCTCTTTCCTTGAAATCCCCAGGTCGTTAGACAGACCAAACGCGCTGATACCATATACGATACCAAAATTTACAGCCTTTGCATTTCGTCTTTGAAGGTCTGTGACCTCATCAAACGGTGTGTCAAACACAAGGGATGCTGTACTTCTGTGGATATCCTGACCATTCTTAAAGGCCTCTATCATCCTTTCATCCCCGGAAAGCGCTGCCAGCACCCGAAGCTCGATCTGCGAGTAGTCTGAGTCAACAAACAGATCTCCATCCTCAGGCAGAAATACCTTTCTGATAAGCTTGCCCAGCTCAATCCTTATCGGGATATTCTGCAGATTAGGCTCTGTGCTTGAAAGACGGCCTGTCGCAGTGATTGTCTGATTTAAGGTAGTATGGATTTTGCCATCGGATGCAATATATCCCGAAAGTCCGTCAGCATATGTGCTCTTTAGCTTTGTGAGCTGTCTGTATTCCAATATATCCGCGACAATCGGATACTCCGGTGCCAGCTTTTCAAGCACATCTGCCGCAGTAGAATAACCGGTCTTTGTCTTCTTTTCATTTGGCAGTCCAAGCTTTTCAAAGAGAATGACTCCAAGCTGCTTTGGCGAATTTATATTAAACTCTTCACCTGCTGCCTCATATATTTTCTTTTCAAGCTCAGTTATCGAAACAGCAAGCTTGTCTCCATACTCCTTAAGCTTTATTCCATCAGCCCTTATGCCCTCATTTTCCATATCATACAGTACGAAAACGAGTGGCAGCTCGATATCTCTGTAAAGAGTGAGCATATCCATTTCCTTTAGCTTCTGCAAAAGAACCGGCTTTGATTTCCAGGCAGTATACACCTCGTAGCAGGCACAGTCCACTGCCTTTTTCTCATCCTCCTTCATCATCTGAGTAAAATCAAGCTTTCCCAGATAATCCTTTTTAGATGAGAGCATAAGCCCCAGATAGTCCTTTGCAACCGCATCATAGGGATACTCCCCGACAAGCGGATTGATAAGGTATGCAGCCACCATCATGTCAAAATATCTGCCTCTGTCATCTGCCTTTATCTCTTTGCTCTTAAATCTGTGCAGATTGGTCTTTAAATCCGGTGATATCCATGACTTTACTTCCAGAGTATTTAATTTTTCATCCAGGAAGCTGCTTGAAATCTCATCACCTGTACAGATAAAATAAATGTCCTCCTCTGAAAAACAAATCGAAACAGCAAGATAATCGTTAGAAACCGGCTCCGAAAACAGACTTAGCTGTCCATCACTTTCGCTGTTTTCCAAAGACTCTCCCGGTACTACCGCAAAAGCGACCTCCCTGCCCTTTGCCTTCTCAAACACACTCTCTGCAGTCTTTAAGTCCCTTACTATCACAAAATGCTCCTCGGCATTGTTTTTAGGAGCCTCCACGTTAAACCGTGACAGCATGTTTTTGAATTCGTATCTTTTGCACAGTAAAAAGGCTTCCTCAGTGTAGAGTGACTCTACTCCGCCACTAAGCTTTGCATCAGAAAATTCATAGTCAACCGGCGCATCAAGTATGATTGTCGCAAGCTCCTTGCTCATAAGCGCCTGCTCCCAATACTCCACTATATTCTTTGAAGCCCTTGGCGGCTTTACATTCTCAGCGTCCTCATGTACTGCCTCTATACAGTGATATTTTGCTATAAGTGCGCCTGCTGTCTTTTCGCCGATACCGGGTACCCCGGGAATATTATCAGACGTATCTCCCTGCAGAGCCTTTACATCGATAAACTCCTTTGGAGTGACGCCGTACTTTTCGATAACATCTGCTGTATTGTAGTTTTCTATCTCGGTTCCTGTTTTCTTTGTCTTTGGAATCCTTACCATGACATGGTCTGTCGCAAGCTGTAAGAGGTCTCTGTCTCCGGAGATTATGGCGACATCCATACCGGCCTTTTCTGCCCTGACAGATAAGGTTCCAAGTATATCGTCGGCCTCATAGCCTTCCTTTTCCACGATTTTTATGCCCATAGCGGTAAGCATTTCCTTTATCATAGGCACCTGCTGCCTGAGTTCCTCGTCCATAGGCTTTCTCGTGCCCTTGTACGCATCAAACATCCTGTGGCGAAATGTCGGCGCATGCACATCAAATGCCACCGTCAGATAGTCAGGCTTTTCCTCGTCAAGAATCTTGAACATGATATTCAAAAATCCATAGACTGCATTTGTGTGAAGCCCCTCTGAATTGGTCAGATCAGGAAGTCCGTGATATGCCCTGTTTAAAATACTGTGTCCGTCTATAAGTACAAGCTTTTCACTCATTTTATACTTTCCTTATTACTTAATATTGTTGTAATCGCTGCCGGTCACACTGCAGTGCAGGCAGTAATGTTAAATAGCTCTTGTATATTTCTTAAGCCACTGAGCCTCCTCATCATTCAAAAATGGGGAAACAAGCTCATAAACTCTCGCATGATAAGCATTCAGGTATCCTTTTTCCCTGTCTGTCATCTGATTTGGATCAATCGCATCGAGATCTATCGGTACATAGGTCAGATTCTCAAAATACATGAACTGGCCATACTCATTTTTCTCACCCTTTCGGCAGATAAGCTCATTCTCTGTACGAATACCGAATTTACCCTCTAAATAGATGCCCGGCTCATCTGTAGTGACCATACCCTCTTCTATCACACGCTCTGCGGTTCTGCCCGGGTACTGCTTCCAGTGAAAGCTGTTTGGTCCCTCATGCACATTGAGCACATAGCCCACACCGTGTCCGGTGCCGTGATTGTAGTCCATGCCAATCTCCCACAAAGGCTCTCTTGCCAGAATATCAAAGTTTAGTCCCGAGCAGCCCTCCTTAAACCTTGCATTTGCCAGGTTCATATTTGAGCGGCAAACTCTCGTAAACATATCCTTCATCTCGTCAGTCACCGGTCCTAACGCAAAGGTTCTCGTGATATCTGTGGTTCCCTCCAGATAATGTCCGCCTGAATCAACCAAAAGAAGACTCTCAGGCTTAAGCTGCCTGTCAGACTCCTCTGTTGCAGAGTAATGCACAATAGCACCATGATCAGCATATCCGCATATTGTGGCAAAGCTCAAATCAAGAAAGCCCTCCTGCTCAGCTCTAAGCGATGCAAGATAATCTGAAGCCGAAATCTCTGTCATAGGTATCTTACCTATATTTGTCTTAAGCCAGTACATGAACTTGCACATCGCAACTGCATCCTTCAAATGTGCCTTGCGCAGATTTTCAAGCTGTACTTCATTCTTTACGGCCTTCATGACAACTGTAGGATCCTCCGCATCAATCACCTTAACACCATCCGGCAGGCTGTCGCAGATGCGGTAATTTACAATCGATGTATTTAAAAGCACTGTCTCTTTTTCATCAATATGCTTCACATATTCATAAAAATCATCGTAAGGTCTTGTCTGTATACCATTCTTATCGAGGTATGCCTTAAGAGTCTCTGTCACAACCTCTTCCTGCAAAAACCATATGCAGCTGTCCTGTGACAGTGCCCGGTATGAAAGCACTACAGGCACATAGCTTATGTCGCCTCCCCTGACATTTAAAAGCCAGGCGATATCGTAAAGTGATGACATCAGATGAAGTGTTGCACCCTTTTGTGCCATCTGCTCTCTGACTCTTTTAAGCTTTGAGCTTATATCCTCACCGGTGTATTTATTGTCAAAAATCATGACAGGTGCCTTTGACATAGGTGGTCTGTCAGTCCATATAATGTCAATCAGATCCTCATTTACATACATGCTGCCGTGCTTTTCTTTTGCGATTTCAGAAAGCCTTTTGCCCCATGCGGCATTTACCACTCTGCCGTCAAAGCCTATTACACCGCCATCCGAAAGAGTATCCTTTATATACTCATCAACTGTCGGTACGCCCTCCTCGCCAATCTTAAACAGCTTTACAGTGGTATCCTTAAGCTGCGCAGCCGCCTGCACAAAATACCTGCCGTCTGTCCATAGTCCGGCCTCATCCATAGTGATGACTGCGGTACCTGCTGAGCCCGTGAAGCCTGTAATATATTTGCGTGCCTTAAAATGCTCTCCTACATACTCTGACTCATGAAAATCAGCGGTAGGTACCACGTACAGCGAGATGCCCCTCTTTTCCATCTCGCTTCTCAATGCTTTTAATCTATCCTGTATCATTTTATTATGCCTCTTTAAATTCAAAAAATTTTGTATCTAATTCCGGATACATTCTCTTTAATGAGATTGGTTTGCCGGATTTGTTCAAAAAGCAATGGCTGCTTTTTGCAGTGGTGCGAAGCTCGCCTGTCTCTTTGTCCTTCATGACATACTCAAGCTCCATCTTTATTCCGTTATACTTAAGCAGCTTTGTGTAGATGACGACCGTGTCATCGAAATGTACCATACTGTGATACTCTACCGATATCGACAGCACCGGACTTATGATTTCCATATCCTCCATCTGCCTGTAGTTGAGTCCTATCTGATCCATCAAATCAAGTCTTGCTTCTTCCATCCACTTGACATAGTTTGAATGGTGGATTATACCCATCTGATCTGTTTCATAATACTTTGCGTGGTGCTCGTAAGGACGGATTCTAAGTTCCCCTTGTGAGCCGGCAATCTGTAATTCATTGTTTGCCATAAAAACTTCCTCCATTCATATTTTGGTCTTATTTCTATTATGCCACATTGGACAGCTAAATTCAACGACTTGACCGTAAAATATAAACCGGCTGCTACCTGCGTATCATACTGTAGCAGTCTCTGCATATATTGCGTGAATTTCCAATCGGAAGTATTCTGCCGCAATACCGGCATCTGATAATATACTCATCCTTGCTCTTTGACAGAAGCTGCATAATCTTTGCCTGTGTTTTGTCGCGCTCGTTTTCAAGCCAGTCCTCATCCACAATTTTGCCCATGCGGACTGAAAACTGATAGTACAAATCAAGCTTTTTGTAATAGGATTCGTATTTCATGAGCCCCTGATACTTTGAATGCTTATCAGGCTTGTCGAGAGATATATCAGATGTATACGACATGCAGTAGCGCAGCCATTGTCTGACAAGCTCCCTGTCCTTTATATCTATAGGACATGTAATCATCTTATAAAGCAGATATTTGTCATCAAAATCTGCGATAAAGTATCGCTCCTTATACGCATATCCATACAAAAACAATATCTCATCGACATTGATTTTCCTAAACGGTGCTGATGGCTCTGCCTCATGCCAGAGCTTAATTATCGCATCAAGCGGCGCATCCATTGTAAGGAGCACCTGCGGGAAGCCAAGACTTACTATATCAATATCCTGCTCCGGTATATTTAGCGTATTCTTCAGATAATTCAGATTCTTTTGTCCCAAAGCTGTCACATAGCCTGTATCATACAGACCAAATCTTCCTGCACGGCCCGCTATCTGTTTTATCTCAGAGATGACAAGCGGACGTCTTGATACTCCATCAAACTTTTCCACCTCCAGAAATACAATTCTTCTGACCGGCAGATTGAGTCCCATTCCTATCGCATCTGTTGACACGACAACCTGTGTCTTTTTCTCATTAAAAAGCGTCATCTGCCTGCGCCTTATTTCCGGTGGCAGACTTCCGTATATGACACTTGGCTTTATGCCGTTTTCCTCCAGACGCCCTGCTATATTGAGTACCGACTTCTTTGAAAAGACGATAAAGGCATCGCCCTCTCTCACATCCTGTGGAAATGAAAAAGGCTTATCCTCCAGCTTTAGAGCTGTCTTTCTCTCATACTTCCTTATCTCATACTCGTCATGGCACAGATTAATCAGATGAATGACTACATCCTTTGCCACCGGACTCATGCATATATGAATCTCTCCTGCAAGTGTACCAAGAATTGCCCTGGTCCATGAATGTCCCCTGTCATCATCTGCAACCATCTGTGCCTCATCAATCACTGCGATATCATACTCCTTGTCACAGTCAAGCATCTCCACTGTCGATGCTGTAATTCTGCTGTCTGATACCTCAAGACACTCCTGGCCTGTAAGCATGGTGCATGGTATGCCTGCATCATTCATCTTCTCATATACCTCAAGTGCCAGAAGTCTAAGAGGTCCCAGATAAACTCCGTTTTGCGCCAGCTTAAGCCTCTCAAGCGCCTGATATGTCTTACCGCTGTTAGTCGGGCCTATATGGAGTATGAAGTGCCTTTTCATGCTCTGTGCTTTTGGAAACTCAAGCTCCGGCCGTGCCGGAACCAGCGTGACAATCTCTCTTCTAAGCTCCTTGCTGCGGTACTCATTGTAAAGCGCCTTCATGCTCCTTGTACATATCGCACCTATATACTCCTTGCGCAAAAGCTTTAAAAAATCCTCTGTGAGATACTCTGCCTCATTCTCATCAAACTGCTCCATATCCACCCTGACGAGCTGCGGAAGGATTTCTCTATTTAAAATCTGCCTTGCATTCTTATTGTTGGAATAGTAGGTGATCAATGCAAGCCTTTTTATTTCCTGATGCAGCTTGTCGAGTGCTATTGTCTCGTTTTTTGAAAATCGCGCATATTTAATTGATTTTGCTTTACTATTGAGCCTGTGAATATAGTGTGCCAGCTTTACAGGCTTACCTGTACTTCTCTTCGCATTCTCCCTGTACTGGTCAACATAAAACTGTACCAGTATCTCTTCAAACGATTTTTCCATATATGTGTGTTATCCTCTTTATTTATATACACCGTTAAGAGTCACCTCAAACGTAACATCCTTTCCAGCAAGTTCTGTATTTACCTTATAATCATCCGGGAACTTCAGGTTTAAATCAAAGGTTTCTCCCACCTTGTGACCTACCACTCCGTCCTCAAAGCCATCTATATAGCTGCCTGAGCCAAGCACCAGGTCTGTGCCCTGTCCATCAGTGCTTCCACCCTCGAATTTTTCACCGTCCATATATCCGGTGTAGTCAATATTTACCTTATCTCCATTTTCTGCAACCGTGTCAACCTCTGTATTAAGTGTTGCTGCCTCTGTCTGTGAATCACTGCTTTGTGTCTCGGATGCCTGAGATTCCGTGGTCTGTGATGCAGCTTCTGTACCATCAGTGCCCTTTGACGATGAACCGCCCGATGTCGCAACTGCCCAGATTAGCACTATGACTACCACAACGACTGCCACTACCGGCACCCAGAATTTCAGCAGATTCACAACCTTTGCCTTCTTTTCTGCCTTCTCTCTCTCGATTCTTCTTTTTTCCTGTGCGATTTTTTTGTTTTGTTTGTTCATTTTGTTAATCTCCTGTTTTATTTTTATTATTGAATTATACTATTACAATTTGAACATTCTGTGTTTCGCATAAATGAACAGTATGCGTTGTCTGTCAGTGCATTCGCTATCTGTCACTGTTCGCTTTAAACTTTAAACGGCTGCGTCTCTTAACTATTTGACGAAACAATAAAAGCAGTAGAAAGACGCCCACACAGCCTGCGCTTATAGCTGCACCTGCCTTAAGCCCCGGTGTCTCATAATAAAGCTCTATCTCATGCTCTCCCTCATCCAGATGAATGCTCACAAATGTATCGGAAAAATCCTCATACTCAGCATCCTTTCCATCCACTTTCATAGTCCATCCCTTTTCACTCGGAATAGAAAGTACAAGCTGTCCTGCCTGCTTCACATCAATGTGTCCGCTTATGTGTGTATCTGAAAAATCATCCACCGAGAGTGTCTGCTCATTGAGTGTATTGTAAGCACTCTCAACTGCAGCAATGGAAAGCTCGTATACATTAAATCGTACAGCATCGGCATCAGTGTTTGTGACGGAAACTGTCTCCCCCGCCTTCACATATCCCAGGTCAAACAGATACCTGTGAGTGGTCTTCGAATATGTGGTCCCATACTCTCCGTGGCTGAAGGTCAGACTGTCAGTGCTGCACGAATCGTATGCCGCATAATAATATCCGTCATGGTCAAAGGTGAGAGTCGTAGTTCCCGGATTTTCGTCCTGAGTGCACTCTGTCATGGTCAGCATATCATCTGCTGCGCCAAGGAGCCTGCCAAGGGAATTAATCGAATAGATTTTCGATGACGAGGATGGCTTCCACGCATCAATCACTCCCTCATCCATCATAAAACCAAGCGGAAGTGTGTAGTTATTCCGATACAGATAGTGATTTCCGCATTTTCCAACAAGTGTAGTCAGCTCATTCTGTGGCTGTATGGATTTTGTAACCATATATCTGACCGAAAGCATGGCTGACGTGACAGGTGTGGCACCGTTATAACAGTAGAAATTCTTGCCTCCCTCCATATAAAGAGCCTGATAAAAATGGCTCACATTTATATTCATCAGGGAAGAAAACTGTGTTCCAGAAGCATAGCCGTATCGTGTGTCATCATTTTTAGTTAGTCGGCCTGTATCCTCAACCCTGTAAAATGGTACATCGTTGTCAGCTGCATCCTCTTTTGCCAGCTCCAGTGCCTTTTGCATATCGTCCACATTGGCATTGTAGCTGCTTCTGCCGGTACATCCAAGTCCTGTCACAGCCATATTGACAGCCAGCTCCACAATCGCAATACCGCATGTTATAACCATCAAAAGCTCCCTGTTTTTCCTTGCTGCAAGCTTTAAAAGTACTGTCATAATGCCGTACAGCGCAACAAACAATATGCTTATGATAACTGCATAATACTCTGTCACATCCTCATCGGCAAACATCGTGCTTACTGCCATAAGCGCCGATGCAAATACCACTGCCACGCCAATATGCCACAGTCTTATGCCACGCCACTTTCTTACTGTAGCATAGCCTATGGTCAATACAAGAAATGCATACAGATACGACTGTCTGCCAGGCAGCGAATCCGGAAAATGCAGTCCGTGCCATATAAAGTCAAGCTGTTTATTGGCAAAGCTTGCCATGAAAAACAACACAAACAATACGGGAGCTATTTTTTTCTTCCAATTAATCCTTTTATTGAGCACAAACAGTATCAAAAGCATCACACTAAAGGCTCCGGCATACAGATTCGGCCAGTTCTCTGCACCCTCATAGACGCTTGCTGTCGTACACATCCTGCCGACCTCCGATAAGAGATTAAAATACCACTCTATCTGCTTTGGAAACTCGATGCCCGACGAACCGCTGTAGCTTAAAATGATAAGCTCCGGGATGATTAGCACCATCGCAGTGCCTCCAGCCAAAAGCGAGTAAACGGCAAATCTCACAATTGCAGCCATTTTACCGCCATTTTGCGTAAAGAAAAGCCATGCAAACCAGAATACCAAAAAGATGCAAAGCATGATGCTCAGATAATAGTTTGACAATATACAAAGTGCCAGTGATACATAGTAAAGCACCGGCTTTTTATCCCGCACAAGCTTCTCCAGTCCTACTATCGCAAGCGGTGCAACCGCCACAACATCCATCCACATGACATCCCAGCTATACGCAGCTACAAAGCCGGAAAGCGCATATGCCGTAGAAAAAACAAATGCCGGCACAAATGTATTATTGTGATATCTGTTATCCTTTCCAAGAAGCACAAAATGCTCCTTCAAAAAATAGAAAAATGTCGCTCCGCTAAGCGAAATCTTAAAAATGATAAGCAGCTCAATAAACTCAATAATATGGCTCTTTGGAAAAAGCACCACAAGCCAGTTTAACGGACTCGCCAGATAATAGGCAAATACCGATACAAAATCACTGCCAAGCCCAATATTCCATGTATACATGAGGCTCGCACCATTTCTTAGCTTCTCCCACAGCTCATTAAAGAAAGGCAGATACTGGTGATACAAATCCATATGCAAAAGGCAGTAATCGCCAAATGGATATACACCATTTCCTATACAGATGATTATACATATGAAAAACGGAATTAAAAACGCTGTCAAAAGTGGATGCTTTTTAACAAAATTCATCACTTATCCTCCCAGTCAAACAGTCTGTAATATTGCAAAAGCTTATAATCGTTTAGCATATCCGAATCAGCCTGCTTATTTTTGCTGCCGGTTGCCTTGTCTGATTTATTTGATGCTTTATCTAATGTCTTATCTGCAGTTTTATCTGTGCGTACCGCTGATATAATTGGATACTCCTCCTGCAGCTTTAGCAGAAAGCTCTGATAGTCATTTGTCGGCACACCTGCCGCTTTAAGTACGTTTGCAGCCAGATAATTAACGCTCGTGTCTTTTCCTGCCGCCTCATCAATATCATAATTTGCCCAGATCACATACGGCACCTGATAACGCAGCTTAAGCTCTTCATTTGATAAATTATTATAGTCCATGCCGTTTGCTGCAAGAACGGAGCTTGCCACAGTATCATTTGGCTGATGATCACCAAAAAATACCACTATAGTTTTCTCATCCACATTTGAGAAATATTCAATGAGGCTCTTTAAATCCTCGTCTGTCAGCTTAATCAAAGAAAGATACTGGTCAAGTGCAGAATTATTGAGCTTATCCGCTGTCACCGTATTGTCAAAGCCGTAGTAGGTATCCGTGTATCCACCATGGTTTTGCATAGTGACATTGAATATAAATGCCGGCTGACCATCCGGTTTGTTCTCATAGGTCTCAATAATCCTGTCAAAGGATGTCTCATCACTTATATATTTGCGCACAAACCTCTGATTAGAATAATCCTGCATAAACGAAAGATTGTCAAATCCCAAAAGAGGATAGACCGTATCCCGGTTCCATCCACTGCCATAGTACGGATGCTGTGCATACGTTGCGTAGCCTATGCTTTTTAAATAGCTTGCAAGGGAAGGTGTCGTGCTCTTTATATACTGCTGATAAGGAATACTTCCTACCGGAAGAAAAGCCATCGTATTGCCTGTCAGAAACTCAAACTCAGTATCGGCGGTATTTCCACCGCATACAGACGTATTCAGATATCCTGTTATGGTGTTTTCATTGCCCTTTTCAAGACTGTGCACAAACGGCATATAGTCTGTATTTGTATCAAAATCACCGAGCACTGACAGGTCTGAAAATGCCTCATCCATCACAACTATAATATTCGGATAATCACTTTTATCTGTAATTGAAGTATTATTAGCTGCATCTGAATTATCATCTGTACCGGCATAGCTGTCAAGCAGCGCCTTAGCCTTCTGTCTGCTATACCCGTCAGGCTTATCAACCGCCACAAACTTAAGATCCATCGCAAAGGTCACCGCCATTCCATTCACCTTTGTCATATATGCAGGTGTAAATAGAAACGGATACAGGTAATTGTCCGTCTGGAAATCCTCATCCTGCAGGGCATTCACAAACAGGCACATCACAAGTAATCCAAGCACTGTCGGAATTAGTCTGAACCTGAATTTCCACTTAATTCTGAAATCAACAAAATGCATCAGCATAATAAGAGCTATAAATATAACTGTAACAACAACTACTCCTGCAGTCGGTGCGAAATCATAATTGGATGCAACACTTGTCGCCGTACCAATTGAAAAAATATCCCATGGAACAAAAGGAGTCGAGCGGAAAAGCATAACATAATGATTAATCAGTCCAAAAACCATGGCCACGATAAAAACTGCACGAAGTGCCCATTTCGCCCTGCCCGTAACAAAATAAAGAATCCAGGCAATCAGCTCAAACAAAATAATATTAAAAAATCCCGCCATAAATCTGACTTCTTCAAAAGGATTATGTTCGTAGAACTCCATAAGATAAAAAGCCGTAATCGGGAAAATCGAGAAAAATATAACATTGAATATAATTTCATATTTTTTATAAATCTTTTTTATCATCATAATGCTCCTGTTTGCTATCTGATATTACAGCCTATATGGCAGATTTTTGGGTACCTTTTTGGGGGCAAATTTTTCTTAAAAGTACCCTAATTTCTTTAATTTTTTGAAAGATTGTAAGTAAAGAAAAACCCCGAAAGCCCTTGATTTTACTGAAAATCTTGGATTTACGGGGTTTTGCAAATAGTGCCGGCAGTGGGACTTGAACCCACACGGGCTTGCGCCCAACAGATTTTGAGTCTGCATCGTCTGCCATTCCGACATGCCGGCGTCTTACGAACAGACAATATTTTATCACAATTATTGACTTCATGCAACTAAAATTTGTAATTTCAATATAAATTTCAATGCGATTGTGACTGTTCACGCCTAACAGTGTGACCAGCAACGATTACAGCTCATTTAAAAATGTCAAAGCCTTGAAATATGTCTCAGCATACAACCTTATTCTTACCGGTACATTTTCCGACATAAAGCTGTTTGTCAACAAAATTAATCCATTCCTTGTAATCCTGCCCCACTTTATATTTTCCTGCACCTATAGTCACTGTCATCCTTCCACTGCCCTTAGATGTCCAGAAGGATTTTGAATTAATCTCCACACGAAGCTCATCGAGAAAATTCTTAGGCACCTCTCCGTCGACACATTTACCAAGAAGTAAAAACTCCTCTCCTCCCCATCTGCAATAGCTAAGCTCAACACCTCGAGCCTTGTTTACGATAGTACGAGCGAGCATCTTAAGTGCATCATCTCCTACATTATGTCCGAATGAATCGTTAATTTTCTTAAAATCATCAATATCAATCATTGCAAGGAAATATTCCCCCTGCTTCTCAGCCTCAAAAAGATTCTTAAGCTTTGCCATCATATAGAAACGATTTGGAAGCTCCGTCAGCGCATCAAACTGTGCCTGCTTTTCCATTGCCCCCTCCTCGGAAGACATAAAATGCAAAAGGCACATCATACATGTTATTATCAAGAAAACTACACCAGAAATCATAGCAATAGAAATACTCTTAATTACAACAGAATCCAACTTATATAAAGGTGTATAAAAGCCATCAAGCATATAAAGAATAATCAGAGCAATAGCATATACACAGCAAAGCAGAATGGCAACATGATTCTTTTTTTTCTTCCTGAGGACCACATAATCCATGGCAAAAAGAAAAAACATTGCATCGATCAAAAAAAGCTGGAAATTACATTGAATTCCGAGACAAACCACCGCAAGTATCATATGAAGCAATATCTCAACAGCCACACTATAAACATATATGCTCAGTTTTTCAGATTTTGTCAGACTGAATGCAAGGAAATAAAAGCATATGCTGATCAGACTGACTCCTGCCATCAAATCTACACCTAATGATGAAAACATAAATAGCATCAGCAGATGGATGACAAGAAATATTTTGTTTACATTAAATAGAAAGCTCTGCTCCTTAGCAGTACTATCATTGCTACTCATTGTCCAATACCTTCATAAAAAATATCTAATATATTACTATAGAATAATAACACATTTTAACAAATATAACAATATATTATTGTGCAAAAGTACTAGACTATTTTGCTACTTTTTTTCTAATTATATATCCAATAAGAATAATAACAGCACTTGTTATGACACTTCCATAAAATGTCATTCCCCTGCACAAAAGCTCCATATTTGCTGCATTACTACCAACAAGCTGTTTAAACCCATCAATCATAATATAATCAGCCACGCCCATAGCACCGGGTATAGGCACACAATTGGAGCCCATCGCCACAAAACACTGTATCACACTCACATCAACTGCCTTATTTACGCCTTCGCCGACTGCCATAAAAATCATAAACGATACCAAAAGCTGTGAAACTCTCTGCATTATATTCCAAAAGAAAATCTCGATGAGAAGCCCGGTCTGCCCTGTGATACTGTTTGAACACTCCTGATATTCTTTCATAGTATTTTTAAGCTTTATTCGAAGCCTGTCACCATGCCGTATTATATGTATTTTTTCAAAAAGCCGGATAAGACTATCACAAATTGAGTATAGTATGCTTCCCTTCCTTAGCAGCATATAAAATACAAGAGCCAGAAAAATCAGCACCACAATCCCCAAACATATAAATATCCGCGAAATACCTGAGAAATTTTTCAGCAATGGATACTTAAAAATCATGCATAGTAAGCCAATTGTTAAAAGTGAAAGTGTATACATAACAAGATTAATCAGTAGGGCCACTGTAGCAGCATAGCCCGGTATGCCATCCCTTATCATGAAATACGCACTGGCTGGCTGTCCTCCCGATGCCGATGGTGTAATAGCCGAAAAATACACATCAGCTCCACCATACACAGTACCATCAATCGCGCTGGTTTTATACCCAAAGTGTCTTGCCATGCGTACCAGAGCAAAGCCTTCAAACCAAATAAACCCAAACGTACAAACAAAACTCATAAAAAGCCAGCCTTTATTTGCATTTATGATAAAACTCATAAGAATTTCAAACGAAAAATGCTTGCTCTGTGAGACAACGGTCCATATGCTTAAGATAGCTATAAAAACAGAAGCTATCGCCCAAAATATCTTTTTTCTGTCCATTAAATCTAATCCCCTTAAAAAAAACTGGTAAAGTGAATTATGAAAATACACCATACCAGTTTATTGTAGAGAATATATATAACTTTATCAAGTAAAATATTATTAATATCTTTTTAAAGTTTGTTAAATTATTTACTGTTACAATAACAAATCAGTCTAAATACAAATTAACTTCTATGATTCCTCTTCCTCATCATTGTCAGTGTTCATCATATACACACCCCTGCTTGCATCTCCATCAGGATTCTTTCCAAACTCGTAATCATTTCCCGGCAGAATAGCATTTAAGAAAATCCCTGCGATAGCTGCAATTGCCAAAGCTGTCAGTGTAATTGATGTTCCTGCTACAGTAAATGTCAGTCCATTTCCAAAGCCAAGACCACATACAAAAATAACACCTGCAATAATCAGATTTCTTGATTTAGTCAGATCTACCTTGTTTTCAACAACATTTCTAACTCCTATTGCTGACATCATTCCATAAAGCATAAATGAAACTCCACCAATAATCGCTGATGGCATAGTAGATATTACAGCCGAAAACTTTGGAATAAACGAAAGTGCAATAGCAAAAACAGCCGCAATACGGATAACTCTCGGATCATATACCTTAGACAGCTCAAGCACTCCAGTATTCTCACCATATGTTGTATTAGCCGGTCCTCCGATAGCTCCTGCGAATGCAGTTGCAATTCCATCACCTATAAGTGTCCTATGAAGACCCGGATCAGCAATAAAGTTCTGCTCTACTGTAGCAGAAATAGCAGACATGTCGCCAATGTGCTCCATCATAGTCGCAATAGCGATAGGCGCCATAACAAGAATGGACGTAATATCAAACTTCATGAACTGAAATTTAGGTATTCCGACCCACGCAGATGATGCAATTGATGTAAAATCAAGAATTGCGGAACCATCAGGATTAGTAATTCCAGCAGTATTCATAATAAGAGCCACAACATAGGAAATAATTACTCCCATTAGAATAGGAATGATCTTAAATAAGCCCTTTCCCCATATATTGAAAATAATTATAACTCCAAGTGCAATAATTGCAAGAACCCAGTTTGTTGAAGCATTATTGATAGCTGAGCCGGCAAGTGAAAGACCAATGCATATGATAATAGGTCCTGTCACTACAGGTGGAAGGAAGCGCATTACACGCTTAATTCCAACCAGCTTAATGATAAGTGCAAGTACGAAATAAAGCATACCTGCAACAAATATTCCACCACACGCATACGCGGCCTTATCATTGACAGCCATATCTGCATACATACCACTGTCAAGGTTTGCAACAGTATAAAAGCCTCCTAAAAAAGCAAATGACGAACCCAAAAAAGCCGGTACCTTAAACTTTGTACACAGATGAAATATAAGCGTGCCAAAGCCTGCACAAAATAGGGTAACCGATACAGAAAGACCTCTGGTAAGCGGCTCCCCACAAGCCTTCTGAAAATATCCTGATACAAGAATAGGCACAAGAATTGTTGCGCCGAACATAGCAAACATATGCTGCAAACCAAGAATAAGCATCTTGGCCGTTCCAAGCTGTCTCGCATCACGAATTGGCTCCTGTTTCTTTTGTTCCATAACAACCTCCTTAATAAATTAATGTTTTCGATAAGTAACCGAAAACATTATAGCAGTTTTTAATTATTATTTCATTATTTTTTCATTATTTTTTTATTATTTTTTACAAAAAAAAGACATCTCATTGGATGTCTTAAATAATTCATATTTAATAAGTATGTACCTTCAAAACTTCATACAAATCCGATTTGTTTTCTCCGTTATTAACCAGATTAAGCCCTCGACCTATTAGTAACAGTCAGCTCCACATGTTGCCATGCTTCCACCTCTGCCCTATCTACCTTGTAGTCTTCAAGGGGTCTTACTCCCGAAGGAGGGATATCTCATCTTGAGGGGGGCTTCACGCTTAGATGCCTTCAGCGTTTATCCCTGCCGGACTTGGCTACTCTGCCATGGCTCTGATAGCCAACAGATACACCAGTGGTCCGTCCATCCCGGTCCTCTCGTACTAAGGACAGCTCCTCTCAAATATCCTCCGCCCGCGCCGGATAGGGACCGAACTGTCTCACGACGTTCTGAACCCAGCTCGCGTACCGC
>ENA-OPCG01000495-OPCG01000495.1-human-gut-metagenome-genome-assembly--contig:-NODE-495-length-16926-cov-27.406556_pt1 | contig 16926 bp, 12 predicted proteins | sample MGYA00241248_ERZ501476 | MGnify/ENA primary metagenome ERZ501476 (study PRJEB25962, sample SAMEA2042629) | human gut metagenome | biome: human gut; feature: human-associated habitat; material: faeces... | reverse complement strand
ACGGAAGACCGTTTGATTTCATCATATATTGAGCAGACTTTCCCTGGAGAAGATGCGGCGGCTACAGCTACGGTCAGAACAGTTGTGCCTACTCGAACATTCCTAGAGAAGGCATTCCTGCTATGCGAGGAATTTCAGAAACAGACTCCTCGTCATGTCCGAATGTCTAGACATCTTTATGATCTCGAACGCTTGATGGATACAGGATTTGGCAAACAAGCCCTGCAGGATATTGATTTGTATGAGCGTATAGTTAAGCATCGTTCCATATACTATGCTGTTGGGTATGTAGATTATTCTAAGTTGATGCCTAGTGAGATTGATTTCGTTCCTAGGCAAGAGTTGATGAAGGATTGGGAAGGTGATTATGCAGAGATGTGTAACCACTTTATCTATGGTCAGACTTTATCTTTCGAAAAACTTTTAGAGCGAATCAAGGAGTTGCAAGATAGGTTTAGAAAAGCCTTTTAGCGACTTTTACTCCTTAATAAAATGTTCAATAAAAAAGTTAGAAGGCTATAAGTGTTTGGTATTCAGCCCTAATATTTCTCTGGAATGACGACGAATATTAAAAGTCGATGATAGGGCTGTTCTCTATACGGAGAACAGCCTTTTTCATCTTCTTTATGTTCCTTTTCCAGTTTATATTTGCCTGGATGTTCCTACAATCATTACATTATATATAATATTCAGCGACAATTTACGTTATTACATTGTGTTAAGACGAATCATCATATTATGTTTTTTGCTGGCAGGCGTGCTCTGTACGAGAGCGCAGTATGATCCATCCTTCAGTCATTATTTCGATATGGAGTCATCCTTCAATCCTGCAGCAGTGGGTAAGCAGGCAAAACTGAATGTTACGGCTGCTTATGCTCTTGATATGGCTGGCTTCGAACACAATCCCCGTACGATGTATCTGGCAGCTGATATGCCTTTCCTGCTTTTCAATCATCAGCAGGGTGTGGGCGTTTCGCTAATGAATGACCAGATAGGTCTCTTTACCCATCAGCGTCTTAGCCTGCAGTATGCTTATAAAAAGAAGATATGGGGAGGAATGATGAGCTTTGGATTGCAGGGCAGTATGCTGAGTGAGAGTTTTGATGGAAGCAAGGTGGATGCAGAAGAATCGGGCGACCCTGCTTTTGCTACGACAAATGTAGAGGGAAGCGGAATGGATTTTGCCTTGGGTCTCTATTTCATTCATCGTAATTGGTATGTGGGGCTTTCAGGGCAGCATCTTACTTCTCCTACGATCAATCTGGGGGATTCAAATGAATTTAAGATTGATGCAACGTATTATTTGACTGGTGGATACAATATTCAACTGAGAAATCCGTTTTTATCTATAAAGTCATCTGCTCTTGTCAGGTATGATGGTACGGCGTGGCGAGGCGATGTTACTGGGCGGCTGGTATATCAGCACGAGGGAAAGCATTTGTATGGTGGACTCACCTACAGTCCTGATCATTCTGTGACCTTTCTATTGGGAGGTACTTTTCATGGGGTAATGCTTGGGTACAGTTATGAGTGCTATACTTCGAAGTTGAATGCGGGCAATGGTAGCCATGAACTCTTCATAGGATACCAGACAGAGATCAGTCTTGCCAAAAAAGGAAAGAACAAACATCAAAGTGTTAGAATACTATAGTATATCATCAAGAATATGAATATAGAAATGAAGAAAATATTAGGACTCTTCTGCTCACTTGTAGCACTGCTCTCCCTGAGTGGCTGTTTTAGTGCCAAATCTACTTCCATGGCAGGTAGAGGAGGAGAAGTTGTGGGCGTAAGCGGAAGAGGGTTCGTGGAGCCTACACCTTACGGAATGGTAAAGGTGAACCGTGGTTTCCTGAAGATGGGGCTTGAGACTCAGGATTCACTATGGGGTGCAAAGACTCCCCGCAAGGATGTTTCCGTAGATGGTTTCTGGATGGATGATACTGAGATTACGAATTCTGAGTACAAGCAGTTTGTGGCTTATGTACGCGATTCCATCCTTCGTACCCGTCTTGCCGATCCTGCCTATGCCGGTGATGAGACCTATATGATTACCGAAGACAAGAATGGCGACCCGGTTCCTCCGCAGGTTAACTGGAAGAAGCCTTTGCCAAGAAAGCCGAATGAGGATGAACTGCGTGCGATAGAAAGTCTCTACAATGTGAATCCGGTGACCGGTGAGAAGCTGATTGATTGGCGCCAGCTCAACTATAAGTATGAAATCTATGATTACTCAGCAGCTGCCCTTCGCCGTAACCGAATCAATCCGCAGGAGCGCAGTCTGAATACAGATATCCAGATAAATCCTGATGAGGTGGTGATGATTTCGAAGGATACCGCTTATTATGATGATGAGGGTAGAGTGGTGAGAGAGACCATCAACCGCCCCTTGAGCGGTCCGTGGGATTTTCTCAATACTTATATCGTGAATATCTATCCGGATACAACTTGCTGGGTGAATGATTTCCGCAACTCAGATAATGAAACTTATCTGAGAAGCTATTTCAGTAATCCAGCCTACAACGACTATCCTGTTGTGGGTGTCACCTGGGAGCAGGCGAATGCCTTCTGTGCCTGGCGTACCGACTACCTTCTGAAAGGTTTGGGACCGGAGGCAAGGTTCGTGCAGCGTTACCGTCTGCCAACAGAGGCAGAATGGGAGTTTGCTGCCAGAGGAAAGAATCAGAGTGAGTTCCCTTGGGACAATGCTGACGTAAAGAATGGCGATGGATGTTTCTATGCCAACTTCAAGCCAGATAGGGGTAACTATACCAAGGATGGTAACCTGATAACGAGTAAGGTGGGTATTTATTCACCCAACTCGAACGGGCTCTATGATATGGCTGGTAATGTGGCTGAATGGACCAGTACCGTTTATACGGAGGCAGGAGTGGATGCGATGAATGATCTGAATCCTGACCTGAAATACAATGCAGCCAAGGAAGATCCTTACCGGTTGAAGAAAAAGAGTGTAAGAGGTGGTTCCTGGAAAGACCCGGAATCTTTTATCCGCTCGGCATGGCGCTCTTGGGAATACCAGAACCAGCCACGCTCATATATCGGATTCCGCTGCGTAAGAAGTCTGGCTACCACATCGAGTGCCAAGCAGAAACCATCAAGAAATAAGAATAGGAGATAATCAAAATGGGTGACTATAGTAAATATAATATTGTCTATCGTCTGCAGAAGTGGATGGATAGTGTTCCGGGACAGACTTTCCTGAACTATGCATATAGTTGGGGAGCGAGTATCGTTATTGCAGGTACTCTCTTCACGTTGACGCATCTTCCCGGAGCCAAACTGATGATCTTCCTGGGAATGGGCACTGAGATTATCGTGTTCTTCCTGTCTGCTTTCGACCGTCCTTTCGATAAGACTGCTGATGGCAGAGAGCTTCCTACTCATGTGACGGAGGAATATCTGGAGACGGGTAAGGTAGAATACCAGGACAAGAATGTGGCAGCTTCTAACATAGGAGCAGCTTCGTCTCCGATTGCTGGTATTGCCAACCAGGCTTCCTCAATAGCCCAGCCGGATGCCTTGGCAGAAATGCAGGTAGCTTCTGAGGAAATGCAGAAAGTGCAGAGCAGCTATGTGGATGAACTGAAGAATCTGGTAGATACCCTTGGCAAGGTTAATGAACAGAGTTCCCGTCTGACTCGTGACAGTGAGGAGATGGAAAACTTGAACCGCACGCTTACCGGTATTACCAAGGTTTATGAGATGCAGTTGAAAAGTGCCAGTCAGCAGATTGGTACCATCGACCAGATCAATGAGCAGACCCGGAAGATGGCTCAGCAGATAGAACAACTGAACAGCATTTATGCACGTATGATTGCAGCGATGACCGCAAACTTAAAAGAAAAATAAATGGCAATAAAGAAAAGACCGATTTCACCACGCCAGAAGATGATCAATCTGATGTATGTCGTCTTGATGGCTATGTTGGCACTGAATACTCCTACTGAAGAGGAACTCGGTGTCAAGGGAAAGTCGTTGGTGGAGAAGGTGAAGAGAAGCTTGCAGGATGAACCGCGGGAGGGCGATGAGAAGAAGAATGTGAAACTCGTGGAACTGAATGTGAGTGAGATGAATGCCTTCGTGATTCCTGAAAAGACGACTCTTTATGCGGGTGAGCGCTTCAACTCACAGGTGGTGATGGCGGCTATAGACAGTACCCAGCGCCCTGAAATCTATGTCAATGGCAGTCGGCTTCAGGCTGCTGATGGTAGATATAGCTTTACGGCTGGTGGGGTAGGAGAACATCAGTTTAGTGGCTATATTCTGATGAAAGGCAAGGATGGTGAGGAAATCCGTCGTAACTTCAGTCAGAAATATACCGTATTGCCTGTTCCGAATTCTGCTACCGTGGCAGCCGACCTGATGAATGTGCTTTATGCGGGTTATGCCAATCCTATCAGTATCAGTGTGCCAGGTGTTCCGGCGAATGCCATCTCTGCCTCTATGAGTGGCGGCTCGTTCGTATCAAAAGGCAACGGTCATTTCGTGGCGACTCCATCTACCGTTGGCAAGGATGTTACCATTCATGTAACGGCAAGAGATAAGGGACAGGTTCGATCGCTGCCGCCTTTTGTTTTCCATGTCAGAAAATTGCCAGATCCTACCGCTTATATCGCAATGGGAACAGACAGATTCAGAGGTGGCGGTTTGGCAAAGGCCAATCTGATGGGTGCCACGGGCATTCATGCAGCCATCGACGATGGACTTCTGGATATTCCTTTCAAGGTAGTAGGTTTCGAAACCGTCTTCTTCGACAATATGGGTAATGCCATTCCGCTGGCTTCTGCTGGAGCCAGTTTCTCGGACAGGCAGCGTGAGGAGTTCAGAAAGCTGTATCGCAACCGTCGTTTCTACATCTCTCATATCAGAGCAGTAGGTCCCGACGGCATCATGCGAACCCTGCCTTCGGCAATGGAAGTTATCGTAAAGTAATAACGGAGTTTTCAAATTTAAAAATCAAAGTCAATGAAAAAGATATTGTTCTTGTTCCTGCTCTTGGGAATGGTGCAGGGCATCTGGGCACAACCTGAGGCCCGCAGGCAGGCGGCAGCACAGAAGAAAGCAGCGCAGCAGAATGGCGATACTCCAACCCTGCGTGCGCAGATCTCCTTTCCTACTGCTCTCCCGATGGATGAGGACGTGGTTTGGAGAAGAGATATCTACCGTGAACTGGATCTCAACAATGAAGCCAATGCTGCGCTCTATTATCCTGTAGAGCCGAAGGGAAATCAGATGAATCTCTTTACCACCATCTTCAGATTGATGATGACGGGAAAGATTACCGTATTCCAATACCGAATGGATGGTAATGAGAGTTTTTCCGCTGCCGACCGGGTGGATCCGAAGTCTTTCCTGGATAACTATCATATCTACTACGAGAAGCAGGCAAATGGTAGAATCAAGTTAGACAACAGCGATATCCCTTCGCGTGAGGTGAAATCGTATTATATCAAGGAGAGCAGTTTCTTCGACCAGCGTTCTGCTACCTTCCATACCAAGGTGTTGGCGCTTTGCCCTATCATGACCCGTGAGGATGACTTTGGAGACGGTGGAACCAAGTATCCCCTCTTTTGGGTGAAATATGATGATCTGGCTCCTTATCTTACCCGCCAGCAGGTGATGACTAGCAATCTGAACAATGCCGTGGTGATGAGCATTGATGATTACTTTGCCAGAAATCAATATAAGGGTAAGATTTACAAGACCAACAATCTGTTGGGACAAACCCTTTCTCAATACTGTACCACGGATTCTGCCATGGCAAAGGAGCAGAAACGCATTGAGGCTGAACTGGTTGCCTTTGAGAAGAATATCTGGGGTAATCAGGTACGAAAGGATTCACTGGACAGCATTGCCCATGCAGCAAAGGATGTAAAGGGAAGTGTAAGGAAGAATCGCCGAAGCACAGGATTGCGTAGCGCATCTGCCAACACCGGCAAGGTTTCCCGTGTCAAGTCAAAGCAGGCTAAAAACAGAACCTCTTCTGCCAGCGGTTCGGCTAGAGTCACGGTGAGAAGAGAGCGCCATTAAGTAAAAGAGATGTTGAATTCAACATATAGTGTGAACATATTGAATTAGTAACAATTAAAAAAGGTAAGAAAATGAAGAAGATTTTATCACTTGTATTCATGGTAGCAGCAATGATGTATGCTACTAGCGCAAACGCACAGATTAAGTTCGGTTTGAAGGGCGGTTTGAACGTGACAAGCATGTCTTTCAGCGAGGATGTATTTGATGCTTCCAACAAGACTGGTTTCTTTGTTGGTCCTATGGTGAAGGTTACTGTGCCTATCGTAGGCTTGAGCTTCGATGCTGCAGCTTTGTACGACCAGAAAGAGGCTGACGTTAAGTATGTCGGTACTGATGGCGACTTCGGTCAGGTGAACGTGAAGCAGCAGTCTATCAATATTCCTGTCAACGTACGTTATGGCTTTGGCTTGAGCAGCCTGGCTAATATTTTCCTCTTCGCTGGTCCACAGTGGGGTATCAACGTAGGAGACAAGAACTTTAAATGGAATGAGGAAAGCAGCTATTCTCTGAAGAAGTCAAACTTCAGCGTCAACGTAGGTGCTGGTGTAACCTTGCTGAACCATCTTCAGGTATCAGCCAACTACAATATCGCTTGCGGCAAGTCTGCTGATGCTAGCTTCTCCAAGGCTCTTGATGCTGTTACAACTGCAGGAAAGGACAAGAGCCGTAACAACTCTTGGCAGATTGCACTCGGCTACTGGTTCTAAGCTACTGTAGCCTGTATCTCATCGAGTAGATACATTAAAATATATAAAAGCAGGTACCTGATGATGGGTATCTGCTTTTTTTTTGCTATCTTTGCAGAACGAATGTTGGGAAAGAACAGTTGGGTAACTATTACTGGTGATAAACATTCAGGAGAATTAGAAGATAGAAACAATGAGATATGTAGATGTGATATTGCCTCTTCCGCTCGACGGAACCTTTACTTATTCTATCCCCGAAGGGATGGAAGAGAAAGTCGTGGCTGGTATGCGCGTGCTCGTTCCCTTAGGAAAAAGCAAGAAGTATATTGCCATGGTAGCGGATGTACATTCCGAAAAGCCGGATTTCAACTGTAAGCCGATAGAGGCTGTTCTTGATTCCTATCCATCTCTCCTTCCTCAGCAATATCGCCTTTGGCAATGGATCAGCGATTACTATATGTCTCCTCTTGGCGATGTATATAATGCAGCCATGCCTGCCAGAATGAAATCTACAGAGAAATTCAAGCCCAAGATGGAACTCTATGTGGAGTTGGCTAGCAGTTATCGCAATGAACAGGCTCTGCACGTGGCGCTCAATATGGTGCAGCGTGCCCTGAAGCAATCGAAGACTTTGACCACCTTCCTGGCTCTTTCTCATTGGGATAGTCTGGAGGGAGATACGCCTAGAGAAGGTATCAAGAAGGTGACGAAGGAAGAGCTGATGAACGAGGCACGATGCACGGCAGCTGTGGTCAAAGCGCTCATCGACAGAGGCATCCTCTTTACCTACGAATTGGAAGTGGGTAGATTGAATACGGCTGGAGAATCGCATCTTGACCAGATCAAGCCGTTGTCTATGCCGCAGCAGGATGCTTACAATCAGATACTGATGCAGATGCTGAAGAAAAACGTAGTACTTCTGCATGGTGTAACTTCCAGCGGAAAGACGGAAATCTACATCCATCTCATCAGAAAAGCCATCAAGGAACACAAGCAGGTACTCTATCTGCTGCCCGAAATCGCCCTAACGGTTCAGATCATGGAGCGACTGCACAAAGTCTTTGGCGACCGGCTCGGTATCTATCATTCTAAATATAGTGATGCAGAGCGCGTGGAAATCTGGCAGAAACAACTCTCCGGGCATCCCTATGATGTGATCCTGGGAGCAAGAAGCGCAGTCTTTCTGCCTTTCCAGAAACTGGGACTTGTCATCATCGATGAAGAGCACGAGACCTCTTTCAAGCAGCAGGATCCGGCTCCACGCTATCATGCCCGCAGTGCAGCCATCGTGCTTGCCAATATGTATCCGGAGGCAAAGGTGCTTCTGGGAACGGCTACGCCTTCGATGGAGAGCTATTACAATGCCCAGCAGGGTAAGTATGGATTGGTAGAACTGAAGACCCGATACAAGGATATCCAGTTGCCTGAGATACAGGTGGTGGATGTGAAAGACCTCCGCCATCGCAAGATGATGACGGGTGTTTATTCGCCTGTGCTCCTGGCGGCTGTAAAAGAAGCCCTGAAGAATGGAGAGCAGGCTATCCTCTTCCAGAACCGAAGGGGATTTGCGCCGATGATAGAATGTAAGGTGTGCGGATGGGTGCCGAAATGCAAGAACTGTGATGTTTCGCTTACCCTGCATAAGAGTATCAATCTCCTTACCTGCCATTATTGCGGTTATACTTATCCGGTTCCTACAGAATGTCCTAACTGTGGCAGTACTGAGTTGATGGGTAGGGGTATCGGAACAGAGCGCATCGAAGACCAGATTTCCGAGATCTTTCCTGAAGCCCGCATCGCCCGAATGGACTTAGATACAACTCGTACCCGAAATGCCTACGAGCGACTGATCTCCGATTTCTCTTCGGGAAAGACAAATCTTCTGATTGGTACGCAGATGATATCAAAGGGCTTGGATTTCGATAAAGTGAGTGTAGTAGGTATCTTGAATGCTGATTCAATGCTCAACTATCCTGATTTCCGTGCTTACGAGCATGCTTTCATGATGATGGCGCAGGTGAGTGGAAGAGCCGGAAGAAAGGGCAAACGGGGACTTGTGATTCTGCAGACCAAGAATCCGACACTGCCTATCATCAGTCAGGTAGTACACAATGACTATGATTCTCTTTTCAAGGGAATCCTGGAGGAGAGAAGAATGTTTCATTATCCGCCTTTCTTCCATCTTATCAATGTGTTCCTGAAGCACAAGCACGAAAAGATCTGCCAGCAGGCTAGTCTGGAATTGGGCAAGACGCTGAGAGGATGGTTTGGTGAACGTGTACTCGGACCGGATAAGCCGGCTGTAGCACGTGTAAAGACAATGAATATCCGCAAGATTGTCATCAAACTGGAGAATGGTATCGACCAGAAGAAGGTGCGCGAATATCTGAAGTATGCCCAGCAGATGATGGCAAAAGATCCGAGGTATGGAGCTTTGCAGATATATTATGATGTGGACCCGATGTAATGGAAAAGGCTATCCTGCATGATGCGGGATAGCCTTTATAATTGTAGTTATGTATTTTCTTTTGAAAAGAATGTGAATCCTTTTTAGAAATTGATGTCAAGACCTACTGCGAATACATTGTTGTTACGGGTGTAATCAGAGCTGTAGTTGATGCTCTTCTGTTCTGTGAGCTGAACTTTCTCTGAAGTCTTCTTGTGCTGATAGAAGGTGTGGAAGTAAGCTACGTTCAGATCCATCTTCTTGTTGATGTGATAAACACCGCCGATAGCAGCAGAGTTAGAACTAACAACGAATGATTTGTCATCCATATACTCATCGCTCAAGCCATAGTTGGTGTTCTGCCAACCTGTACTCAAGGTAATCTTCTTGTTGACATCCACCTCAATACCTGCGTTGTACTCCAAGGTACCACGGTCCAATTTCTCCTGACGATTGTTGTATGATGTAGCGTGCTTGTCATCAAACCAGTGGAAACCAACGTTTACGCGTACGGCATTTACAGGGCTGTAACCTACACCGAGTGCCAGGTAAGCAGGAATATCGCCTGCAATCTTCTTACCATCCTCGTATTCACCGATAGCCTCTTCAAGCTTGGCATCGAACTGAGTCTTCAACTGTCCCATGGCTCCCTGAATAACTGGGTTGCCGATGATGGCATCTGCAGCAGCCTCTGGTACACCACCTGCAATGTAGGCGTTGCGGAGGTTGTCTGGAAGGTTACCGATACTAGGCACCTGGTTTACTGACTTGTTCTTCAAGCGAATGCGAGTCTTGAACTCGTATTTAGCTGCGAAGTTCCACTTGCCAGTCTTGAAATCCACGCCGATGATAGGAGTGAAGCCCACACCGCTCTGGTCACAGCTCAACTCGATGTTAGCTGCTGTTTCCTTGGTAGGGTCGAGTACCATATAGAGAGGCATTGCGCCAACCTTGATGTTCTCTACATATCCATAATAGTTGGTAGAAGCATAGACACCACGTACGCCTGCGAATGCACTGAAGTTGTCGCTGAACTTATAGGCTGCACCTAAAGAGAGACCATAGTAGTACTGGCGACCGTGCATATAACTGTTGTAGCTATACTTGCCTTCCTTACCGAAACTCTTGTCGCTAGTGAAAACAGCTGGTACACCATACTGTGCTGCCACCTGGTCTACAGCACCAGCCAACTGGCAAGCTGCCAAAGCTGTCTCAGCTACAATCTTCTCGAAAGAGCCCAGTCCATCGTCGAAAGTACACTTTCCACCGCCACCAGTGAGGGCGAAACCTGCCTGGAGTGACCATCTGCCTTTATTATAAGCATACTGGAAAGAAGGGATAACAGGTGCAAACGCCTTACCCTTGAACTCGCGTGGAGTAGTAGGATTGTTCACATTGTTAGTGAACAATGGATAATCATTTTCAATGCTACGTGTCTGGTAAGCCAACTGCCAGTTGATGGCAAGATGCTTTCCTTCACCCATGAATACAACGCCGGCTGGATTGTAGTAAACGCCGTCAATACCAATTGAAGCCTCACGGCTCATCATTCTATTGAATGCAACATGCTGATTGGTGTTAGTGAGCAAACCACCTGCCAAAGAAGGCGTTGCACAGGCCATCGCAATGGCTAAACTAACTAATTTTAGTTTCTTCATCTTAATAATATTAAATAAAAACGTCCGCAAAGGTAACTATAATGTTCTATTTCTCTACAATAGTAATCTTATATTTAAAGTATATTAACGTAAAAAGCCCGAGAATCTGCACAAAACTTAAAGACTGTGCAAATTCTCGGGCTATTTGATAGCTTTATTTGTATGTTTCGATATCTTGAAAAATCAGCTGTTTTCAAGACTTTTGAGCGTCGGTTTCAGCTTGAGGAGTTTCTTCCTCCTTTTTCATGCTTTGGTTCTCCTTCACATTCATGTGAGGATAGGAGATGCGGGTATGATAAATCGCCTTCAGACGATCGATAAGTACCAGCTTGGCAAGTGCAATGTCACGGAAAGTAATCGGGCATTCCTTGAAGAATCCATCTGCCACCTGTCCATCGATAAGCTTGTTTACCAGATTACTGATGCTTTCTTCAGTATATTCATTCAGTGAGCGGGAAGCTGCTTCTACTGTATCCGCCATCATCAGGATTGCCTGCTCTCGGGTAAACGGATTTGGTCCCGGATATTGGAACAGTGACTTATCTACTATTTCCGTAGGATGGGCATTGCAATAGTTTACATAGAAGAATTTGGCAATACCTGTGCCGTGGTGAGTAGTGATGAAGTCCTTGATAATACCCGGCAAACCTACCTTTTCTGCCATCTTCAGTCCTTCTGTTACGTGACTGATGATGATCTGGGCACTTTCCAGATCACTCAACTGGTCGTGTGGATTCACTCCAGCCTGGTTCTCCGTAAAGAATACCGGGTTTGTCATCTTGCCGATATCGTGATAGAGTGCTCCGGTACGTACCAGCAGACTGTTTGCCTCGATACGGTTGGCTATCTCCGCTGCCAGATTACCTACGGTGATGGAGTGCTGGAATGTACCAGGAGCAATCTCGCTCAGGTTGCGCAGTAGCCCCTTGTTGGTGTTGGACAACTCGAAGAGTGTGACATTAGAGGTGAAACCAAACGTCTTCTCGATGATGTACATCAGTGGATAGGCGAGCAGCAGGAAAATTCCATTGATGGTGGAATAGGTGTACATGCTGCGGTCGATATTGAACACCTGATTGTCTTGCATCAACTGGAGGGCCACATATACCACGGTAGTACTGATGGCAACCAGGAGGGCAGTGAAGAATATCTGCGAGCGCTTGGATAATTCGCGCAGACTGTAAATCGCAACCAAGCCGGAAACCAGCTGCACGATGATGAATTCATATTGGTATTTCACAGCTGCCGCACAGATGAGAATCATCGTGGCATGCGTGATGAAAGCCGTTCGTGAATCCATAAAGACGCGCACAAAGATAGGTGCCATGGCAAATGGGATGATATATACGCTGAAGAAATTGTGCTTCATGATGAGTGACACAAAGATTGGGAACAGCGTGATCATCGCATAGAGCATGGTGATGCTGCGTGGCTTGTCGAAGTAGTCTTTGCGGAAGAGCGTGAGATAAAAGGTAAACATCATCACGAGAATCAATACGAAGAGTGCCTGGCCGATGATGGTAGTGGTAAGCTCGTCCTCAGTAGAACTTCGGCGCTTCGTCTCCTTGTCGAAAGAGGTAAGCACTCGGTAAGTATAATCATTGATTACTTCGCCTCGGTCGATGATTTTCTGTCCGCTCATCACCATACCGCTGGCTAGCGGTATGCTGCTCAGCAAGTCTGTTCGTTCTGCCTCCGAGCGTTCCTTATCATATATAAGGTTGGGTTCCACATAGTCGTTGAGATTGCAGCGGGAGAGAATCTGCCGCTGTGCTGATATCTTCTCATCAAAGAAGATGTGTTCATAGGCGGCAATGGTAGAGTAGAAGTTACCGATAGGAAAGCTCTTGGCGTTCTTGCCGCTGATGATGCGTATCATACTGGTAGAATCCTTGTAGATACGGTTATATTCAGGCGTGCTGACAATGCCCGTCTGATAAACCTGCTTCAGCTGGTTGGCTATGAGTTCCACGTATTCCTTCGGAAGTCCTGGAATGCCCTGACTGAAGTCGTGGAGAAAACGCTTGATCTGTTCATTGCCGACATTGGATTTTACTGTGTAGTACGGCTGGAACTGCCGTAGCAGCGAATCCTGCTCGTGCTTGATGGCTTCATCGGTCTTGTAGATCGGGAAGTCGAAGGTGGCAATCACTGAACCGTACATCCAAGGTTTTCCCACATCGTAACGGAACTGTCTGCCCTCATTGCGTGGCAAAAACCAGACAATGATGGCAACTGTAAAGATAACGAGAATGGTCTTGGTGATCAGGTTGCGCCAATAATTCTCCTCGAGATTGTTGAATATACTCATGTTTGTTACGCTTTATGGTTTGTTACGTTTTTGGGCTAAAAAGCTGCTCATTTTCCCAAATATTGAGCAAAAAATCAGCATTTCTCCCATTAATTCCTTTTTACAGTGCGAAAATACGAAAAAAAACTATTATAATCGCAAAAAAAACTGTAAATTTGCAGAAAAATTCAAAAATAGCTATAAAATAAGACATGGCAGATAGAAAAGTAAGAGTGCGTTTTGCCCCAAGTCCAACGGGAGCACTGCACATTGGTGGTGTCCGTACCGCCCTTTATAATTATTTGTTTGCTCGCCAGCATGGTGGTGAGCTTGTGTTCCGTATCGAGGATACAGACTCTCATCGTTTCGTACCAGGAGCCGAGGAATATATCCTGGAATCTTTCAAGTGGCTCGGTATCCAGTTTGATGAGGGTGTGAGCTTCGGTGGCGAGCATGGTCCTTATCGTCAGAGCGAGCGTCGTGATATCTATAAGAAATATGTACAGCAGCTTTTGGACAATGGTAAGGCATACATCGCCTTCGATACTCCAGAGGAGCTGGAAGCTAAGCGTGCTGAGATTCAGAATTTCCAGTACGATGCTCATACCCGTATGCAGATGCGCAACTCTCTTACCCTTTCCAAGGAGGAGGTAGATCAGCTCATCGCAGACGGTAAGCAATATACAGTTCGTTTCAAGATTGAACCAGGACAGGAAATTCATGTCAACGATATGATTCGTGGCGACGTGAAGGTGATGAGCGATATTCTGGACGACAAGGTGCTCTATAAGAGTGCTGATGAATTGCCAACTTATCACTTGGCAAACATCGTGGACGACCACTTGATGGAAATCTCTCACGTGATTCGTGGTGAGGAATGGTTGCCTAGTGCCCCATTGCACGTTCTCCTTTATCAGGCTTTCGGTTGGGAGGATACTATGCCTCGCTTCGCACACCTTCCTTTGCTTCTCAAGCCAGAGGGTAAGGGTAAGTTGAGCAAGCGTGATGGTGACCGCCTCGGTTTCCCTGTATTCCCATTGGAGTGGCATGACCCTAAGACCGGTGAGGTTTCTTCTGGTTATCGTGAGAGTGGCTACTTCCCAGAGGCTGTAGTCAACTTCCTGGCGCTCCTCGGCTGGAACCCTGGTACGGAGCAGGAAATCTTCTCTCTCGATGAGTTGGTGAAGGCTTTTGATATCTCCCGTTGTTCCAAGGCTGGTGCCAAGTTCGACTTCAAGAAGGGCATCTGGTTCAACCATGAGTACATCCTCATGAAGAGTGATGATGAGATTGCCAACCTCTTTGCACCTATCGTGGCTAACAATGGTGTAGAGGAGACTTTGGATAGAGTAAAGCAGGTGGTACACATGATGAAGGACCGTGTGAACTTCGTCTATGAGTTGTGGCCATTGTGCTCATTCTTCTTTATTCCTCCTACAGAGTATGATGCCAAGACTGCCAAAAAGCGCTGGAAGGAGTACTCTGCTCAGCAGATGACTGAACTCGCTGAGGTTCTCGAGGGCATCGAGGACTTCTCTATCGAGGGTCAGGAGCCTGTCGTGTTGAAGTGGGTAGAGGATAAGGGCTATAAGCTCGGTGATGTGATGAATGCCTTCCGCCTGACTCTCGTAGGAGAGGGCAAGGGTCCAGGTATGTTCGACATCTCTGCCTTCCTCGGTAAGGAGGAGACTTTGCGTCGCCTTCGCAAGGCTATCGAAGTTTTGGGTTAATTCACAATAAACATCTCTCTGAGGAACTTTTGCCGTCGGGCTGAATGTTCCTCAGAGAGTTCACGTATTTATAGATACTAAACCAATAAAAGTAATATCATGATCTATAATATCGTAATATATTTCGTCCTATTGGGCATTGCCATTGCCAGTCTGTTTAATGAAAAGGTACGCAAGATGTGGCGTGGCGAGCGTGAGGCTTTCAAGATATTGAAGCAGAAGGTGGATCCTAACGCTAAGTACATTTGGTTTCATGCAGCATCGCTCGGTGAGTTCGAGCAGGGACGTCCGTTGATGGAGCGTATTCGTAAGGATTATCCTCAGTATAAGATTTTGCTCACCTTCTATTCTCCTTCGGGTTATGAGGTGCGCAAGAACTATGAGGGTGCCGACATCATCTGCTATATGCCTGTGGATACCCGTCTGAATGCTATCCGTTTCCTTCGTCTGGTACGCCCTGTGATGGCTTTCTTCATCAAGTATGAGTTCTGGTCTAATTTCCTTCATATCCTGAGGCATCGCAACATTCCTACCTATAGTGTGAGCAGTATCTTCCGCGAGGATCAGGTATTCTTCAAGTGGTATGGCAGGAGTTATGCCAATGTACTGAAGTGTTTTACCCGTTTCTTCGTGCAGAATGAGGAAAGCAAACGATTGCTCGAAAGCATCGGCATCAAGGATGTGGATGTGGTAGGAGATACCCGTTTCGACCGTGTGCTCCAGATCAAGGAGGCGGCAAAGCATTTGCCTATCTGCGAAGCTTTCAGAAGTGGGGTGGCTGGTTCTGATTCTGCTGCGTCTTCTGAGAAAGCATCTCATCCAGACTACAAGGTCTTCGTGGCAGGTAGTTCATGGCCTCCAGATGAGGAAATCTTTATCCGTTTCTTCAATGAGCATAAGGATTGGCGACTGTTGATTGCTCCTCATGTGATTGCAGAGGAACATCTGAAGCTGATTCTTTCTCTCTTGAAGGATAAGAAGGTGGTACGCTATACTCAGACTACTCCTGAAGAAGCTGCCAAGGCTGATGTGCTGATTATTGATTGCTTCGGCTTGCTGAGCAGTATGTACAACTATGGAGATGTGGCTTATGTCGGTGGCGGATTTGGTGTCGGTATTCATAATACGCTGGAAGCAGCTGTATGGAATATGCCTGTTATCTTCGGTCCAAACAACAAAAAGTTCCAGGAGGCTCAGGGCTTGCTGAAATCGGGTGGCGGTTTCGAAATCAATACCTACGAGGATTTCGAGGGCTTGATGAAGTCGCTGATGAATGATGAAGCTTTCCTGAAGCAGGCTGGCGATGAGGCTGGTGCTTTCGTAGCGAGCCTTTCGGGAGCCACAGACAAGGTTTTGGCTAAGGTTACATTATAATATATAAAAGGTCTCATGGTTTTTGAAAATCATGAGACCTTTTTTGATGTTTGGCATAGAATTCTATTTGTTTCATTCCATGCTTGTATTATGCTTTTTCTATTTGATGATGCGGTAGTAATCCTCCTTGCGGGGCTTTACGGTATGAGGATGTGCAGAAGCATAACCCAAAGCCAGGGCTCCTACTCCCATCAAACCTTCTGGAAGATTCCAATCCTTCATCAACTTCTTGCCTTCCTCTGATGCGAACATACCATCTTCACGGTTGATCCAGCAGGAAGAAAGACCGATGGAGTGGGCTGCAAGCATCATATTGCCCAAGATGAGGCTGCCGTCTTTTACTCCGTTCACATTACTTTCTGGAGCCAGGACGATGACGATGGTTGGCGCTCCGTAGTATGGATCACTCTCTACACCCATGATTTCTGCATTCATCTTGCGAAGCTGTGCGCAAACCACAGAATTCTGAACTGCTATGATGAATGGCTCCTGAGTGCCATGACCGGTAGCTGCCCAAGTGCCAGCTTCCAAAACAGTCTTCAACTCCTCGTCGGTAATCTGGTCAGCCTTGAAGCGACGAATGCTTCTTCTTTCCTTGATGGCTTTTAAAACTTCATTTTCCATATTATCTTGTTTTAACAATAGTTCGTTAAAATTTGAGTATATGGCTATGCGGCCTTAGGCTGCCAGC
>ENA-OPCG01000494-OPCG01000494.1-human-gut-metagenome-genome-assembly--contig:-NODE-494-length-16940-cov-2.532484_pt1 | contig 16940 bp, 5 predicted proteins | sample MGYA00241248_ERZ501476 | MGnify/ENA primary metagenome ERZ501476 (study PRJEB25962, sample SAMEA2042629) | human gut metagenome | biome: human gut; feature: human-associated habitat; material: faeces... | reverse complement strand
TTATACTTAACAGCAGTATTGAATATACAACAGATGCGTCAAAGGCTGTTATTGGTCAGAAGATGATAGTGTGCGCAGTGCCTTCTCCGTTTGTCAGAAGCACAGCAAAGAACATCGCTGACAAGGTGAGCAACGGACAGCTTATCGTGAATGTCAGCAAGGGAATAGAAGAGTCCACACTCAAGGCTCTCGTGGAGATCATTGAGGAAGAAATCCCACAGGCTAAGGTGGCTGTCCTTTCGGGTCCGTCACATGCAGAGGAAGTAGGCCGCGGAATACCTACAACGGTAGTTGCCGGTGCCCGTGATATAGAGATTGCAAAGACGATCCAGAACGCATTTATGAACGATTATTTCAGGGTATATACAAGCACTGATGTGACTGGTATTGAGCTGGGTGGTTCAGTGAAGAATGTAATAGCTCTGGCAGCCGGAATATCAGATGGACTTGGACTTGGCGACAACACGAAGGCTGCTCTTATGACCAGAGGAATGGCGGAGATCATGAGACTTGGACTTGCCATGGGCGCAGATGTCAAGACGCTGTCAGGACTTTCAGGAATGGGAGATCTTATAGTTACATGTACATCCAAGCACAGCCGTAACAGGAATGCCGGATATCTCATCGGTCAGGGTAAGACCTATGAGGAAGCTATGGCGGAGGTCAAGATGGTTGTTGAGGGTGTTTATTCTGCCAAGGCAACACTGGCACTTGCCAGGGAGCATGGGGTTGAGATGCCTATCGTTGAAGCAGTCAATAACGTATTATTTAATGGCATGACGGCAAAAGAGGCTCTCACAGAGCTTCTCAACAGAGACAGAAAGAGTGAATTGTAATCGATTATATTTTATATGTTTGATATATTTCGATAGATTATGCTGCCGAAGAATAGTAGTACAAAATCAACTAATAATTAAACGATAAAGTAAATGTGAACAAAAAAGCAACAGAGAACTGTTCTTTTTGTTCACAAACTGTTTACAATTACCATGTGTTATGATAAATTTAAAGCAAGTGTGTAAGTCGAAAAATAATTAGAAAAGAGGTATTACAATGGCAAAAACTACGAAAAAGCTTATAGCACTGCTGCTGGCGGTAGTTATGATAACTACGTTGATTTCGCCTTCTAATTATAGTTGGTCCAATGCGGCCGAGACGAGAGGGGGAGACGCATACGCCACGGCTACTGATTCGATAGCAATGCTGTCGAGTGCAGCAGTAACCGGAAATCTTGAAGATTATATTACTGGAGCTACGATTGCTGATAAAGCAGGTAATATATATGGTAGCAGTTCCAGACCGTCCACAACGCCGCTTCCTGTAGATCCAAATGATCCTACAAAAGCCGGTGTAGATATCCAGATGTCTATGGATATAGTGTTTCCGGAAAATGTTGTTAATAGCATAGTGGAGTCTGGTGAAGATGCAACATTTACTTATACGATGCCGGATACCATAAAGTTTAATTCCGATATTCTGAATGAGAATATAACTGATGGAAGTGGTAACAGGATCGGTTCGTATTCAGTTGTGAACGGAGTCCTTACTGCGACGATCGATCATACAGCACTCGAGGGGGGAGCCCAGCTCAAGGCTTTCTTCAAGGCGTGGATCGATATGGATCTCACAAAGTACAATGAGAAAAACCAGGTCGAGAACAAATTCACAAGCACTGTGATTGTGACTGTGGATGTGGATTTCAAGCCTGATGTGGATGTGAAGAAGACCGCATCCGAGGGTAGAGTTACAGATCCTAAGGATGGATATGTATACTTTGACTATACCGTAGAAGTTTCATCCAATCATGGAAGTGCCAGTGAGGATCTGAACTTTAGTGATGTTATAGCCAACGACATAGCAGGTGTCATACCTGAAGTTACAGATATAAAGGTGATTAAGTCTGACAACACAGACTGCAGCTCATCACTCACATATAACAGTAGTACCTCTACTATAGAAGGAACTCTTCCTGCACTCGGTGCAAAGGAGTCATATAAGATAACCTATACAGTAAAGAGTAAAGTCGATGATCTTTCTCAGGACGTGATCAATCTGAACCAGAGCAATATTGCAGAGGCTAAGAATTCAAAGGTTGATGATAAGGATCAGACCAACAAGGGCTACAAATATGTGAAGGACGGTGCCACAGATCTCAAGGTTACAAAATCCTCAGATGGTGTGAGCATTGATCCTGACGATCACAAGATAATTTACAAGTACAAGGTTATAGTAAGTTCTGAGTATGGAAGCGATGGTGATATTACACTTGATGATATTCTTGCAAATGAACTTGACTCAAAACTTGGATCTGATGCCAAGAGAACAGTACAGAATGTTACATGCAAGCTCAAGGACAGCAACGGACAGTACACGGATGTCACAGCAAATGGATATGTGACTCCTGCAACAGGAACCATAGGAAATGGTGAAACAGTTATAAATGGAAAGCTTCCGAAGCTTGACGCTAATTCACAGTATGAGATCACATACGAGGTTATTGTCTCAGATATTGCCGATGACATCGGAAGCATAAATGTACACAATAAGAATTGTGTAGACGTGTCAGATGATTCACATGACGAGCATACTGATAACGACAGCAGTACATGGTACAATGCCGGCAAGTCTACAGCATCCATAAGTAAGACCGGTTCACTGTCAGGTGACAAGTCAACCATAACATGGACAGTAACCGTGAATGCGGATAAGAAGAAGAATCTGACAGGAATGTCAGTATCGGATATACTCACAAAGAATGGGACAGAGCTCACAGACGAAAAGACGTGCAGCGTATCCATAAATGACACAGATGTTTCAACCACTATCAATCTTCCTGCAAGCTTTGTGGAAGAGAATGGTAAACTTTATTTGACGGATGGAACTTCAAGGGTTGATGTGACAGAGAACAAATCCAAGATCGTGTTCACCTACACAACAGATTCATCCAAGCTTGATAAGCTGACTGATGTTTATAAGAATGTAGCGACAATAGAGAAGAACGGAGTTACGGACAGCGCCGAGGCGACTGTAGAGGTGGCCGGTGATTCAGTAAAGAAGGAATTCGTATCAGAGACGGAGAACGATGATACATATACCCTTGCATGGAAGTCAACAATATCTGGCGTTGACAAGCTCAATGCGAATGATACATATACTGACTCTGTAACATATGATTATGGAGCACTTCCAAAGCACTACTTTACGGCAGATCAGATAAATGGACTTATCGTATCTGGTCTCACAGAGGGCGTTGACTACAACGTAAAGGTAACATACACCAATTTCTCTAATGTATGGGGACCATACAGCACAACAGTTGACAGCGTTGCAGATATTCCGGCATCATCTGACAACTACATAACAGGATATACAATAGAATTCCTCAGAGATATAACAGGCACGGAGGAGACCCCGATAGATTATGTTATCACATATAATACGACAGTAAAGTCTGACAGCAAGTATACGGCAGTCAACAAGGGTACTCTTACTATTGATGGTTCATCCAAGACATCACAGGATTCGCATCCTGTATCTGGAATAACTCAGGGGTCTATAGTAGAGAAGTACAGCTACACCAATGGTACTGACGAGAAGGAGAGCATTGTAGGATATGACAAGGCTAACAATGTGTTCGTATATAAGGTAGTTCTCAACGGTGACTTTGCGTATGGAGATGGAGACAGACTTTCCTTTACAGATACACTTCCTGCAGGAACTGAGCTTGATACCACATACCTCAAGAAAGATATGCTCCCAGAGGGGGTTGGAGAGACTGTTGGTCAGGACGGAATATATTTTGTGTCTTATTACTCAGACAATAAGACTAGACCTCAGACAGGCGCATCTAGTTTTGTAGAAAACTTTAATGTGGCAAGCAACAGTATCAGTTTTGACATAAAGTCACTTCAGTTTTATGGCAAAAATGTCAAGGTTGTTGTCTACTATGCAGTCAAGGTCACAAAGGATATATCATCCGTTGTCGGTGGCAGTGACGTGGAATTCACCAACAATTGTTCGGCAACAGTTGTCAGAACCGACGGTTCAACTAAGACCAAGGATGACAGCGCAAAAGTTACTGTGACTGGACCGAATATTACCAAAACTGCAGGAAACTATGATAATGACACCAACAGTATTGAATATACTGTGTATATCAATGAGAAGGGTGAGGCTCTAGGCAATACAGGATCCATAACTGTAGTTGACAAGTATGACTACAGCAATGCGGCTGCAGTAAAGAGAGTATTTATCAAGGATGGTTCGCTTAAGCTTCTGTACGCAGATACAGGCGCTGAAGTTCCGGCGGACAAATACAGCTATACATATGCAGATGATACGACAGCTAAGATGTCTACACTGACACTCACCATGCCGGATGAGACAAAGTTTATCCTGAAGTATACATATACTCTTGTATATACAGGTAAGCTTACAGCGGATGTTAAGAACAGCGTTGGTATTCTTGGATCTACAAGTTCGGCAGATTCGTCATCGACGGACACGAACATCAATGATCAGGATTCATCAATGGGAACTGATACAGAGCAGTTTAATCTTTCGATAATAAAAACTGACTCTATAATGACAGGAATCAAGCTTGCTGGTGCGAAGTTTGAGCTTTACAGATATGGTGATCCAAACAACAGTGCAGACACTAACTGGAATCTCATGGTACCTGGAAGCGATGAGGAAAGAGTAACTAACGAACAGGGAAGACTTACATTATCAAGTTTGTATTATAATTACTATTACAAGCTTATAGAGGTGGAAGCACCTGAGGGTTATAAGAAGCTCACAGATCCTATATACATATATGAGAACAATATCTCATCCAGCCTGACAGGACCGAAACCTGCTGAGGTGACAACTGATTCTATTTCAGACATAGTCCTTGACAGCAAAGGTTCACAGGATTATACACTGCCAGTAGATAACACTCCTGAGAACAGAAAGATAACTGTTAAAAAGGTATGGAAGGATGCCGCAGGTGGAACACTGAAGGATATTCCGGTTGACAGCATAACAGTTAAGATCTATGCATCAACTAATCCATCAAGTTACGACAAGAATACAGATCCTGTTGTAAAGACAATTACCTTAAATAGTGCAAATAAGTGGACAAGCGATGAGATAGAGCTTGATGTAGCTGATGCAAATGGCAACTACCTCTACTACTTTGCAGAAGAGGATTTCGATAATGCTGATTACCAGGTCACAATAAGTAATAATGGAACAGCAACCGGAACGATTACCATCACGAACACCAACACAAAGGTGACAAATGAGACGATCGATATTCCTGTAACCAAGAAGTGGGATGACAGCGACAACATTCTGTCAGCAAGACCAAAGAACATCAAAGTTACACTTGCCACAGAGGATGCGGCGGGCAATATAACAAAGATTGTTGACAAGACACTTACACTCAATGATTCAAATAACTGGAGTGGAACATTTACAAACCTTGATAAGAAGGATGCCGATGGCAATCTTATCAACTACACTGTAGTTGAGGATGACGTAGAAGGATATACAAGCGATGTTCAGCTCACAAAGGATGAGAACGATGTAGTTACCGCTGCAACGATCACAAACAAGCTGAATGTTGGAAGCCTTGTTATCACGAAGTTCTTCAGCGGAGATCTCGATGATACAAAGCTCACAGAAGCACAGAAGAAGCAGATCACATTTACAATATCAGGCCCTGAGGGATACAAGGGACCTACAACTGTAACATATGATCAGTTTTACTTAGGAAGCTACGTTATCAATAATGCTCCATATGGAAAATACACTGTAACAGAGACAAGTGCAGCGTTTGATGGATATACACATAAAGTTACATATACTGTAGGTTCATCAACAGGCAATACGGCTGCGGATGTTGTTATTTCATCATCGTCATCATCACTTGTGACTGTGGCGAATGAATACAAGGCATTTATCACGGTAAGTGGAACCAAGGTTTGGGATGACAATAAGAATGAGTATGGCAAGAGAGCTGAGGATATTAAAGTCCGTCTTATGAATGGAACGACTGAGGTCGCAAGTAAGACGGTTACCCCTGATGCGTCAGGTAACTGGAATTTCAGCTTTGCTGATCTTCCAAAGTACGATGATAACGGCAATGAGATAGCTTATACCGTTAAAGAGGATGCGGTTGCGGGTTATGATACCAAGATAACCGGCGACGTGAAGACTGGATTTGTCATCACCAACAGTCATACACCTGAGACAATTGATATCAGCGGAACAAAGACATGGAATGATGCAGATAACCAGGACGGAAAGAGAGCTCCAGAGATTACAGTAAGACTTCTTGCAAATGGCAATGAGGTTACTTCAAAGAAGGTTTCAAAGAATGATAACTGGAAGTATAGTTTCACAGATCTTCCTAAGTATGACAACGGATCAGAGATCATGTATACAATAACAGAGGATGCTGTTAAAGATTATACAACTTTGATAGATGGATATAACATCACCAACAGCTACACACCTGGTAAGACAAGCATTTCAGTGACAAAGGTTTGGGATGATAACAATAATCAGGATGGCAAGAGAGAAACCAGTGTTAAGGTCAAGCTCCTTGCTGATGGATCAGATGTTGCAGATTCAGAAGTAACACTGAATGCCGATAACAACTGGACAAACACATGGAACGATATTCCACTTAAGTCCGGCGGTAAGGATATAACATATACTGTTGAAGAGACAAGCAATGTGCCAGGATATAAGGCTGAAGTTACAGGAGATGTCAAGACAGGTTTCACTGTTACCAATAGTCATACACCTGAGACGATAGATATCGATGGAATAAAGACCTGGAATGATGCAAATGATCAGGATGGTAAGAGACCTAAGAGCATCACAGTAAATCTCCTTGCAAATGGTCAGACTTACAAGACAAAGACTGTTACAGAGGCAGAAGGTTGGAAGTACAGCTTTACAGGTCTTCCAAAGTACAGCAATGGTCAGGAGATAAAGTATACCATCACAGAGGACAGTGTGGAGGGATATACAGCAGCTCCAAATGGTTATGATATTACAAACACACATGTTCCAGAGACTACAGATGTCAATGTCACGAAGATCTGGGATGACGCTGGAAATCAGGACGGCAAGAGGGCAAAAGAAATCACTGTCAAATTATTTGCTGATGGCACAGAGGTTGCCGGCTCAGAGGTAACTCTTAAAGAGGACAACAACTGGACGTATACATGGAAAGATCTTGCGGTATATAAGAATGGAAAGTCCATCGACTATACAGTAGATGAGATCACCACAACAGCCGGATATACAAAGAAGGTTACCGGTGATGCCAAGACAGGATTTGTAATAACCAACAGCTACACACCAGAGACCATCAATATAGCTGGTACAAAGACATGGGATGATGCAAACAATCAGGATAGAAAGAGACCTGAGAGCATAACTGTAAATCTTCTTGCGGATGGTCAGTTATACAAGACAAAGACTGTTACAGCTGAGGAAGACTGGAAGTATAGTTTCAAAGATCTTCCAAAGTATAGCAGTGGCAACAAGATAGTTTATACCATTACAGAGGATGCGGTCGGTGATTATGCTACTGTAATAGACGGATATAACATTACAAACACATATACACCGGCAAAGACAAGTGTATCAGTCACAAAGAGCTGGGATGATGCAAACAATCAGGACAGAAAGAGACCTACGAGTGTAAAGGTTCAGCTGCTTGCGAACGGAATAGCAGTAGATGGCTCAGAGACTATATTAAAAGCAGATAACAACTGGACACATACATGGACAGATCTTGATGTGAACAAGGATGGAGTTGCGATAGCTTACACTGTAGAAGAAACAGATATTACTGAAGGATATACTCCAGTAATAACCGGAGATATGACAACAGGATACACAGTTACGAACAGCTACACACCAGAGACGACATCAGTAAAGGGCGTTAAGATCTGGGACGACGGTGAGAATCAGGATGGTATCAGACCTCCAAGTATCACAGTCAACCTGATTGCAAACGGAACAAAGATCAAGAGTCTTGAAGTCACAGCAGCAAATGACTGGAAGTTTAGTTTTACAGACCTTCCTAAATATGCAGATGGATCAGAGATAACATACGAAGTAACTGAGGATGCTGTTTCCGAATACACTACAGCTGTGACAGGAGACGCAGAAAACGGATATACATTTACCAATAGTCACACGCCTGAAACGATCAATATAGAAGGAACAAAGACCTGGAACGATGCAAACGATCAGGATGGCAAGAGACCAGGAAAGATTACGGTAAATCTTCTTGCAGATGGAGACATATATGCTACGAAGGAAGTAACTGAGGCAGATGGTTGGAAGTACAATTTCACGGATCTTCCAAAGTACAAAAATGGCAATAAAATCACGTACACCATCACAGAGGATACTGTTGAGGACTATCAGACACTTGTCAACGGATATGATATCACGAACAGTTATACGCCAGGAAAGACAAGTGTATCAGTTACAAAGGCCTGGGATGATGCTGATAACCAGGATGGCAAGAGAGCTAGAAATATAAAAGTAAGACTTCTTGCCGACGGAAACGTAGTTGCAGATTCTGAGGTGGATCTCAGTGATGCCAACAACTGGAGTCATACATGGAGTGATCTTGATATCAACAAGAATGGATCACCTATTGAATATACTGTTGAAGAGATTACATCGGTTGAAGGATATGCAACAGTTATCACAGGATCTGCGAAGACCGGTTATATCATCAAGAACAGTTACACACCAGAGACAACTTCAATAAGTGGTAAGAAGATATGGAATGATGCAAATGATCAGGATGGTAAGAGACCAGGAAAGATCACAGTAAATCTTCTTGCAAACGGAGTGAAGGTGGCTGATAAGGAAGTTACAGCTGCGAACGGCTGGAAGTACAGCTTTACAGATCTTCCAAAGTACGCAGGTGGCAACGAGATCACATACGGTATCACAGAAAATGCTGTTGAGGATTATCAGACACTTGTAAATGGATATGATATCACGAACAGTTACACACCAGGAAAGACAAGTGTATCAGTTACAAAGGCTTGGGATGATGCCGACAATCAGGACGGCAAGAGAGAGAGTTCAGTAAAGGTTGAACTCCTTGCTGATGGAACTCCTGTTGTTGGATCAGAAACAACTCTCAGTGCTGACAACAACTGGACATATACATGGGCAGGACTTGATGTCAAGAAGAGTGGTGTGAATATCGTCTACAGTGTAAGAGAGATAACCGCAATTGATGGATATACAACCACAGTCACAGGCGATGCTGAGACAGGATTCACAATAAAGAACAGCTATACACCAGAGACGACATCAGTGAGCGGCAGCAAGTCATGGGATGATGCGGACGATCAGGATGGCAAGAGACCTGGAAATATCAAGGTAAACCTTCTTGCAGATGGCAGCGTATATGCTACAAAGACGGTAACCGAGGCAGAAAACTGGGAGTATAGTTTTACAAATCTTCCAAAGTATAGAGATGGTGGAATTCAGATCAAGTATTCTGTATCTGAGGTTGATGTACCAGAATATACAGGTGAGGTTACAGGTTATAATATCACGAACAGTTACACACCGGGAAAGACAAGTGTATCAGTTACAAAGAAGTGGAGTGATAATGATAACCAGGACGGCAAGAGAACACCTAGCGTAATGGTTCGTCTTCTGGCTGATGGACAGGTTGTAGCTGGCTCTGGGGTAACACTCAGCAAGGCAAATAACTGGACACATACATGGAATGCTCTTGACGAGAAGAAAAATGGACAGACCATCGACTACACAGTTGAGGAGACTACAACTATAGATGGTTACACAACAGTCATAACAGGAAATGCAGCTGATGGATATGTGGTTGACAATCAGCACACACCTGAGACGATCAATGTATCAGGTACTAAGACGTGGGTTGATGACGATGATCACGATGGTCAGAGACCAGATTCAATAACAGTTAAGCTTCTTGCAGATGGTACTGTTATAAAGAGCCTCGTGGTTACAGCAGATACTGACTGGAATTACAGCTTTACAGATTTACCAAAGTACAAAGATAATGGAACCCTGATCAAGTATTCTGTATCAGAGAATGCTGTTTCGGGATACAAGGCATCTGTTACTGGATATGACATAACAAACACATACAAGCCAAATGTTATAAAACTTACCAAGACCATAAATGGAGATATTACAGCAGATGATGCAGCGGCAAATGTAAAGTTCAATGTTACAAACAATGCAGGCTACAGTAAGATCATAAAGCTTACAGACTCTGAGGTTGCAAAGCTTGGAAATGGCAAGTATGAGATAACTCTTGTAAATGTGCCGGATGGTACATATACAGTTGAGGAAACATCATATGCATATGATGGAGCAGCGGTAACAGTCAGCTATACTGTGGATGGAATAGACGGTGAAGGAACAGAGGCATCCGGAATAACACTTATTGGTGGAAATACAGCCGATGTAGAGTTCGTTGATACCTACAAGCTTGGCACTGTCAAGTTCACTAAGGCTGGACTTTATAAGGAGTCATGTGCTGAAGACCCTGATGATGTAAAAATGCTTGATGGTGTAGAGTTTGCACTCTATGAGGGTACAGATACAGAGTGTGAGAATCCTGTAATGACAGCAACAAGTGTAAATGGTGTTGTGACATTCAAGGATCTTAAGATTGGTACGTATCTTGTAAAAGAGAGTAAGACTATCGGAGATTATATTATCGATAACACAGTCTACACAGCAGAGGTAACAGAGGCAAACATTGACACTTATGCAGTGTTAAATGGTGTTCAGGATAACACACTGATAAATGATCTTCCTAGAACAGATCTCAAGATAGAGAAGGTTGCAGAGGAGAACAATGGCATAAAGCTTCCAAATTCAGTATACGGACTCTACAAGGAGAACGAGAATGGTGAGGAAGAGTTTGTCGCTAAGGCTACAACAGACAGCAACGGAGTTCTCAAGTTTGACGGTATTTTGATCGGCACAGAGTATACGATCAGAGAGATACAGGCGCCGGATGGATACTATGTATCTGAACAGCCAATATCAATCAAGTTCAAGAAAGATGAGAACGGAAAGATTACAGTTGAATCATTTGACGGTGGTTTTAATACTGACACAGGTAAAGTCACAGCCAGAGTTGATGAGAATGGAAACATTACATGGCTTGAACCTTCAGTAAAATACAGCTTTGAGAAAGTAGATGAGGATGGTGTTCCTGTAAAGGGCGCAACACTTCGACTCGAGGATGCTGATGGAAAACTCATTGATGAGTGGGTAACAGATGGCAGTGCGCATGAAGTCAACAATGTACTTGTAATTGGCAAGATCTATGCACTCATAGAGGTTAAGGCTCCTTCGGGCTATGACAAGGCTGATGATATACTGTTCACAGTTTCTGATGATAAGGTTGCAGCTGGCGAGGATATTGTTGTTACTATCACAATGGTTGATAAGAAGACAACAACGACCGAGACTACGGAAACCACAGAGACAACCGAGACAACACAGACAACTGAGACTACTGAAATAACAACAGAGGACAAGAACAAGCCGGATACTGGTGACAGAGCTCCTGTTGTACCAATAGCAGTTGTGCTCTTAATAAGTCTTGCCGGATGCGGTGTTATTGTGGCATCTAAAAAGAGAAAAGATAATCAGAGCAGCAAGTAATACAAAGCTGTGACATGTCCCCCGGGAATATCACCTTATATGGTGGTATTCTGGGGGATTTTTTTGTTCATAAAACAGCAGTTACATTCATATGCTATATATAGAAAATGACCGTAGATCTATTGTGTTTACAGTAATATAATTATGTAAATAAATAGCATGTCAGGAGGATGTATGGAGGAGTATCAGGTATATCAGGATATCAAGGCGAGAACAAACGGAGAAATATACATCGGCGTAGTTGGACCGGTAAGAACAGGAAAATCAACATTCATAAAAAGATTTATGAACCAGATGGTTATTCCTAACATTTCAGGGGAAAATGACAGGCAGCTTGCACAGGATGAACTGCCGCAGTCGGCATCAGGAAAGACCATAATGACGACTGAGCCAAAATTTATACCAAAGGAAGCTGTATCAATCAATGTTGCTGACAATCTGGATATGAAGGTAAAGATGATCGATTGCGTGGGATATGTCGTCAAGGATGCCGAGGGTCAGTTTGAGGATGGCAAGGAGAGAATGGTGAGAACGCCGTGGTTTGACTATGACATTCCGTTTTCCAAGGCGGCGGAGATAGGCACAAACAAGGTTATAAATAACCATTCAACTGTTGGGATTGTTGTGACCACGGATGGCAGCTTTGGTGAGCTTCCGAGGGAGAGCTATCTTGAAGCTGAGCAGAAGACTGTTGATGAGCTGAAGGCCATTGGGAAGCCATTTGTCATTCTTCTCAACACCGACAAACCATCCAGCAGTCAGACGGCCGCGCTCTCGGCAGAAATGAGCGATACATATGGTGCAAGTGTTATTCCGGTAAACGTGGAGCAGCTCAGAGAATCGGATATTACATATATTTTTACAGAACTTCTTATGAGCTTCCCTGTCACATCTATATATTTTGAGATACCGAAATGGCTTGAGGTTGTCGATGATGACAATGAGATCAAGAGCAGCGTTATATGTGATGCAGTCCAGATAATGGTGGCTGCAGACAGCCTGAGGGATATCGATCATATGGACTACCCTGAGAATGAATATGTCAAGAGATATAAGTGTTCCAGCATAAATATGGCGGATGGATGTGTGAATATAGACGTCGATATCTACGATAATTATTATTACGCAATGCTGTCAGATATGATGGGCGCAGATATAACAAACGAGTACGATTTTATCACTGAGCTCAAATCCATGGCAGATAATCGTAAGTATTGTGTGAGTGTCATGGGAGCGCTTGAGCAGGTGAACAATGGAGGTTATGGCCTCGTTATGCCGGATAAGTCGAATGTCCAGCTCGGAAGTCCTGAGGTTATAAAGACCGGAGGAAAATTTGGAGTGAAGATATCGGCAAGCGCGCCATCGGTACATATGATCAAGGCGAATATCACCACCGAGATCATGCCGCTTGTGGGAAGCAAGGAGCAGGCGGATGATCTTGTCACATACATATCTGACAACAGCGATGATGGAGATATGTGGGGAGTTAATATATTTGGCAAGACCATAGAACAACTCGTTGACGATGGACTTAACAACAAGGTCAGCAAGATAGGTGCGGAGAGTCAGCAGAAGCTTCAGAATACCATGGAGAAGATCGTAAATGACGGAAATGGCGGAATGGTGTGCATAATAATATAAGATTGCATATTTATGGCAGGCTATGTTAAAATGTCTAAGGTGTTCTGGTGGATGCCTTAGACATTTGATTGTCCGGGCATGGAACATTATGGTGGTTATCAATTCAGGATGGAGACGTACATATGTCTGCGATAGATGTAAAGCTTAATGTATTTGAGGGCCCACTGGATCTTCTTTTGCATTTGATAGAGAAAAACAAAGTCAATATATACGATATTCCGATCGTCACTATCACAGAGCAGTATCTGGAATATGTGAACAACATGGAGGAAGAAGATCTTGACGTCATGAGCGAATTTCTGGTCATGGCGGCGACTCTGATCAAGATCAAGTCCAAGATGCTCCTGCCGAAGGATGAGGAGGATCCTGAGGATGAAGAGGATCCTAGAGAAGAGCTCGTCAGACGACTGCTTGAGTACAAGATGTACAAGTATGCTGCCGGTGAACTGAAGGATCTGGAGATTGAGGGAAACAAGGCATTTTTCAAGAAGGCGACCATACCGGCTGAGGTGAAGAATGTCAAGCAGGAGGTCGATCCTTATGAGTTGATCTCCAAGGCTGATGTTGATCTCCAGAAGCTCAATGAGATATTCAAATCGGTTATGCGTAAGCAGGTCGACAAGGTAGATCCGATACGAAGCAAATTCAAAGAGATCGAGAGGGAGGAGATTTCCCTTGAGGAGAAGATGGCGGAGGTAAGAGAAGAAGTAAGAGGACTGGAGGGCATAAACTTCAGGACACTGCTTGAGATGCAGGCATCAAAGATGAATATCATAGTCACATTCCTTGCCATACTTGAGCTTATGAAGATAGGCGCAATAGCGATCAGACAGGAAGATATATTCGGAGAGATAATCATTGATTCTCTGGATACTATATAGAGATGAGGTAACGATGAATAACGAAGATTTACAGAATGAGGAAATAGATGAAGTAAATACCCCTTCAGAAGAGAATGAGGAGGTCAGGACGGACAAGGAGTACAGTGACGATTATCTCACATCCGCCATCGAGGCTATACTTTTCTCAGTGGGTGAGTCTGTATCGATCGACAGACTTGCCTCAGCTCTTGAGATGGACAAGAGGAAGCTTACAAAGCAGCTTGAGGGTATCATATATAATTACAACAACAGCGACAGGGGTATCAGGATCATAGATCTTGACGGTTCGCTTCAGCTCTGTACGCGCAACGAATACTATGGAATTCTCGCCAAGGTTGTCAATACACCGAAGAAGCTTTCCCTCACGGATGTTGTTCTTGAGACTTTGTCTATAATTGCATACAAACAGCCGATAACAAGGCCCGAGATCGAGGCTATAAGAGGAGTTTCATGTGTACATGCCATAAACAAGCTCATAGAGTACAATCTCGTGCAGGAGGTTGGAAGACTTGATGCTCCTGGACGACCTATCATGTTTGGAACAACAGAGGAATTCCTCAGATGCTTTGGAGTGTCATCGACAAATGATCTTCCGATGATAAGCCCTGATAAGATAGAGGACTTCAAGAAAGAAGCGCTGGAGGAAGCAGATTTCACGCTCAGTGTAGATACGACATCCGAAGAATAACAGACATGTTCCTGTAATATAATATCATGACCAATATTATGAGGATATGACGGTATATGCATATGTTTTCTACAGGAAAAAGATCACGCATAAGGCGGTTTATGTTGCTTGTTGCAGCCTGGACTGCAGCAAGTCTGGTAATACAGTTTCTCGTTGGTAACAATATATTTATAAAAGCGTATGCTGAGGAAGACAATACAGCGGATGTACAGCTATTTGCCAGAAATGCGATTCTGCTGGATGGGGAGACTGGAGATATACTATATGACAAATGTAGTGATGAGCACAGACCCAACGCCAGCACGACCAAGATACTTACATGTATACTTGCAATCGAGTGCGGGAATCTGGCGGATGATGTGACAGCTTCATCCTATGCATCCAAGATGCCTGAGGTCAGACTTGGGGTTCGTGACGGCGAGAAGTACACACTTGAAGACATGTTGTACGCCATGATGCTCGAGAGCTACAACGACGCCGCTGTAGTCATAGCGGAACATATCGGTGGCAGTGTACAGCACTTTGCGGAGATGATGAACGCAAAGGCTGAGGAGATAGGCTGCCATTCTACATATTTTATCACAAATGGTCTGGATGCCCAGGACGAAAATGGCGTCCATGGCACCTCTGCGGAGGATCTTGTCAGGATCATGAGGTATTGTATTCTTATTTCACCCCAAAAGGATGAATTTCTGAAGATTACCCGAACAAAATCATACACATTCACTGATAATACCGGAAATAGAACATTTGCATGCATTAATCACAATGCATTTCTCGATATGATGCCATGCGCATTGTCAGGAAAGACCGGCTTTACCTGCGATGCTGGATATTGCTATATAGGAGCTGCGGAGGTTGAGGGACATACATATATATGGGCTCTCCTTGGCTGCGGATGGCCGAATAATAAGACTTATAAATGGAAAGATTCCAGGGCACTTGTGGCATTTGCACAGGAACACACCATATACACGGAGCTTAAGGCGCCTGCTTCGCCTGACATCAGGATAACATATTCATCGGGCTCGTCGGCAGATGGAAGCACAGCGACAAAATGCAGGCTGAACAGGACTGTGACAGCATCTGAAGGTAGTATACAGTATGTATACAAAGTCGCGGATACATTAAAGGCACCTGTGCATAAAGGCGCTGTGGCCGGTTCGCTTGAAGTGTACCTGGACGATGAACTTATAGATGTTGAGAATGTTATTGTGTCCGAGGAGATAGCAGATGTGACATTTAAGGATGAGATAATAAAAGTTTTATATCGTGCTGCAATGTAACATTTGCCTGGCACAGGCATATCCTAAATTATCAATAATATAAGGGCGGTGCACTGAGGTATGGATATGGATTGTGTATACTACGTGGTAGGCGGTGACAGGAGAAGCTGCTATATGTCTCTCAATCTGGCGGAGAAAGGCAGTAATGTGTTTCATTTCGATCCATATGATGCCGATCTGCTGAGACATTCGCCGGTCACCATTATTTCGGGGGCTTCAGGAGTGGGCTTTCGCAGACTGATAGAGGGCGAATGTGCGTCTCCATCTGTAGAAATGCTGAAAGCTATCATTCTTCCTGTGCCTGTTACGAGGGATGGTGAATTTGTCAACGGCAGAACCCTTCTCACCGTGAACAGCATTCTGGAATGCAGCAAGGAATTTGACATTGTGTTTGGAGGCGGGATAGGCAAATATATGTCTGATACAAACGAAAATAGTCCTTATGTATTTGATTTTCTTGCAGACGATGTTGTGGCCGAGAGAAATGCAGTTGCAACCGCGGAGGGGGCAGTCTGCGATGCGGAGGAGCTGTCTGATATTAATATAGACGGAAGCGTATGTCTGGTGACGGGATTTGGCAAATGTGCCAGGGTTCTTGCCGAAAGGCTTGCATCCTGGGGAGCAGATGTAATAGTTATGGCAAGACGTCCAAAGCAGAGGAGTGATGCGGCGCTCATAGGCTACAAGGTTATGTCATTTGCGGATATTCCGATATTTAAGCATATACTGTCAGAA
>ENA-OPCG01000483-OPCG01000483.1-human-gut-metagenome-genome-assembly--contig:-NODE-483-length-17049-cov-2.988761_pt1 | contig 17049 bp, 15 predicted proteins | sample MGYA00241248_ERZ501476 | MGnify/ENA primary metagenome ERZ501476 (study PRJEB25962, sample SAMEA2042629) | human gut metagenome | biome: human gut; feature: human-associated habitat; material: faeces... | reverse complement strand
TCTTGCCCTACGGGCAATTCACCTTGTCTCCCCAAGGAGAGGCTTTCACTACATCCTGCATAATTCAAAACTTGCAAAGCTATGAATTCTGTGGTATATTAGATATAGAAAAGACAACCGCCCACAGAGGTGGGTTGCCGAGTTTAGTTAAGAAAAATCCGCTCCGAGCTCGCCAAAGTCAAGGGGCGGTTTTTCTATGTCCGTAACTTTTTTACTATTTGTTCTTAAAAATGAACGTAAGTAATGCTACGATAAAAACTCCAAAGGACATTAAATCCTGAAAGCTGAAATATACCATAGACATCACCTCCATTCGTAGAGAATGAAGGCAATCCCACCCCGTGAACCGGTTGTCAAAAACATTTTATCATAAATTATACATTAAAGCAATAGCATGTTTGCTTATAAAGGAGATCTTGCAATGCCAAAGAAAAAGACAGCATTGACAATAGAAGAACGCTTGCAGCAGGCGCTGGTGCCTGCGGAGGAACAGCCTTATGAGGTGCCGGAGAATTGGGTGTGGGTAAGGCTGATTGGTAATGTTAATTCATGCTTAGATGGATATAGAAAACCGATAAATTCAAGTGAACGTGCAAAAAGAGTAGGTAAAGTTCCTTATTATGGGGCAACAGGTCAAGTTGGTTGGATAGATGATTATCTAACTAATGAACATTTGGTTTTGCTTGGCGAAGATGGTGCTCCGTTTCTGGATTTATTGAAAGATAAGGCATATATAATATTTGGCGAAGCATGGGTAAATAACCATGCACATATTTTAAAATCATATTTTGGAGAAATCGGTAACGTCTTTTTGATGCATTATCTAAATATGGTAGATTACAAAGACTATGTTAAAGGAACAACTAGATTAAAACTTACTCAGGGAAGTATGCAGTTAATGCCTTTCCCTCTCCCTCCTCTCTCCGAACAGCAACGCATTGTCGAGCGTATCGAGGAGCTTTTCGCCAAGCTCGATGAAGCAAAGGAAAGACTGCAGGAGGTTGCCGACAGCTTTGCCGTGCGCAAGGCGGCAATTTTGCACAAGGCGTTTACTGGCGAGCTGACAAAGCAGTGGCGTTTGGAAAACGGCGTGAGCGATGAAAGTTGGGAAGAGAAAAAGCTAGGGGAGATTTGTAAAATTGGTTCTGGCGGTACTCCATCGAGAAAGCATGCAGAATATTATAATGGAAATATTCCGTGGATAGAGCTTGCATGGAATGTAATAACTGAAGCTGAAGAGTATATTACTGAAGAGGCTGTTTTAAATAGTTCTGCCAAAATGCATTGTGCAGGTTCAGTTTTAGTTGCTATGTATGGACAAGGACTTACTAGAGGTAAAGCAGCTATATTAGGAATTAATGCTACTACTAATCAAGCAGTATGTTCGTTAAAACCACTAGAATTACTTATGAGTGAATTCTTATTCTATTATTTTATGAAGAATTATTGGCAATTTAGAGAGGAAGCTGTAGGAGGAAATCAACCAAATTACAGTGCTAAGATGATTTCAAGTTGGATTATATCACTCCCTACCCTCCCCGAACAGCACGAAATCGTGCGCCTCATCGACGACCTGTTGGCGCGTGAGCGCGCAGCACAGCAGGCAACGGAGCAGGCGCTGGCAAGCATCGACCTGATGAAGAAGTCCATCCTTGCGCGTGCCTTCCGCGGTGAGCTGGGCACGAACAAAGCGAGCGAAGCGAGCGCGTTGGAGCTTTTAAAGCAGGTGCTGGCGGAAAACTGAAGCTAAATAAAAATCAAGACCTTGGCAGCGGCAAAAGCTGATGCTAAGGCCTTTTTTGATATATCTTTATTAGCGTCTTACAGCGAAATACTTGGATATCCCGTAGCTGCGTATGCGAACCTTTCTTGCAACTTCTTTCAGTTATGAAAGAAGTTGATGTTACGAATCACGCCGGTGATTTTGTTTGAAGCTTGTCCGCAGCCTTTTAGCAGCATAAACTTTAAATTTACTTCAAGCTTTTACTCTGTTATACTATAAATGTACAAGCGTTGAGGAGGTGCAGTCATGCCATTGGAATATTATTTTATGCTGGCGGGCCTTGTCCTGCTGCTGATAGAATTTGTTGTGCCGGGCTTCGGAATTTTCGGTGTCAGCGGCATGGTGTGCCTGACAGTCGGCGGCTTTTACGTTTTGGGCGGCAATGCCTTGGCGGCGCTGGTGCTGTTGGCAGTGTATCTGTTTTTGGTGCTGGTAATTACGCTGCTGTGTGTGTATCTGCCCAAGGAAAGCAAGTATAATCCCTTTGTGCTGTGGACACGCCAAAAAAACAGCGAAGGCTACACCGGCGGCAAAAACTGGAGCATGCTGGTGGGCAAAAGAGGCACAGCCTTGACCACGCTGCGTCCTGCAGGCACGATTCTGGTGGACGGCAAGCGTCTTGACGTGAGCAGTCAGGGAGATTATATCGAAAAGTCCGCGCCCGTGATTATCGTGCGGGTGGAGGGCAGCAAAATTTTTGTAGAACAGACGAAGGAGTGACATTATGGATTTGTTATTCAGTATGATTTTCGGCAGTGGCTTTGCAGTAATCATTGCTATTGCCGGTATTGCTATTTTTCTTAACTTTGTGCCGTTGGGCCTGTGGATTTCGGCAATCGCCGCCGGTGTTAACGTGGGCATTTTCAACCTCATCGGTATGCGCCTGCGCCGTGTGCCCGCGTCGCAGATTGTGCTGCCTTTGATTAAGGCGAATAAGGCAGGTCTTGACGTAAACGTCAACCAGCTGGAGGCGCATTATCTGGCAGGCGGTAACGTGGACCGCGTTATCGATGCGCTGATTGCGGCGCACAGAGCGCAAATTGAGCTGAGCTTTGAGCGTGGCTGTGCCATTGACCTTGCGGGACGCAACGTGCTGGAGGCTGTGCAGATGAGCGTTAACCCCGAGGTTATCGAAACTCCGGTAGTAAGTGCTGTTGCCAAGGACGGCATTGAGCTGAAGGTAAAGGCACGCGTAACCGTGCGCGCCAACATTGACCGCCTGGTAGGCGGTGCCGGCGAAGCAACGATTATTGCGCGTGTCGGCGAAGGCATTGTAACAAACGTAGGCTCCAGCGCCGACCACAGCAAGGTGCTGGAAAACCCCGATTATATTTCCAAAACAGTTTTGGATAAAGGCCTTGATGCAGGCACCGCTTTTGAAATTCTTTCCATTGATATTGCGGACGTAGATGTTGGCCGTAACATCGGCGCTGCGCTGATGACCGACCAGGCGGAGGCTGATAAGCGCATTGCTCAGGCACGCGCTGAGGAACGCCGTGCGATGGCTGTGGCCAAGGAGCAGGAGATGAAGGCCTATACACAGGAAATGCAGGCGAAGGTTGTGGAAGCACAGGCTAAGGTGCCGACAGCTATGGCGGAGGCACTGGCCAACGGCCGCTTGGGCGTAATGTATTATTACCGCCTGAACAATATTCAGGCAGATACGCAGATGCGCCGCACGATTGCCGAGGTAAGCCCGGAGGGCGAGGAAAAGCCTGAGGGCAGTAAATAAGTGAGGTGCAGCTTATGGGCGGTTTGTTTGACAGTGATTTAATCCCCCTGCTTTTTGTCCTCGTAATGCTGGCCAACGTATTTTTGGACAGGCGCAACCGCCGCCGCAGACAGCGGGAGCTGCCGCAGGAGCAGCAGCAGGAGCAGCAGCCGACGCAGGCAGAGCAGCAAACGCAGGCTAAGCCTAAGGATATTGCCGCCGAGTTTGAACGCCGTCTGAAAAAGACGACGGAAGCGGCGCAGGCGCGCAAGCGTCAAAGCAGCCAAGGCGTAGTGCATGATGGAACGCGTGTGCGCCGTGATGATGGCAGCAGAGTTCACCGTGACGGCGAAGCAATGCATGACCACACTGGCAGGATTCACCGCGAAAACGAAGACCTAGTGCATGACAGGGGCAAGGTTTATTACGATCCCCGCGGTGATTATAGCTATGATGAAGCGAAGATGAACGCTGCTGCGGCAGCGTTTAATGCGCGCTACGCACAGCAGGCGCAGCCTGCAGCGAAAAAGCGCGTCAAGCTGAAGCATGCGGCGCTGGTCAACGGCATTATCATGGCAGAGGTATTAGGAAAACCGCGCGCTCTGAACCCCTACGAGGAGCGCTGATTTAAAGATTCTCGCAAACAGTAAGGAGATGTTGGAGAATGCTGGAAAAGCTGGATTTGAGTAAAAAAGTGTCCAAGGAAGAATACAATAAGCAGATGGAAGTGCTGGGTGAACGTCTGGGAAAGGCTCAGCGCCTGGCGCGCGATGCCAAAAGACCGGTTATTATCGTGTTTGAGGGCTGGCGTGGTGCACGTCGCAGTGCGCTGATTAACGAAATGATGCAGCAGATGGATGCCCGTGGCTTTAATGTTTATTCCAGCGTGCGTTTGCGCGGTGTGATGCAGGAACAGCCGTTTTTCGGTGCCTTCTGGAAGCGTTTGCCGGCGTTGGGACATATTGCCGTTTATCACCGCAGCTGGTATTATCTGAAAAACGCCAACGAGCTGGCGGATAAAGAGGATAACACCAAGTATCCTGCTGTTTCCTTTGAGCATATCAACAACTTTGAAAAAATGCTTACGGACGATAATTATCTTGTGCTCAAATTTTTCCTGCATCTGTCACCGGAGCAGCAAAAGAAAAATATCGCCAAGAATGCCAAAACATTGGGCAAGGCGTGGCGTGACCTGAATCCTGCGATTGATGAAAGCGAAGATTACGATAAATTTTTGCCGCATTACGAAAAAATGCTGGAGGCCACCGATACGGTAAACGCTCCCTGGCACCTGATTGCCGACGATGATCCGCGCAGCGCGCGTCTGGAGGTTTTCAATAAGATTGCCGATGCTATCGAAAAGGCCGTGCAGATGCCTGCAGAGCCTGCTGCCGACAAGCGCACTGCGGCCACCTACGATGTGCTGAGCAAGATTGACGCCAATAAGGAGCTTACTAAAGAAGAATATAAGGAAAAGCTCGATAAGTACCAGAAAAAGCTGACACAGCTGCAGATTGAAATGTTCAAGGCGCAGATTCCGGTAGTCATCGGCTTTGAGGGCTGGGACGCTGCCGGCAAGGGCGGTGCTATCCGCAGACTGACGGCGGCACTGGACCCGTTGGGCTTTCATGTGCATCCTATTGCGGCGCCGAACGTGGTCGAAAAGCAGTTCCATTATCAGTGGCGCTTCTGGACCAGACTGCCGCAGCCGGGCAACATAGCAATTTTTGACCGCACCTGGTACGGACGTGTCATGGTAGAGCGCATCGAAGGCTTTGCCAAGCCGCAGGAATGGCAGCGCGCCTATGATGAAATCAAGGATATGGAGGCGCAGTGGAGCGAGCACGGTATCGCCATTGCCAAATTCTGGCTGCAGATTGACAAGGAGGAGCAGCTGCGACGCTTCAATGATCGTCAGAATGACCCCAATAAACAGTGGAAAATTACGGACGAGGATTGGCGTAACCGTGATAAATGGGATGCTTACGAAGCGGCAGTCAACGAAATGCTGGTGCGCACCGACACCTCGTATGCACCGTGGACCGTGGTTGAGGGCAACAACAAATATTATGCCCGCTTAAAGGTTTTGAAAACAGTTATCGATTTGTTTGAACGCAAATTGGCAGAAAAACATCAGTAAAATACAAGAGATATCAGCGTAATCTTGCGCTGATATTTTCTTAATACATTATAGATACTCGGAGAGGAAATGCTTTGTCCTGGATAATCAAAAACTATATTAAAGAAACAAGAGAAAATGAAACCGGCGCGCAGGTGTATCCGCCGGGCTTACGCCATCCGGTAGCGTTTATTTACCCCAACGTCTACCATTTGGGCATGTCGAACCTGGGAATGCACATTCTATATCAGATGATTAACGAGCGCGGCGACAGTGCCTGCGAGCGCTTCTTTTTGCCGGATAAACGCCTGCAGCAGGAGCATATCAAAAGCAAAACACCGCTGCTGAGCCTGGAAAACCAGCGTCCGCTGGCAGATTTTGACGTTATCTTCGTCATGCTGTCCTTTGAAATGGATTATGATAATCTGCTGACGGTGTTGGATTTGGGCAATATCCGCTTGCGGGCGGCGGAGCGCAATCAGCGTGAGCCTTTGGTGATTATCGGCGGTCCCTGTGCTACCTTTAATCCCGAGCCGCTGGCTGCTGTGGCTGACGCCTTTGTTATCGGCGAGGGCGAGGAAACAGTGCAGCACGTGCTGGATACCATCTACCGGGAGGAAAGCAAGCAAGAGCGTCTGGCGGCGCTGGCGCAGGTGCCGGGTGTTTATGTGCCCAGCCTGTATACGGCGCAGTACGATGATGAGGGCGAGTTTACTGCCCTGTTGCCGCAGGAAGGTGCGCCTGCGAAGGTAGCGCGCCAGTGGGCGCGTGATATCGACGCATATCCGCACACCTCTGCTATCGTGACGAGCGGAACGGAATTTGAGGATATGTTTATCGTCGAGGTGGCGCGTGGCTGCGGCCGTCACTGCCGCTTCTGCATGGCAGGCTACTGCTTCCGCAAGCCGCGTCCGCGTAAGCTGGAAAATATTTTGGCAGATATCGCCAAGCGTCCTGAGCGCACGAAAAAGGTGGGCCTGATGGGCGCTGCCGTTTCCGACCATCCGCAGATGGCAGAGCTGACGGAATACTTGGTAGAGCATAAGATACCGTTTTCCGTGGCCAGCATGCGCGCAGATATGCTCACGGAGCAGATTGCGCATGCACTGGCGCAGAGCGGCCAGCGCACGATGACCGTAGCGCCGGAGGCAGGCAGCGAGCGGATGCGCGCTGCGATTAACAAGGGCATTACGGAGGAGCACGTTTATAATTCTATCGAATTGGCTGCTGCTGCCGGAATGCGCAACATCAAGCTGTATTATATGATCGGTCTGCCGGGAGAAGAGGACGAGGACATCGTTGAAACGGTGGAGATGATTAAACGCGTGCGTGCCAAAATGGACGCGGTGGGGAACAAGGGCGAGCTGGTTATTTCGGTCAACGGCTTTGTGCCCAAGCCCTTTACGCCGTACCAGTGGGCGCCGCTGTGTAATGTGCGCACGCTGAAGAAGCGCTTTAAGATTTTGGGCGATGGCTTAAAGAAGGAAAAGCGCATTAAGCTGATAACCGAATCGCTGAAGGAAACCGTGGTGCAGTCCGTGCTGGCGCGCGGCAGCAGACGTATCGGCGAAGCGCTGCTGAAGGCACATGTGGAAGGCCGCAGCCTGAAGCAGGTGCTGAAGGAAGAAGGCCTGGATGCCGAGGAGCTGGCGGAGCGCGAGCTGCAGGTAGGCCAGCCGCTGCCCTGGCAGCATCTGGACATGGGTGTAACGCAGGAATATCTTGCGGCAGAGCTGCAGCGCAGCGAAAGCGGCAAATTTACCCCGATGTGCTTTGATGGATGCCGTCGTTGCGGTGTCTGCCGGGAGTAAGGCGGGCGTGCGGCTTGGGCGGTGGAATAACTGCTGTTGATTAAAAAACTTGGCTTAAATGCCTAATTAGTTAAAAAAATTAAGCATCCCTACACTTTTTGCAGTAAAAGTGTGGGGATGCTTTTGTTATTTTACGCTATAATGATGCTGAGGAACACAGCTTTTGCTGCTTCGGAAGCGGTAACAACCCTTCCGTCTGCTCGCCGGTGCTCGCAGCCACCTCCCCTTACAGGGGAGATATAAAGGAATTACAAAACTTTAAGGTTGATAATTCTCTGTATACGTTCTGCGGGTAACCGAAAGACAGATGCTTGTTATAAAAAATAAGCAGCCTGTGTCTGAAATTTATTGATTGAGGGATTTTGTACCGCAATCAAGGGAGGGATATACATATGAAAAAGAAATTGTTTTTGGGCATGACCTTGGGGATGGCGCTCTTGGCCAACACCGCTTTTGCTCATCTTAGCGGCGGTTATCTTTCGGATATTATTGATGAACATCCGCGCTGGCCGTTGGCAACTCAATGTATTGCTAAGGATGTTAACTTAAGAACAGAGCCTAACACAAACTGTGAGGTAGTAACCATGCTGCAAAACGGCGATAAATTTTATGCAAGAAGGGTAGTGTTTATACCTAACAGTAAATATGTGTGGGTGTACGGAACTACCGAAAAAGGCTACAGAGGCTACATGTATAACCAATTTATAGGTGCGTTGCCTGATGGCCAATATGCTCATTCAGATGAAGGACGCTTTCAGGCTGCGGTAGAGGCAAACTGGATTAACGATCCCGCCGGCTATGCAGCAGGCTCCGGCTACAGCATGGGCAGAGCAGAGCATGCCGACGATATGAATATTGCTTATGACCTTAATAAGGTGCAGGTAGGTCCGCGTGTGTTCTACACGAGAGCCTTTGACGGAAAAACCTATCAGGTAGTGATTAACAAGGCTCCCGGCGAGATGGCAGGCTACGCAGTCGGACAGCATTTTGATCAGAAAGAGCGGAATAATTTTTACGATATGATGCGGAGAATCGGCTGGCACGAGTCTGCTGTTGATATTGAGGAGCCTACAAACAGTATCGTGTGGGAAAAATCTGTGCTTGATGCGGATGGCTTTGACAGACCTGCCAAGCAGCTGATTATCACGCTGAATGATAATGACGTGATTGAGAGCTTTACTTACATCAATTATGATCTTGATTAGCTTGCCTGCAAAAATTTATCCATGAAATGCAAAAAACCTGCTCTTTTCAGAGCAGGTCAGCTTGTAAGAATTAAGCCATAGCGTTGATTCTCTTTGCAAGTCTGGATTTTTTGCGAGCTGCAGCATTCTTATGGATAATGCCTTTGCGAGCTGCTTTATCGAGCAAACCGGAAGCAGTAGCCATAGTAGCTTGAGCGTCTTCTTTAGCGCCGGTTTTAGCCAGAGCCTCTACTTTGCGGGAAGCATTGCGGAGAGCTGCTTTAATCGGAGCGTTTTTAGCACGACGTTCTGCGTCGGTCTTTACACTGCGGATGGAAGATTTAATGTTCGGCAACGAATTTCACCTCCTGAATTTTCTTGTACTGCATTATTCTACCACGAATGCGAGCATTATGCAAGAGAAAATCACAAATATGCCTGCCTGTTCCTGTAAAAAATATTTTGCTGACGCTTGACCTGGAGCTGACTCCAAATGCTAAAATATAAGCAGAAAGCAGGAAAACAATCCTGGCAGGAGGTAAGCGGGATGAAAATAAACGAAGTAAGCAAAATGTATGACATTACAGCGGACACGCTGCGTTATTATGAGCGCATCGGCCTGATTCCGGCTGTGAACCGTAATGAAAGCGGTATTCGCGACTATACCGAAACAGACTGCAACTGGGTAAACTTTGCCAAATGCATGCGTGCGGCAGGTATTTCGGTAGAAAGCCTGATTGAATATGTGGCGCTGTTTCAGCAGGGCGACAAAACGCGGGCCGCACGCAAGGAAATTTTAATTGAGGAGCGTGCCAAGCTGCTCGAGCGCATGGCGCAGATGCAGGAAACGCTCGATAAGCTGAATTATAAAATTGACAATTATTACAAGTGCGTTGAATTTGAGGACACTAAACTGAAATAAAACGCAGCATGAGGAGAGATGGCGCCGAGCTGTCTCTCTTTTTAGTTTACAGGCTTTGCCGGATAATGGTATAATAATTAGTACTAATAAAACAGGCTCAAGCCAATATTGGCCTGAAATAATACATTTTAATGAAGGAGCAGGAAGAGTAATTTATGATTGAACAAAATCACATTCGCAACTTTTCTATTATCGCCCATATAGATCATGGCAAGTCTACCTTGGCGGACAGATTGATTGAATATACAGGAACGCTGAGCAAGCGTGAGATGGAGGAGCAGATTCTCGATTCCATGGATTTGGAGCGTGAACGCGGTATCACTATCAAGGCGCAGGCTGTGCGCAGCATTTACAAGGCGCGCAACGGCGAGGAGTATATGCTGAACTTTATCGACACCCCGGGCCACGTAGACTTTACCTACGAGGTTTCGCGTGCATTGGCAGCGTGCGAGGGCGCACTGCTGGTTATTGACGCTACCCAGGGCATTGAAGCGCAGACTTTGGCTAATGTGTATCTGGCGCTGGATAACGATCTGGAGATTATCCCGGTTATCAACAAAATTGATTTGCCGAGTGCTGACCCGGAGCATGTTAAAAGGGAAATCGAGGACGTTATCGGTATTGATGCTTCCGACGCAGTTCTGTGCAGTGCCAAGACAGGCATTGGCATCGAGGACGTGCTGGAAGCAATCGTAGCGCGCGTGCCGGCACCGCAGGGCGACGCGGAAGCACCGCTGAAGGCGTTGGTGTTCGACTCCAAATTTGACGCTTACAAGGGCGTAGTTTTATATATACGCATTATGCAGGGCCGTCTGCGCAAGGGCATGAAGATTCGCATGATGGCAACCGGTGCGGAATTTGATGTTACCGAGGTCGGTTACTTCAAACCCGGCATTGTCAATGTTGATGAGCTGGAGGAGGGCCAGGTAGGCTTCTTTGCTGCCAGCATCAAAAATGTTAAGGATGCACGCGTAGGCGATACCGTAACAGATGCCGATAATCCTGCCGAAAAAGCGTTGCCCGGTTACCGCAAGGCTACACCGATGGTATACTGCGGTCTGTATCCGGTAGAGAATTCCGATTACGATAACCTGCGTGATGCTTTGGAAAAGCTGCAGCTGAACGATGCTTCTCTGGTATTCGAGCCGGAGACATCTACCGCGCTGGGCTTTGGCTTCCGCTGCGGCTTCTTGGGCTTGCTGCATATGGACGTTATCAAGGAGCGCCTGGAGCGCGAATATAATCTGAGCCTGATTACTACCGCGCCGAACGTTATTTATGAGGTGTTCCGCACCAACGGCGACGTTGAAATGGTAGATAACCCGTCCCTTTTCCCGGACCCGACCGTTATCGACCATGTTGAGGAGCCTTTCGTTAATGCAACCATCATTGTGCCGAAGGATTATGTAGGCGCTGTTATGGAGCTGAGCCAGGAAAAACGCGGTGAATACGATAACATGACTTATCTTGATGATACCCGTGTAATGATTCACTACGCATTACCGCTGAGCGAGATTATCTTTGACTATTTTGACCGTCTGAAATCCGCTACCCGCGGTTATGCTTCTTTGGACTACGAGCTTTCCGGCTACCGTTATTCCGATCTGGTAAAGGTAGATATCCTGTTGAACGGCGAGCCTGTCGATGCGCTTTCTGCGATTGTGCATAAGGAATTTGCTACTGTACGCGGCCGTCAGCTGGTTGAAAAGCTGCGCAGCCTGATTCCGCGTCAAATGTTTGAAATTCCGGTACAGGCAGCAATCGGCAACAAGGTTATTGCCCGCGAAAACGTCCGCGCTATGCGTAAGGATGTACTGGCGAAATGCTACGGCGGCGATATCAGCCGTAAGCGTAAGCTGTTGGAAAAACAGAAGGAAGGTAAAAAGCGCATGAAGCAGGTTGGCAGTGTAGAGCTGCCGCAGGAGGCATTCATGGCGATTCTGAAAATGGACTAAGGCTTAGCGCTTAGTCGATAGTGTCTGATAGATAGGAGCAATGCAATTATGATGATACAACTGCAAGGCTTGCTTTCGACAATCACATTTTTGGATGTTATAGATATTGTCGTCGTTGCCTATTTTCTTTACCGTTTGTTCCTGATGCTGAAAAACACCCGTGCCGCAACATTGGGCAAGGGCCTCATGGTGCTGATAGGCTTCACGCTTATCTGCCGTTGGCTGAACCTGCATGTTATCAGCTGGCTGCTGGAAAAGAGCATGACGGTGATTATGGTCGCCCTGCCTGTTGTCTTTCAGCCGGAGCTGCGCCGTGCTTTGGAGCAAATCGGCCGCGGCAAGCTGTTTCATAAGGGCAGCGAGCTGGACGAGCAGGAGCTGGAGGAAATGCTGGATTCCGTTGCTCATGCCACTAAGGTGATGAGCAAAAACAAGGTAGGTGCGCTGATGGTTTTTGAGCGTGCTACCGGTCTGGCAGAGCGTATCGAAACCGGTGTGCCGATTGACGGTCTGGTGAGCTCGGGACTGCTGCAGAACATTTTTGTTAAGGATACACCGCTGCATGACGGCGCTGTCGTTATCCGCGGCAACCGCGTTGTTGCTGCCTGCTGCCTGCTGCCGCTCACGGAAAACCGTAATTTGAGCCAGGAGCTTGGTACCCGCCATCGTGCCGCTATCGGTATGTCCGAGCAGTCCGATGCGATGATTCTTGTTGTCAGCGAGGAAACCGGTACGATTTCCATTGCCCGCAACGGCGAGCTGATGCGTTACCTGACGGTGGATGATGTGAAGGAAATTTTGCGCACGGCAATTTTCCGTCCGCATGCAGCAGTTAAGAATTCTTTGGTTGATAAAATCAAGAGCTTGTGGGGCGGTGAGAAAAAATGAGATTTTTGCAAAGGCTGGCGCGTAAGGAAAACCTGCTGGCACGAATTATCTGCCTGCTCATGGCCTGTGGCCTGTGGGTATATGTAATGACTGACCAGAATCCGATTATCGAGCGTAATATCGAGGTGCGCCTGCAGCAGAGAAATCTGCCGCAAAATATGATGGTCTTTAATGCTCCCGATAAAATTCTGGTTAAGGTGCGCGGCTCGCGTGCCAAGCTGAGTGCCGATAATTTGAGCACCGAAATCAATGCTTCTATCAATTTAAAAAATATAACCGAAGGTCAGCAGAGTCTGCCGATTACGGTAACCTACTCCGGCGGCGAGATTGTATCCGTAACGCCTAAGGAGGTTTCCGTATATGTGGATACGGTAAGCGAGAAAAAGGTTCCCGTTACTACGCGTATCGTGGGCGCGATGAACAGTGATATGACCATCGGCAGCAGTATAATTACTCCGGCGGAGGTTACTCTGCGCGGTGCAACGCATCGTATCGATAAGGTAAACCGCGTTGTTGCTCCGATTGATATCAGCAACCATACAGGCAGCTTCCAGGCGGAAAGCGAGCTGGTTGCCGTGAGTGACGACGGTTACGATATTCCTAATATGAGAATTATCCCTGAGCGTGTAATGGTGCAGGCCAATATGGTAAGTCAGATGCATTCGCTTGATATTCCGGTTAAGCTGGTTATGAGCGGTGATTTGCCTGCCGGAATTGTTGTTACTAAGACCGAGATTGTTCCGGAGAGCATCCGTGTGACTGCGCCTCCGCCTGTGCTGAAGGAGCTGAAGGATGTTAAGACCAAGCCGGTGGATGTAAGCAAGCTTAATGGCAGTACTGTTGTTGCAGCTGAGCTGGATTTGCCGGAAAAGGTTATTCCAGAAAGACGTACGGTGCAGATTAAAATATCGGTAGAAAGGCAGAACTGATTTATAGATGAAGCTGAAAATTAACAATGTGCGTATCAGCCTGCGTCAGGAGCAGACGCTGGAGCAGGCAGTGTGCCGCAAATGCGGTATTCCGCGCGATGCTTTGAGCGGTGTGCGGATAGTGCGCAAGGCAGTGGATGCGCGCAAGAAAAATGATATCTGCCTCAACTACCATGTTCTGGCAGAGGTTGAAACAGGCGGCAGACAGGCGAAGCGCCTGCTTGCGGATCGCGACATCACGCAATATCAGGAGCAGCAGCAGCCGACGCTGGAGCTGGGAACACTGCCGCTGAGCGCACCGCCGGTGGTTATCGGTGCCGGTCCTGCAGGCCTTTTGGCAGCACTGCAGCTGGCAGAGCATGGCTATAAGCCGCTGCTTTTGGAGCGCGGCAAGCCGGTAGCGCAGCGTGTGCAGGATGTACAGCGCTTTTGGCAGACGGGAGAATTTAATCCTGCGTCCAACGTACAGTTTGGCGAGGGCGGTGCAGGCACCTTTTCGGACGGCAAGCTGACCACGCGTGTGAATGATCCTATGATGGCCGAAATCCTGCAGCTCTTTGTGGATGCAGGCGCGCCGGAAAATATTTTGTACGAGCACAAGCCGCACGTAGGCACGGATAAGCTGCGTGCGATGGTACAGGGACTCAGCCGCCGTATTGCGGAGCTGGGCGGCAGCGTGCGCTATGATGCGCATGTGGTTGATCTGGATATCAAAAATAATGCTGTGCAGGGCGTAATCCTTGACGGCGGTGAAAGACTGGCGGCAGGAGCCGTGGTACTGGCCTGCGGTCACAGCGCGCGCGATACCTACGCTATGCTGGCACGCAGGGGCGTTGGCATTGTGGCGAAGCCCTTTGCCATCGGTGTGCGCATCGAGCATCCGCAGGAGCTGATTGACAGGGCGCAGTACGGCAGCTTTGCGGGACATCATCTGCTGGGCGCAGCGGATTACGCGCTTGTTTACCACACGCAGGATAAAACACGCACAGCCTATTCGTTCTGCATGTGCCCGGGCGGTCAGGTAGTTGCTGCCGCTTCGGAGGCCGGTGGCGTGGTTGTCAACGGCATGAGCATGTTTAAGCGTGACAGCGGCATTGCCAACAGTGCGCTGGTGGTGAATGTAGACAGCCGGGATTTCGGCGAGGGTGCGCTGGCAGGCGTAGAATTCCAGCGCCGCTATGAGCAGCTTGCTTATGCGGCGGCAGGCAGCAGCTATTATGCGCCTGCGCAGAATCTGGACAGCTTTTTGAAGCGCAGTACGCCGTCCCTGGAATGTCTGGTGCAGCCAAGCTATCGTCCGGGACTTGCGGCCTGCAGCTTAGACAAGGTGCTGCCTGCTTACGTTACGGATACTCTGCGCGAGGGCATTACGAGCTTCGGCCGCAAGCTGGCGGGTTACGCCGACGGCGGCGCGCTGCTGACGGGTGTGGAAACACGCACCTCGGCGCCGGTTCGCATAGAGCGCGACAGGCAGAGCTATGTATCGCTGACGCATGATTTGCTTTATCCCTGCGGCGAAGGCGCAGGCTATGCCGGCGGTATTATGAGCGCTGCGCTTGATGGCTATCATGTGGCGCGTGCGATTATGGAAAGATTTGCGCCGGTGAAGTAATTTAGGTTGGCGAAAACAACCCTCAGTCAAAATCACGCTAGTGATTTTGACAGCTCCCTTGCAGGGAGCATATAAAGGTTTAAAGAATTGCGAAGTTTGCTGTTTATAAGCCTGTTATATCTCCCATGAAAGGGGAGATGTCACCGTAGGTGACAGAGGGGTTGTGTATATATAAATCTCAACAATTCCCAACTCACATATAAACGAATTAACATTAGGGAGGTTATTACAAAAAATGGCAAGATTATTTGGTACTGATGGTGTTCGCGGTGTGGCGAACGTAGAGCTTACTCCGGAGCTGGCCTTTAAGCTGGGCTATGCTGCCGCAAAATACTTTGGCCGCGAGGTTTCCTGCCCGAAAATTATTATCGGCAGAGATACACGCCGCAGCGGACAAATGCTGGAAAGTGCTTTGGCAGCAGGTATCTGCAGCGCTGGCGGCAATGCACATCTTCTGGGCGTTATGCCTACTCCGGCAGTTTCCTTTCTGACCAGTGAGGTTAAGGCTAACGCCGGTGTAGTAATTTCTGCTTCTCACAATCCGTTTGAAGACAACGGCATCAAATTCTTCTCTCAGACAGGTTACAAGCTGCCTGACGCAGTAGAGGACGAAATTGCAGCTATCGTTGCTGCACCGATTGATTACACTCAGGCAGTAAGCGGCAGCAGCGTCGGCCAGATTATTCATGAAAAGGATTTATCCGCACTGTATATTAAGCACATTCTGAGTACTGCTTATGCTAAGCTGAATGGTCTGAAGATTGTTATGGACTGCTCCAACGGTGCCAACAGCGAAATCGCACCGGTTATCCTGCGCAGCCTCGGTGCTGAGGTTGTGGCAATTTTCAACGAGCCTAACGGTATCAACATCAACAACGGCTGCGGCTCCACTCATCTGGAGGCTTTGCAGAAGAAGGTTGTCGAGGTTGGCGCTCATGTAGGTATCGCCAATGACGGTGATGCTGATCGTTGCCTGGTAGTTGACGAAAACGGCGAGGCTATGGACGGCGACCAGATTATGCTGATTTGCGCTCTGGAGCTGATGAAGCGCAACAAGCTGCATGATAATATGCTGGTAACCACTGTTATGAGTAACGTTGGCCTGCATCAGGCTATGAAGGCTCATGGCGGCAAGACCGTCAAAACCGCTGTAGGTGACCGCTATGTACTGGAAGAAATGCTCAAGCACAATTATTCTATCGGCGGCGAGCAATCCGGTCATATCATTTTCTCCGAATTCGCTAAAACCGGTGATGGTATTCTGACTGCTGTACAGCTGTTGTGCGCAATGGTTCGCAACAACAAGCCTTTGTCCGAGATGGGCGCCGTAATGACTAAATTCCCGCAGATTCTGCTGAATGTACGCGTGAAGAATAAAAACGGCTGGGAAGAAAAGGCTGCTATTCAGGAAGTAATCAAAAAATATCAGGAGGAGCTGGGCGAAAACGGCCAGATTCTGGTACGTGCTTCTGGCACAGAGCCTTTAATCCGTATTATGGCCGAAGGACCGAAGCAGGAGCGTTTGGAGCAGATTGCCAACGCTATTGCCGACGTTGTAACTAAGGAGCTGGCATAAGCAGGCTTCCTTGCTGAATGAAACTTAAAAGCAGACCATTATAGCATTTTCGGATGCAATGGTCTGCTTTTGTATATTTTCTTGAAAAACGCAAAAATAACCGCCCAGCTCCTACACTAGCGGTTATTTTTAACAGTTAATTTTGAAGGGCAACGTGGGACGTTTGAGTAAATATTCTACTCATCAAAACTCTTGATTACGGAATAAATTATACAGCCGACAACAATCAGCCCGATACCTGCTAATGCGAGGAAAGGTGCCGCAGGGAGCAAGAAAGCCATACCGCCAATCATGATTAATATTTTGTTGTCAGGCATAAGGTGTCACCTCACAGTTCTTCACATAGTTATCTTACGGGATTTTCTCTCAAAGTTTTATGCAAGCGTTCTGCCCCTTTACCGAAGCTGTAATAGCTAAATCCTGCGCTAAACATGCCTCCAATCACCGGAAATACTTTAGTAGTAGTTTTACTCAAAGCATCTTTTGTTACTTTAATTCCAACTTGTTTGCAAACTTGTTGCAGCAAGGGATACCAAGCAGTTTTTGTCAAAGCTGCTCT
>ENA-OPCG01000459-OPCG01000459.1-human-gut-metagenome-genome-assembly--contig:-NODE-459-length-17570-cov-7.947531_pt1 | contig 17570 bp, 14 predicted proteins | sample MGYA00241248_ERZ501476 | MGnify/ENA primary metagenome ERZ501476 (study PRJEB25962, sample SAMEA2042629) | human gut metagenome | biome: human gut; feature: human-associated habitat; material: faeces... | reverse complement strand
CAAGTTGATATACAGATGTTTCAAGAGTGTAAGATGATTTCAAAGTATCTTACACTCTCCTGCATACATCTTACACATCACACCCCGCTGCTACGCAATCGGTTTTGTCGTATGCGGTGGGTTATACGCCATAGGGACATAGATAAATCTGTCGGAGCAACAGACTTTCCTACTCCCCTATGCCGTGATATCGTCCTCCCGTGCTTGTGTCGTGTGGCAGCGTGCAGGTTGTGTAGGTTGAGTGTAGGTAAATTTGGTAATATCTTACACTGCGTAAAGCACTAATAATCAATAAGTTGCAGCGTATTAGTGTAAGATGCAAGATACTCGGTGTGTAAGTTTTTGTAGTATGGTAAAGGCCCCAGATACCACTTTTTCGTCTTGCACCTTTTAACGTATCCCATCGATTTTCAATACACGCCATTCAATGGCACAAAAAGTGATGGAGCTTGGAGTTCTCCACTATCCAGTCCAGATATTGTTTGCGGTGTACATTTGCGGACTTTCAGCGTAATGATAGGTTGGGTATGTTTTGTATGTAACAAATGAAGCATAGTAAAAATGGGGCAAGCACAGATGTTTTGTGCTTGCCCCATTACATTCAGCCTTTGATGTAAAGGCTTATTTAATTGCCAAACGTATAGTTTTAGTGCATACTCCGTCTGTTACATAGAGTAGGTACATTCCAGATTGCAGGTGTTGCGTTTGCATTTTTATGTTGCGTGCGTCAGAACCATTGTCTGTTGTCGAAGTGGTGGACAAGACCGTACCGCTTATGCTATATAACTTTGCGGAGATTTCGTTTCTTGTGCCATTAACAACAAAGTCCACTCCTTGTACATTTGCTTTGTTTATAGTGACAGTCATTTCTCCAGACTGTGTATTGTCAAGTTTGACATTGCCGATAGCAGTCGGGGCGGGAGTAGAGAATATTTGTTCTTCGCCATATGTGGTACCGTGCTCTGTTGTTACGTAGGCACGTACGCTGTAGGTTGTGTTTGGCTCAAGATTTTCAAGTGTGGCTGTCATGCGTTGGCCTGTAGATATAATCGTCTGATGGTTATCTTCTTTGGCCGTAGCAACGTAACGTGTAGAAGTACTTTCTGTACTGCTGTGTTTCCAGTATTCAAAGCCTTGCTCTTTAATCTCATCAGAGCCGGCAATGACAAACGCTCTTACTGTTGCCGTTGTTTCGTTGTTGCAATTAACTTCAAACGTACGTACGGTGGGGTCAAAGTAAACGTATGCGTCGGCAGTTCCAAAGGCAGACCACTCGCCATACCAAGTCTTGCCACTATTACTTTTGTAGAATGGGCGGAACTTGTAGTAGGTGTTTTCACTTAGATTGCGCAATGCGCCAGTCATGGTGCTATCAATGATTGGACAATTGGCTTCAGAACTCGGTACGAGCTCGGGTGCATCGTATCGACGCCATTCAAAACCTACATTAGTCTCTCTTTCATCAATGTTAGTTTCAGCACAAATCAGAGCCACAGTGTTAGAGATAGCTTTGGCTTTTTTAATTGTTTGAAGAGTAATCTCGGGATGTTTTAGCTGATCATTGTAGAAATTTTTCGCAAACAGTCTTGTTTCGTTTCCTTTCTTTACGGCTACGGCGTATTGTGCAGTGGTTTTAATAGTGCTGTTAGGTTCACACCCTGTTACGAGTATGGCATTGCTATGCTCGCTTATGGTGCTACCATCAAAAGTAAACCCTTCTTCAACCACGTTTAGATCCTCATCTTTATCTTGTAGACTTCCTCTTAAAGTGTAAGTTGTGGGAGTAATGTCGTCTATATAGGTGTTGATAGTTGGGTATGTGGTGTGTACTGAAAAAGTTTCCTTATAGGAGGGTTCTCTATAATAAATTTCGTACATTTGGTCTGGCCACAAATCTTTGATTGTGACACTTTGGACTTTATCATTATATTCCGTTTCATAGAATTTTCCATTGCATTCAATGCCGCACTTTTCTGGAACTTCAATGTTAGGATCAATATTAAGTTGTATGGATAGAGTAATGCGTGTATTATACTCCTTTAGATTTCTTAGAGAAACGTAATCTGTGGTTCCTAATCTTACTTTGTATGTGTTTACAACTTGTTCTGCTTGATTGCATGTATTGATGGTAATGTTGTAAATGTTAAAGGGTTTTATATTACGATAAATGTAGCGTCCCTCCTTATTGGCTTTAATTATGTCGTCTACATAGTAACTATTTATTTTGACGATTGGGTGTAGACTATCTATAGGTGTTCCAAGTTCGTCCTTCCAATATTTGTTGGTTTGTAAATCAAAGGATATAGAACGTGATCCATTTACAATATTTGATGGAGTGTATGGGCATTCTAAACTTATAAATGTAGTAGACCTATCAAATTTGATATAATCTCGTACTGATGGGTATGTATAAAGGTAATCAACACTACAATTATTCAGATAAATGTCCTCGAAATATCCTTTATCAGCTATTTGAGGAATAACTAATTCATGGATATGGGCACAATAAAATGCATTCCGTTGTACATGTATATACTTGATACCTTTCAAAATAATAACCTTATCGAGGTTTTTGCACCATTCGAATGCGCAAGATTCAATGCAAAGGTCAGAAATGCCATCCTCAAATTGAATGTTACGGAGAGTGTCACAATTTGAGAAAGCATATGATCGAATACATTTTACATTTTGAGGTATTGTATATTCTGTGATGCCGCCTGGGAAACAAATGAGTGTGTCTTTTGTAATGTTGTATAGCGCAGTACTGTCAGTTGTGAAATGTGTGTTACCTTCTTCTATTAAGATAGATTTAAGTGATGCGCATTGCGAGAAACCTGATTTTGTACTTATATTACTAAGAGATTTGGGTAGTGTAATACTTTGTAATGAAGAGCAACCTGTGAATGCTTCCTCGCCGATAGACGTAATACTTGACGGAATGTTAATGGAAGATAGTTTAGCGCAACCATAGAATAATCTATGTTCCATAGTTCTCATTTCTTCCGGAAGTCTTATATAGGTAAGGTTGCTGCATCCTTGAAAAGAATAACGTCCTATATATCTAACTCCATCATGTAAGGTAAGAGAGGTTAATGCTTCATTACCTGCAAAGCAAGATTCTGCTAAGGTATCCACGGTTGTCGGTACAATATAATTTGAAAGTGATATAGCTGTAATGAGCTTCGTTCCTTTCTTATTAAAGATAGCTTTTCTGTCAGTGGAGAAATAAGGATTGTCTTGATCTATACTCACGCTCTTTAAGTTTATGCAACCTTTGAAGCATTCTGTGCCTATAGAGTGTAATGACTTAGGTATTTCTATGTTGGAAAGTGCTTTGCACCCCTTAAAAGCTCCATCCCCAAGGCTAATGAGCGAATCAAGATGACTTAATGTCTTTAATTTTTCACAGCCACAGAAAGCATAATCATTAATACTTTGCAGGCTTTTGGGGAGTGATATAGAATGTAGTGCTGTACATCCTGAAAACATTGAATAGCCGATTTGCGTTATGCCCTCATTTAATTTTACCTTTTGTAAGTTTGTGCAGTCTAGAAAAGCAAATGTACTTTCTTTAATTGTACCAGGTAAGGTGACCTCCTTTATTTCAGAGGCGTTTTTTATGCTGGCGTCAGTATAATTTATTTGTGTAACTTTGTATGAATGAGTGCGATATGATACTTCTTCAGGGATAATGACTATACCATTTAATTTGTTGTCATCTGCAAGTCCAGTTACAGTTACAGAAACGTCATCGTCATTAGTTTCGTAGATTATGCCATCAAGTGTAAAGGTTGTACGAGTTTGTGCGTTTGCGTGCAAAACTGCAGCAAGACACAGCAATGTAGTTGTGAGTAATTTGTGTAAAAGTGTCATTTCAATTTGATTTTGAGGTTGGACTTTAGTGAAAGAGGCTTGTGCTCAAACCTATAAAAAGTTTGTGAAATTCATCTCGTCATAAGCAATTAAATAAGTCCAGCTACTCTCCTCTCAGCCAGAAGATTAGTAATAAAGGGGAAACGTCGATATACAAAAAAGCGTGGGAGTCTGTATCTGTCACTTGTCCCACGTAACCAGGCCTTCGCATTGCCTTTCCCCGAGGACAAGCAACATTTAGAAACCCACGCCGATATGCGAGCATAGATACAATACGCCCAAAGTATTCGTGCCGCAAATAGGGCACGAATACAATAAGGGCTATCATACCTATGGTAAAGTATGCATACCCAATGGGCATCTATTGTTGCATTGTTCTTAACGGGGATTGAAGTTGCGAAGTTCGGTCACGTTCAGAACAAAGCGCAAATAAACGCCTTTCCATATATGGAACCCAACCCCTATAGTGCAATCACATGAGGAATGCACTCGGCGTGGATTCGGTGACAAAGGTAAGGACTAAAAGAGTAATATGCAAAAAATAGGGTGGAGATATGGAGGCTGCGGGCTAATATTAGTCATAAACGGAAAAAACTTTCCGAAAAAGTTTGGCAGTTCGGAGGAAATGCTTACCTTTGCACTCGCAAAACAGAAATAAACGCTGTTGAGCCGAAATGAATGCCTCTTTAGCTCAGTTGGCCAGAGCACGTGATTTGTAATCTCGGGGTCGTTGGTTCGAATCCGACAAGAGGCTCTTAAAAGAGTTAGAAAAGTGAACGCTCCCTTTTTCTAACTCTTTTTTTGTGTTTCATATTTGCTTGCGGTGGCTGCATTGATTACCTTTGCAGTATGAAACAGCATCTTACAATAGTTAAAGTGGGCGGTAAAATTGTTGAGACGCCCGATACACTCAATCAACTTTTGCAACGTTTCTCGGCACTCGAAGGGCCGAAAGTGCTGGTGCATGGTGGCGGACGTACTGCCACCGATGTGGCGGCACAGCTTGGCGTGGAAACACACATGGTGGACGGCCGTCGCATTACCGATGCCGAAATGCTGCGTGTGGTGACGATGGTGTATGGCGGACTGGTCAACAAAAATGTGGTGGCCAAACTGCAGGCTTGTGGCGTGAATGCGCTCGGGCTGACTGGCGCCGACATGAACGTGATACGTTCGCACCGCCGTCCGTTAAAAAACGGCATAGATTATGGCTATGTGGGCGATGTGGACAAGGTGGACGCCGACCGTCTGCAACTGCTCATAGATGCTGGCATTACCCCGGTGATGGCCCCGCTCACGCACAATGGCGAGGGCGATTTGCTCAACACCAATGCCGATACCATAGCCGCCGAAACGGCCAAGGCTTTGGCGCAGCACTACGAGGTGACGCTCGTTTACTGCTTTGAACACGCCGGTGTGCTGGCCGATGCCAATGACGAGGCCAGCGTGATACGCCGCATCACCCCCCAGACGTTTGAGCAACTCAAGGCAGACGGCATTGTGTCGGGCGGTATGTTGCCAAAGATAGAAAACAGCTTGATGGCGGTAAGGGCTGGTGTGAAGCGCGTGGTAATAACCAGCGCCGATAAAATAGGTACAAACGAAGGTACGAGCATAGAATAACGAATGAACAAATATGAAATAATGGCCCCGGTGGGGTCACGCGAGAGTTTGGCTGCTGCGCTCAAAGCCGGTGCCGACTCCATATACTTTGGCATAGAAGCACTTAATATGCGTGCCCACAGTGCCAGCAAATTTACTATTGACGATTTGCGCGACATAGCTGCACAATGTGCTGCACAGGGCGTAAAGTCATACCTGACGGTAAACACCATTATATATGATGAGGACATTGACCTCATGCACCGCATTTGCGATGCGGCACACGAGGCAGGCATTTCAGCCATTATAGCCTGCGATGTGGCAGTGATGAGCTATTGCCACCACATAGGCCAGGAGGTGCATCTGTCTACCCAACTCAACATATCAAATGCCGAGGCACTGAAGTTCTATGCCCAGTTTGCCGATGTGGCAGTTTTGGCGCGTGAACTCAACCTTGAGCAGGTGACCAAAATACATGAGGCCATAGAGCGCGACCATATTTGCGGACCCTCGGGGCAGCCCATACGCATAGAAATGTTCTGCCATGGCGCTTTGTGCATGGCAGTGAGCGGCAAGTGCTACCTCTCGCTCGACAATCTTGGTCGTTCGGCCAACCGCGGGCAGTGCATGCAAGTATGTCGCCGCAGCTATACGGTGCGCGACCGCGAAACAGGCATAGAGCTCGATGTGGACAACAAGTACATCATGAGTCCTAAAGACCTCAAAACCATTGGTTTCATAGATCAAATGATGAAGGCCGGCGTGCGCGTGTTCAAAATAGAGGGCCGTGCCCGCAGTGCCGAGTACGTTTACACCGTTGTACAGTGCTACAAAGAGGCCATTTCCGCAGTAGAGGACGGCACCTTCACGCCCGACAAGGTGGCCCAGTGGGACGAGCGGCTGAAGTCGGTGTTCAACCGCGGTTTTTGGGACGGCTACTATCTCGGTCAGAAACTTGGCGAGTGGAGCAATGTGTACGGCTCGGCTGCTACCGAAAAGAAACAGTATATTGGCAAGGGTCAGAAATACTTTTCAAAACTCGGCGTTGGCGAGTTTTATATTGAAGCCGGCGAGTTTGAGGTGGGCGACAAGTTGCTCATTGTTGGCCCAACAACCGGTGCACTTTATGTGACCGCTACCGACATACATGGCGACCACGGCCATGTGGACAAGGCGCTCAAGGGCATGCGTGTGGCCATACCTGTGCCCGAGAAAGTGCGCCCGAGTGACAAACTTTATAAGATAGTAAAGACAGGTAATGAATAACCCCATATTGCTCTTCGACTTTGGTGGTGTGCTTGTCGACCTCAACCGTCCGCGCGTTGAGGCAGCGTTCGATGCTTTAGGCTTCGACATACGTCCGTACCTTGGCACTTACAAGCAGTCAGGCATATTCAGCCAGCTTGAGCAGGGTCGCATCACCCCCCACGAGTTCTGCAACGAACTGCGTCGCTTGAGCGGCCATGCCGACTTGGCCGACGAAGCCCTTGTGGCAGCGTGGCAGAGTTATCTCGACACGGTGCCGGCCGACCGCCTCGACATGTTGCTCAAAATCAAGCAGCACTACCACGTGTGCTTGTTGAGCAATACCAACCGCATACACTGGCGCATGGCCGAGGACACACTGTTCAGCTACAAAGGTTTGCACGTGACAGACTTTTTTGAACACATATTCTTGTCGTGCGAGTTGGGCGTAGAGAAACCCGCCCCCGAAATATTTGCCAGAGTGGCAGAGGGCATTGGTGTGCCCGCCGGCGACATCTTGTTTTTCGACGACAGCGAAGTAAATTGTGAGGCGGCGCGCCAATGCGGCTTGCAGGCCCTTGTAGCCCCCGCCCACAGCGAATGGCTAAAATACTTTGACGAAAATGGCAAATTACACACTTCATACGTTCAAGCACAACCTTGATAATTCGACAGGTTGCTGCGCAGCCATAGGCTTTTTCGACGGTGTGCACCGCGGTCACTGCTACTTGATAGAACAAGTAAAGGCCGAGGCTGCCCGCCGTGGACTCATGCCTATAGTCATCACCTTTGAGGAACACCCGCGCCTGGCCTTGTCGCAAACGCGCTATTGGCCAGAGTTGCTCACCACCAATGCGCAAAAGTTGCAACTGCTGGCACAGACGGGATTAGCCGCTTGTGCCATGTTGCACTTCGACCACACCATGTCGATGCTCACCTCGCGCGAGTTTATGGAGCTGGTGCTGAAAAAGGAACTCAACGTGCAGTGCCTGCTCATAGGCTACGACCACCATTTTGGTTCCGACCTTTCGGCCGGTTACAAAGACTACGTAAAGTATGGCAAGGAACTCGGCATAGACGTGTTGCGCGAGCGCCCCTTCGATACCGACGAGCTGCGCATCAGTTCGTCAGCCACACGCCGTTTCCTTACGGGTGGCAATGTCGAGATGGCGCGAGCCTGCCTCGGACGTCCCTATCAGCTTGAGGGCAGCGTGGTTGAGGGCCGCCATGCCGGTTCGCTCATGGGGTATCCCACAGCCAACCTCCGTCCCGACTGTGCCGAACAACTTGTGCCCGGACGCGGTGTTTATGCCGCACGGGCCGAAATAGACGGTTTCCGCTACAAAGCCATGGTCAACATAGGCTGGCGGCCGACACTCGACAATGGCAGCGACCAAACCATCGAGGCCCACTTGCTCGACTATGATGGCGGCGACCTTTACGGCCACCATCTCAAACTCAGCTTTTACCGCCGCGTGCGCGACGAACACCGTTTCGACAGCATCGAAGCCCTGCAAAAGCAACTTGCCATTGATGCCGATGTGGTACGTGCCATGCTCGACGACGTAAATAGCTGACAACCGATGCCACAATAACAACACACGAAACTAAACTAAACACACACTTATGACAGCAATAACTATGTTGATAATGTTCGTCGCCGTTCAGTTGGTGACGGGCCTTGGGGCATTATTGTTTTCAAATCTCGACAAGTTGGGCACCGGTTATCCCATCGACCAACTTACCGTTTCACCCATGGCCACCGGCATCTCCATGTTGGTAGGCGAAGGGCTGTTGGCGTTAGGCCTGTGGCTATGGTTCTTCCGTTTTGAAAAGGGCGTGCGAGCCAAAGCCACCGAGCGCCCAGAGTTGTTAGGCATATTCAAATTTCACAAGCTCAAGCGTGATGTGGTGCCCGTCAAGCTTACTTGGTGGCAAGTGTTGTCGGCCATTTTGGGCGTGCTGATGATGGCCATAGCCCTGTCGCAGGCCCTCACGGCCCTCGGCATGAACAACGATGCCGACATGGCACTCTTTCAAGGTATGCTCGGCAACCCCTTGTGCTGGTTGTTGTTGTGCATAGTTGGGCCGGTGTGCGAGGAACTCGTATTCCGCGTAGGCATTGTGCGCACCCTCTACCGCCACAAAGTGCCTGGTTGGGCCGCTGCAGCCATAGGTGCATTAGCCTTTGCCCTGGTACACGGCAATGTGACACAAGGCATACCCGCCTTCATCATAGGCGTTGTGCTCGGCTTGTACTATTTGCGTTCGGGCAATTTACGTTTGTGCCTGCCGGCACACATCGCCAACAACACGTTGGCCGTGGTGCTCATGGCGTTAGGCCAGGACGATGCCCCCGCGTCGTGGTGGAGCATAACCATTCGCGTTGTAGTAGCCCTGCTGCTTGTGGCTGGTGCCCTGATGCCCTTGCACCGTGCGGGCAAGGCTGCACAGGCCGCTGCTTAGAACAGTGCCAGTGGCTCTAAAAAAAGATATACAAAATCCCCACTTACAAATTACATATAAATGAAAATAGGAACGCTCGACCTTGGCGACCGCCCAGTGGTGTTAGCCCCCATGGAGGACGTAACCGACATCGGTTTCCGTTTGCTTTGCCGTCGTCTTGGTGCGTCAATGGTATATTCCGAATTTGTGGCAGCCGATGCCTTGGTGCGCATGGTCAACAAAAGTCTCGAAAAACTCACCGTGTGCCAGGCCGAGCGCCCAGTGGCCATACAGATATACGGCAAGGACCCCGTGGCTGTGCGCGATGCTGCGCAGATAGTAGTGGAGCGTGCCCACCCCGATGTGCTCGACATCAACTTTGGCTGTCCCGTCAAGCGTGTGGCAGGCAAGGGGGCTGGTGCCGGTTTGTTGCAGGACGTGCCCCGCATGCTCGAAATAACCCGTGCAGTGGTTGATGCTGTTGATGTGCCAGTCACCGCCAAAACCCGTTTGGGCTGGGACGCCGAGCACAAAATAATAGTGCCGTTGGCCGAGCAACTGCAGGACTGCGGCATACAGGCACTCACCATACATGGGCGCACCCGTGCCCAGATGTACACAGGCGAAGCCGACTGGAGCTTGATAGGCGAGGTCAAGCGCAATCCGCGCATGCGCATTCCCATTATAGGTAATGGCGACATCACTTCGGCGCAAGGTGCCGTCGGGGCATTTGAGCAGTTCGGGGTAGATGCCGTCATGGTAGGCCGAGCAACCTTTGGCCGCCCCTGGATATTTAAGGAGATACACGATGCCTTACACGAGGGCGACCACAGTGTCGATGATGTCATACCCAGCCAGTATGCGCCTATGACAGCCGATTGGAAACTCGATGTGCTCAAGGAGCAAGTGCGCCAAAGCGTGGCACGCATTGACGAGTATCGCGGCATATTGCACATACGCCGCCATTTGGCAGCCACGCCTTTGTTTAAGGGACTTCCCAATTTCCGTCAGACGCGCATCAACATGCTGCGTGCCGAAACGGTAGAAGCCTTGTTCGACATTATGGAGAGCACCCGACCACTCATACGCGAGGCTGAGGCGGCAGGCACCGCATTGCAATCTTAAAACTGATACACACTATGGCAGATAAGACAATCAGCGACGATAAATATTATTACGTCATCAGCGAGGTGGCGCAGATACTCGGCGTGAGCGAGACCTTGTTGCGTTATTGGGAAAAAGAGTTTCCGCAGCAGATAACGCCCAAGAAAGGCTCACGTGGTGTGCGTCGTTACACCAAGGAGGACATAGAGAAGATACGTACCATTTACGACCTTGTAAAAGTGCGCGGCCTTAAACTGGCTGCTGCACGTGAGGTGCTCAAGCAAAACAAACAGGGCACTGCACAACCGCTCGAAGCCATACAGCGCCTGCGCAAAGTGAAGGAAGAACTGGTGGCCATGAAGCGTGCCCTCGAAAGTATGTAAACAGGGTTAGGAGGTTAGAGGGTTAGGAGGTTAAAAAGTCACCTTTATGAATTACTCACCTTTTGGATTTGGCAAGTGCGGGCTGAATGCCCAATGAAAATCCACAGCCCAGGGCAAGCGAAGCGACACCCTGGGTAAAATTGAGCAAGAAAGTGACGCCCTGTAGGGGCAAAAGTAAAACCACCTCATCATACTTTTGCCCCTACAGGGCGCGACTGCTCCAACATGCAGTAACCCAGGGTGTCGCTTCGCTTGCCCTGGGCTATGGATTTCATTGGGCTTTCAGCCCGCACTTGCTAAATCCAAAAGTCGAGTGATTTAGATAACCAGGAGTAATCTTTTAACCCCTCAGTCCGCACTTGCTAAATCCAAAAGTTGAGTGATTTAGATAACCAAGAGTAATCTTTTAACCCCTTAACCTCCTAACCCCTTAACCTCCTAACCTCCTAACCTCCTAACCCCTTAACCTCCTAACCCTCTCACCCCCTAACCCTAAGAAATGTCAGCAAAATCAAAAACAGTATACGTATGTTCAGAGTGTGGCATGGACTCGCCCAAATGGGTGGGGCGGTGCCCGTCGTGTGGTGCGTGGAACACCATGAAAGAAATGAGCATACGACCCGAGACATCGGCCGCCGTGAGCGAGCGTCAAGCCCGTCAGGCACTCACCGGCATAGACAAACACAGTCCACAGCCCGTGCCACTGTCGCAAGTGTCGGCCACCGAAGAACCACGTATGCTCACCCACGACCATGAACTCGACCGCGTGTTGGGCGGAGGCGTGGTGCGAGGCTCCATGACACTGATAGGCGGTGAACCCGGCATAGGCAAGTCTACACTGCTGCTGCAAACCCTTGTGCGTATGCAAGGCTACAAGGTGCTCTACGTCAGCGGCGAGGAGAGCGAGCGTCAAATAAAATTGCGCGCCGACCGCATATCCGACCGTTCAAGCGACGTGCTGCTGCTGTGTGAAACGCGGCTCGAACACATCTTTACACACATCAAGAATGTGCAGCCCGACCTCGTCGTTATCGACTCCATACAAACCATGTCGGTCGAAACCGTCGACTCGTCACCAGGCTCCATCACCCAAATACGCGAGTGCGCCGCCTCGTTGCTAAAGTATGCCAAGGAGAGCGGTGTGCCCGTCATATTGGTGGGCCACATCACCAAGGACGGTGCCATAGCCGGACCAAAAGTGCTGGAGCACATAGTCGACACCGTGCTACAGTTTGAGGGCGACCGCCATTACATGTACCGCATATTGCGCAGCATCAAAAACCGTTTCGGTTCAACCTCCGAACTCGGCATTTACGAAATGTGCAGCAACGGACTTCGCCCGGTTGACAATCCGTCGGAACTGCTCCTGACCCAAGGCGGCGACGAACTCAGCGGCATAGCCATTGCCGCAGCCATCGAGGGCGTGCGCCCCTTCCTTATCGAGACACAGGCCCTTGTGTCGACCGCGGCCTATGGCACCCCCCAGCGCTCTGCCACCGGGTTCGACCTGCGCCGCCTCAACATGCTGCTTGCTGTACTCGAAAAACGTGTCGGTTTCAAACTGGCACAGAAAGACGTGTTCCTCAACATAGCCGGAGGCATACGCGTCACCGACCCCGCCATCGACCTCTCAGTCATCGCGTCGGTACTGTCGAGCAATGTCGACACCGCCATAGAGCGCAATGTGTGCATGGCTGGCGAGGTGGGTCTGAGCGGCGAGATACGTCCTGTGACGCGCATAGGTCAGCGTGTGGCCGAGGCCGCCAAGTTAGGTTTCACACGCATACTCATTCCCGAGGGCAATGTCAAAGGACTCGACACCCGGCAGCCCGGCATCGAAATTGTGCCGGTAAGCAGAGTCGAAGCCGCCCTGCGCGAACTGTTTGCATAGCAAGCCGTTTGCGCCACCGTGCCAATAAGAAAAACACCCGTTTACCATATCCATAAGAACAACTATGTACAAAAAAGATAATAACCATAACCGCAGCAACCGTGACGCCCGTCGCGAGGGTAAAGGCAACAACGCCCGTCGTGACCACAAAGGCGACCACAAAGGCGACAGCAAGCGCACCGGCCAGCGTCACGATGCCCCCCAGCGCAAGTTCCGTCCGCAGGCCCCCGGTGAGCGCAACCTCACCCCGCTGCCCACCATGACTATGGACGTGACCGACAACCGCCACATCACATTGCGTGTGCCGCCCCACATAGCCTATAACGAGGAGGCACTCAAGCAGTACATAGCGCAGGAGCGCGGCATAGATGTGCGCACCATCAATGCCCTGCGCATACGCAAGCGCAGCATTGACGCCCGCCAGCGCACCATATTTGTCAACCTCACCGTCGAGGCTTACGTCAACGAAATGCCGCCCCAACTCGACTTCGAGCCCGTCAGCTACCAAGATGTGAGCCGTGCCCCCCGTGTGGTGGTGGTAGGTGCCGGTCCTGGCGGACTCTTTGCCGCCTTGCGTCTGATAGAGCTTGGCAAGCGTCCCGTGGTGCTTGAGCGTGGCAAAGATGTGCACGAGCGCCGCAAGGACATTGCCCTCATATCGCGCGAGCACAAGGTCGATGCCGAGAGCAACTACTCCTTTGGCGAGGGTGGGGCAGGAGCCTTCTCCGACGGCAAACTCTACACCCGTTCAAAGAAACGTGGCAATGTTGACAAAATATTGCGTGTATTCTGCCAGTTTGGTGCCAGCACCGACATCTTGATTGATGCCCACCCCCACATAGGCACCGACCGGCTGCCACGCATCATCGAGGCCATGCGCAACCAAATTATAGCCTGCGGTGGCGAGGTGCATTTCAATACCCGTGTCGACAGTCTGATTATCGAAGGCGAAGCCGTTAAGGGCGTCACCTGCCACAACGGACAAGCCTACTACGGCCCGGTCATTTTGGCCACGGGCCATTCGGCGCGCGACGTTTACCGCTACTTGCACGCACAAGGTGTGGCACTCGAGCAAAAAGGCATTGCCGTGGGCGTGCGCTTGGAACACCCCGCCACACTCATCGACCAAATACAGTATCACAACGCCAATGGGCGTGGCAAGTATTTGCCCGCAGCTGAGTATAGCTATGTGGCACAGAGCGGCGGCCGCGGCGTGTATAGTTTCTGCATGTGCCCGGGCGGCATAGTTGTGCCCGCAGCCAGCGGACCGCAGCAAATTGTAGTGAACGGCATGAGCCCCTCGTCGCGTAATTCCGCCTGGAGCAATTCGGGCATGGTGGTCGAAACACGTCCTGAGGACCTCGACGGCGAGCTTGCCCCCTTCCTCACTGAGGCCATGGCCGATGGCACCTTTGCTGAGACACACCAAGACATCAACAATCCGGCCAACCCCTTGCGCATGATGTACCTGCAAGAGGCACTCGAAAAGGCATGCTGGCAACAAGGCAACCGCAGCCAAACCGCCCCCGCGCAGCGCATGGCCGACTTTGTCAACTGCCGTTTGAGTTACGACCTGCCCAAGTCGAGCTACTCGCCCGGTCTGGTGTCGTCGCCCCTCCACTTTTGGATGCCGCGTTTCATCACCACGCGTCTGATTGAAGGTTTCAACGCTTTTGGCCGCCGCAGCCGTGGCTTCCTTACCAACGAGGCCATCGTTATAGCTGTCGAAACCCGCACCTCGGCCCCAGTGCGCATTTTGCGCAATCACGACACCTTGTGCCATGTCAGCATCAGCGGTCTCTACCCCTGTGGCGAGGGTGCCGGTTATGCGGGTGGCATAGTTAGTGCCGCTGTCGACGGCGAACGTTGTGCCGAGGCTGCTGCCGCGCAAATGACCATGTAGTGTAGAATACGAGTGTAGACAAGTGCAGGCAAGTGTAGACGAGTGCAGACAAATTAGAGCATACACTCACCCCTACAATTTTTAATTTGCCGTTTTGTCTACACTCTACACTTTTAGAGGCTAAACATCTGATAATCAAAACGTAACGGCGTGTAGGCAAATGCGGAATTTGTATGCACTACTGTCTGCACACAGCCATCTGCACCATTGTGTGCACGTCACATTAACATATTGTTGTGCGGTGAAACTATTCTGATATTATCGCTCACGGATCACACCGATCGCACGGATTTTTTCGTAACGTGCTTTATCACCACAGAGATGACGGATTTTACGGATTTTGTGAGCATTGCATGCTCACTTCGCTATTAGCTCGTTGCTGCGGATAGGTACATTACCACATAATCTGTGCTAACGTATTTCGCTACGGGTACGTTACGGGCAAATGGCAAAGTGGGCATGCAATGCTCACAAAATCCGTCAAATCCGTCATCTCCGTGGTACTAAAGCGCGTTGCACGAGCGAAAAATCCGTGCGATCAGTGTGATTCGTGAGATATAATATCAGAAAGGTTTTACCGGGTAGCAATAATCGTTAATAAACAGAAATTGTGTTATAAAACATACGTTTGCTACTTTGAGTTGTCAGAATAAAGGTGTAATTTGCGCCCGAAACGTCGGAGAAACGCTCCGAATGTGTGTTCAAACAACAGAAAAGTCCATGTTGCAGCATACATAATTACGTGTTATGCGCAGATTGTGGCAAGGGCTTTTTCTTAAATCCCGCAAAAACACCATGAAAGTCTACAATTCGCACGAGATCAAAAACATTGCCCTCCTTGGTAACGATGGCTCAGGCAAGACCACGCTCACTGAAGCCTTGCTTTTTGAATGTGGTCAAATAAAACGTCGTGGACGCATTACGGCTAAAAATACGGTGTCGGACTATTTTCCCGTTGAGCAGGACTATGGTTATTCCGTGTTCTCTACAGTGTTCCACACCGAGTGGAAGGGTAAAAAACTCAACATTATCGACTGTCCGGGTTCGGACGACTTTGTAGGTGCAGCACTTACTGCCTTAAATGTAACCGATACAGCATTGCTGCTCATCAATGGCCAGTTTGGGCCAGAGGTGGGTACGCAAAACCACTTCCGTTACACCGAAAAACTGCACAAGCCCGTCATATTCTTGGTTAACCAGCTTGACTCTGACAGCTGCGACTACGATGCCGTAGTTGATGACCTTCAGAGCATTTATGGCCAAAAGGTAGTGCCCGTGCAATATCCAGTCAAGACAGGGCCAGACTTCAACGCCCTGATTGATGTGATATTGATGAAAAAACTCACTTGGGGCCCCGATGGCGGCGAACCACAGCTTGAGGACATACCGGCCGAAGAGAAAGACAAGGCAGAGGCCATGCACAAAGCCTTGGTTGAGGCCGCAGCCGAAAATGATGAGGGACTGATGGAGAAGTTCTTCGAAACAGAACATCTCACCGAGGATGAAATGCGCGAAGGCATACGCAAGGGCATGGTTACGCGCAGCATCTTCCCCGTATTCTGCGTTTGTGCGTCGAAAAATATGGGCGTAGGCCGACTCATGGAATTCCTTGGCAATGTAGTGCCTTTTGTAGACGAAATGCCCGCAGTGCATAATACACGTGGCGAGGAGGTAAAGCCCGACCCCGCCGGTCCCACTTCAATCTATTTCTTCAAGACAGGTGTCGAACCCCATATTGGCGAGGTGCAGTACTTCAAGGTGATGAGCGGCACTGTGCACGAGGGCGACGACCTGGCCAATGCCGACCGCGGCTCGAAGGAGCGCATGGCACAGATATTTGTGTGCTCGGGCGCCTCGCGCGAAAAGGTTGAGCAACTCCAGGCTGGCGACATCGGTTGCACAGTCAAACTCAAAGATGTGCGTACCGGCAACACACTCAATGGCAAGGACTGCGAGAACCGTTTCAACTTCATTAAATACCCCAATCCCAAATACACCCGTGCCATCAAGGCCGCCAACGAGGCCGACACCGAGAAGATGATGGCTGCCCTCAACCGCATGCGGCAGGAGGACCCCACTTGGGAGGTGGAGCAAAGCAAAGAGCTGCGCCAGATATTGGTGCATGGCCAAGGCGAATTCCACTTGCGCACACTGAAATGGCGTTTGGAGAACCTTGACAAAATTCCCGTAGAGTTTTATGAGCCGCGCATACCCTACCGCGAAACCATCACCAAGGCTGCACGTGCCGACTATCGACACAAAAAGCAGAGTGGCGGTGCTGGTCAGTTTGGCGAGGTACACCTCGTGGTAGAACCTTATAGCGACGGCATGCCCGACCCCACAGTCTACAAGTTTGGCGGTCAGGAAATCCGTGTCACCATCAAGGGCAAGGAAGAGATACCCTTGGAGTGGGGTGGCAAACTCGTGTTCATCAATTCAGTAGTAGGTGGTGCCATCGATGCACGCTTTATGCCGGCCATACTGAAGGGCATCATGAGCCGCATGGAGCAAGGACCGCTCACAGGCAGCTATGCCCGCGATGTGCGCGTAGTGGTGTATGATGGCAAGATGCACCCGGTTGACTCTAACGAACTCTCATTCATGCTTGCAGGCCGCAATGCCTTTAGCCAGGCATTCAAGGAGGCCGGGCCAAAGATTCTCGAACCCATCTACGATGTAGAAGTGTTCGTGCCGGCCGACAAGATGGGCGATGTCATGAGCGACCTCCAGGGCCGCCGCGGCCTGATTGTGGGCATGAGCAGCGAAAACGGTTATGAAAAGCTCCAAGCCAAGGTGCCGCTCAAGGAAATGTCAAACTATTCTACTTCACTCAGTTCGCTCACAGGTGGCCGTGCTTCGTTCATCATGAAGTTTGCCAGCTACGAACTTGTGCCAGGTGATTTGCAGAAGAAACTCATCGAGGCGCACGAGGCCGAAGGCTGATCGGTCATTGGTTCGCAAGAGTTATTTAAGAACGACTCTGTCATATAACAAAACGATATAAACGACAATAGAGACAATGGTGACAATACTGTCAATCGTTGTCTCTATTGTCGTTATAATAAATGCTATTGCTTCTATATAACAAAGTTCAAATATCATCTTTGTTATTATCTCTACTTGT
>ENA-OPCG01000454-OPCG01000454.1-human-gut-metagenome-genome-assembly--contig:-NODE-454-length-17672-cov-3.362775_pt1 | contig 17672 bp, 14 predicted proteins | sample MGYA00241248_ERZ501476 | MGnify/ENA primary metagenome ERZ501476 (study PRJEB25962, sample SAMEA2042629) | human gut metagenome | biome: human gut; feature: human-associated habitat; material: faeces... | reverse complement strand
TGTCCGGGTCGGCGTATGCCATTTGCAGCGCGCTGCGCAGGGTCTGTCGCTCCCCGTGGTGGCAGGAAGCGAAAGCCAGGGCCAAGAGCAGTATCGGTATGATGGGTAAAATATGCTTCATGGGCGTCTCTTCATTTTTACTAACGAAAGACAAAGGTAGGGCTTTTTTTCTTTACGACCAAATTTTGTTCCTCCAAATGTGGGAGGGAAAAAGAGGAACGAATGATAGTCAGCCTGTCAACAAAAGATAATCCCCCTGCCTTCCACGCGGAGCGGAGGCAGGGGGAGGGGGTATTGTCGCTCTGATGAGACGCTATGCTACATCAGGTCGAAAATCGTGTTGAAGATGGCGCTGCAGATACCGAAGAGCACTACGCCGACGGTGCAGATGGCTAAGGCAAACTTTGTATTGCCGTCGCTCTGGAAAGTCGGGAGCGGGTGGTCGCTCTTGCGGATGTACATTGCCTTGACAATCTTCAGATAGTAGTAGAGCGAGATGACGGTATTGACCAGGGCGATGAAGACCACGGCGTAGGCCCAAGCGCCCATCGTGGTGGAGACATCGTGGCCCTTGACACCAGCCATGAAGATGAAGAACTTCGAGAACATGCCCGCAAACGGGGGAATGCCGCCCAGAGAGAAGAGGGCGAGCGTCATGAGGAAGCTCAGCTTCGGATTGGTGGTGTAGAAACCGTCGTAGTCGCTGATCTGCGTCTTGCCACCGTTGTTTTGCTCCACCACGGAGATGATGGTGAAGACCGCCATGTTGGCCACCACGTAGATGAGGACGTAGTAGGCGAGGGCGGAGGCACTCATCTGCCAGCTCGTGCCCACGGCAGCCAGCATGATGTAGCCAGCCTGGGAGATGGAGCTGAAGGCCATGAACCGCTTGAGCTCATCCTGTCGGATGGCGAAGAGGTTGGCGATGGTGATGGAGAGCACCACCACGATCATCACCAGTACCTGCCAGTACATGATCATCGTGCCAAAGACATGGTAGAGGATGGAGAGGAGCGTGAAGGCTGCCGCACCCTTGGAAATGACGCTCAGATAGCCCGTGACGGTGGTCGGCGCACCTTGGTAGGTGTCGGCGGTCCAGAAGTGGAAGGGCACGAGAGAAATCTTGAAGCCCAGTCCGCTGAAGAAGAAGACCAGTCCCATGAGCAGCAGCGGCGTGCAGCCCTGACGCGTGATCTGCAGGGCCACGTCGTCGAAGTAGAGCGTGCCGCACATGCCGTAGAGGAAGCTGATGCCGAAGAGCATCACGCCGCTGGAGAATGTGGCGGTGAGGATGAACTTCGCTGCTGCCTCGGCGCTGTCGTTGCGGTGGAGGTCGAAGGCCACCATCGTGGCCAAAGGCACGGAGGCCATCTCCAGGCCGAGGAAGAACAGGAGGAAGTGGCCGGCGCTCATCATCATGAACATACCCAGCAGGGTGCTCACCGTGAGCATATAGAACTCGCCCTCACGGACGCGGCTCTCCTCCCTCGTGATCCAGGCCTTGCTCATCAAGACAACGATGAACGTGCCCAGGGCGAGGATCGTCTTGACGACCGTCACTCCGGCATTGGCCTGATACATGCCGCCGAAGGCCGAGGCCTCGCCAGCGGTGGTGGTGTAGCAGCATACGACCGTAACCAGTGCCAACAGGAGGGAGGCCAGCGGATTGAACCAACTGCGCTTTCCGTCCTTTGCGGAGCAGAAGTCGGCAACGAAAAGTATCACCAAGGCGGCCGTCAGGGCGGCCTCGGGAATCATATAGAGAAACTGACTGTAATTCATTTCTTTCTTACTTCTTGATACGGTTGATTACAGATTGCCCAGCATCGGGACGTAGGTGTGGATGTGGTCGAAGATGGGCGTGATGGCGTCGGAGATGATGTTCTGGAACACCAGCGGGAACAGACCCAGTCCGGCCACGCAGAAGATCAGTCCGCCGATGGCGAAGCGCTCGTCCCAGGTGGCGTCGTGGAGCTCATAGAACTTCTGGTTGGGGATCTTCTGATAGAGGATCTTGCCCACCACGCGAAGGATATAGACCGCCGTCGTGACGATGGACGTACAGGCCACGAGGGTGGCCACACGGTGGAAGGTGCCCGCATTCTCGAAGGAGCCCACGAAGATCGTCATCTCGGCGACGAAGCCCGAGAAGCCCGGGAGACCGAGGTTGGCGAGACCCGCCACGACATAGGAGACGGCGAGGAAGGGAATCACCTTCATCAGGCCGCCAAGGTAGCGGACGTCGCGCGTGCCGGCACGGTGGTAGGTCATACCGATGACGGCGAAGAAGAGGGCCGTCATCAGACCGTGGGAGAGCATCTGGAGGATGGCACCCGTGATGGCGGTCTGCGTACACATGAGCAGGGCGAAGAGCACCATGCCACAGTGGGAGACGGAGGAGTAGGCGTTGATGTACTTCAGGTCGGTCTGCACACAGGCCGAGAGCGCGCCATAGACCACGGAGATGGTCGTGAGCACGAGGAAGACAGGACACCAGAGCTCCAGGGCGTCGGGCATGAGGAACATCGCGATGCGCAGGCAGCCGTAGCCACCGAGCTTCATCAGCACACCAGCATGGAGCATGGAGACGGCGGTCGGCGCGGAGGCGTGACCGTCAGGGCTCCATGTGTGGAAGGGGAAGAGCGCTCCCAGCACACCGAAACCGATGAAGACAAACGGGAAGAAGATGTTCTGGATGGACTTCGGCATGGCGTGGAGCTGAGCCAGGTCAGCCACGTTCATCGTCTGTGCACCACTGAAGAAGTAGATGCCGAGGATGCCGAGGATGAGCAGGGCGGAACCACCCATGAGCATCAGGGTCAGTTTCATGGCCGAATACTCCTTCGGGCCCGTACCCCACACGCCGATGAGCAAGTACATCGGGATGAGGGCGACCTCGTAGAACATGAACATCGTGAACATGTCGGTGGAGATGAAGAAGCCGAACACACCAATGCTCAGCAGCACGAACCAAAGGAAGTACTCCTTGGTGAGCGGCTTCAGCTGCCAGGAGGCGAAGGTGCCCGTGAAGACGATGATCGCAGAGAGGAGGATCATCACCACGGAGATGCCGTCCACGCCGACGCTATAGGCGATCTTGAGCGGTTCGAACCACGTGACGCTATAGGTGAGCAGCATGTTGGCGGTATTGCCACTGGCGCGCTGGTCGATGAAATAGACAGTCAGCCAGATGGACAACGCCAGCAGGGCGGTAGCACCGACAACCATCACGCCACGCACCTGATTGAGGTTCTTGGACACCCAGAGGCCCAAGAGCATCAGGAGGGGGATTACAACGAATAATGTTAATATACTCATTTTCTTGTTATTCCATTTTAGTTATCAATGCTACAACAGTAAGAGGAGGGCCAACAACAGGGCCACGGCACCGGAGATGAACCAGGTGGCATAGCCGCGGACGTCGCCGCTCTGCCACGGGCGGATGCTCTCGGCAGCCTCATTGGCGCCCCAGGCCAGGAAGTTGAACGTATTGTCCACGACGTGACGGTCGAACCAGGCGATGGGACGGGAGAAGCAGCGGAAGACGATCTTGTGGGTGAAATACTGCCATGCGTCGTCGATGTAGAAGCGGTTGAGGGCTGCCTTGTGGAGCTTGGGGAAGGTGCGCTCCAGCTTGTCGGCGACGGGCCACTCCTTGCCAGCGTACATCCACGTGGCGAGGCTGATGCCGATGACGGCGGCGACGATACTCGTCGTGGCCACGCTCCAGTCGATGTGGATGTCGTAGCTCTCACCCGTGGCGCTCACGAAATGGCCGAAGGGGATGAAACCGGCGAAGACGGAGATGATGGCGAGGAACACCAGCGGGCCCCACATCACGAAGGGCACCTCCTGCGGGCGGCGACGGTGGTCGGGATCGGCCTCGTAGTAGCTCTTACCCCAGAAGATGAGGTAGTAGAGGCGGAACATATAGAACGCCGTCATACCAGCCACCACCGTCATGAACCAGCCCAGGAATGGGGAGAACTGGAAGCAGGCGGCGATGATCTCGTCCTTGGAGAAGAAACCGCTGAAAGGCGGAATGCCCGCGATGGCGAGGCAGCCGATAAGGAAGCACACATTGGTGATAGGCATGTACTTGCGCAGCCCACCCATATACTGGTAGAAGTTGCTGCCCACGATCACGATGATGGCACCGGAGCAGAGGAATAGCAACGCCTTGAACATGGCGTGGGTGAAGAGGTGGAACATGGCTGCCATGTAGCCCAGGCCACCATGATGGTTGTCGAGGGCGAAGCAGACACCCAGGGCCACGAGCATGTAGGCGATCTGGGAGATCGTGGAGAAGGCCAGTCCGCGCTTGATGTCGGCCTGCGCACAGGCCACGGCAGCGGCGTAGAAGGCCGTGAAGGCAGCGATGTAGGCGATCCAGTGGAGCTGCTCGACGGCGCCAAACTTCACGTAGATGGGGAAGAGGCTGGCCACCTGATAGACACCGGCCACGACCATCGTGGCGGCATGGATCAGCGCCGATACTGGCGTCGGACCCTCCATGGCGTCCGGCAACCAGATGTGGAGCGGGAACATCGCACTCTTGCCCGCACCACCAATGAACATCAGGAAGAGCGCCGTGGGGATGAGCCACGAGGCCGTCTGCTGCATGTGGGTGAGGTTGTTGGCCAGTTCGGGCATCACGCCGAGGTCGTAGTTGAACGTTCCGGCATAGTAGCTATAGATCAAGATACCAAACAGGAAGAACAGATCGGCGAAGCGGGTGACGATGAACGCTTTCTTGGAGGCGTGGACGGCTGCGTGCTTCGGATAGTAGAAACCGATGAGCATGTAGGAGCAGACACCCACCAGCTCCCAGAAGAGATACATCTGGAAGATGTTGGTAGCCACCACGAGGCCGAGCATCGACATCGTGAAGAGCGAGAGGAAGGCGTAGAAGCGCTGGAAGCCCTTCTCGTAGCCCTCTACCTGATAGTTCTCATCGCGCTCGGCCATGTAGCCAAACGAGTAGATATGGACCATCAGGGAGACCGTGGTGATGACCAGGAGCATCATCGTAGAGATAGGCGTAAGGCGGAAGCCAATCTTGAAGAGCAGGTCGATGCCGAAGATGGGCGACTTGCCGAAGTCGAGCCACGTGAGGTTGAAGGCCGTCACCGTCGGGTAGAGGCCGGAAGCCTCGCGGCCCACGCCGAAAAAGTACTGATATGCCGTGTAGTAGCAGAGGCAGACCACCACCAGCATGAGGGCGGTGCCGATGTAGCCGGCTACCTTCTTAGGCATCTTCATTCCCAGCAGTCCCAGCAAGAGGAAGCTGAGGAACGGCAGGAGAAGTATCAAAAATGCGTAACTGTACATAACTTTCTAAGAGATTAGAGTTTCATATTCTCAATACTGTTCACCTGGTCGCTGTGGAAATGACGGTAAACATTGATGATAATAGCCAGGGCCACGGCGCTCTCCGCTGCCGAGACGCCGATGGAGAAGAGCGTGAAGATCATGCCCTCCTGTCCTGCGGGGAACAGCAGGCGGTTGAAGGCGGCGAAGTTGAGATCCACGGCGTTGAGCACCAGCTCCACGGAGATGAGCATCGCTACGAGGTTGCGGCGGGTGATAAATCCGAAGACGCCGATGAAGAACAGCAGCCCGCTAAGGATGAAGAAATATTCTATGCTAATCATTTCGACTCCTCCTTTTTCTTATATGAGTTGAGAATTACCAGACCACCGATGATGCACGCCAGGAGGAAGAGGGAGATGAACTCGAAGGGGAGCACATAGCCATACTTCTCGGCAGACATCAGGGCGTTGCCCAGGTCGCTGACGGGCAGCTCCTTGGACAGATCGACGGCCTGGGTGATAAACTGGTTCTTCAGCAGGATGGCGCCCACCGTAGCCAGTCCTACCAGCGAGACAGCCGCTGCGAGGATGGTCTTCTTGCCCAGCCAGCGCTCGGAGAGACCCTGGAGGGTGCGCTTCGACACCAGCTGGATGGCGAAGATATACATCATCGTGATGCCACCGGCGTAGATGCTGATCTGTGCAGCACCGAGAAACGTGTAGTCGAGCACGAAATAGAGCCCGGCCACGCCAAAGAGCACGAACAGCAGGGCTGTCGCTGCGCGCATGATGCGCTTCGTCGATACGCAGAACACGGCAGAGGCCAGGATGACTGCGGCGAGGATAAAGAAAATTATAGTTCTTGCCATAATCGGACGCTATTTGGTTTTGGTGTTAAACGTGCCCACTTGCCAGTCGGCGCCGCCGTCGATGAGGTTGGGCAGGCTGCCGCCCTTGTAGTCCTCCTTGTCGAGGTGGAACACGAGCTTTTGGCGGTCGAAGACGGCGTTTTCGAAGTCGTTGGTAAACTTGATGGCGCCGAAGTTGCAGGCGTTGACGCAGAGCTGGCAGAACATACACTCTCCCAGGTCGTACTGGTAGTCGATGAGCTGTCGCTTCTTCTTGCCCGTCTCGGGATTCTCCACCATCTCGTGGGTGATGGTGATGGTGCCGTTGGGACATGCCTTCTCACACATCGTGCAGGCCACACACTTATGGTTGCCATTCTCGTCTCTGACGAAGACGAGGCGGCCACGGTGGCGCTTGGAGACGTGGAGCGTGGTCTTTCGGTTCTCGGGGTACTGCTCCGTGCTCTTGGGCGTGAAGTACTCCTTCATGGTCGTCTTCAGTCCCGTGGCGAGGGTCTTGAGCGCGCCGCCAATCTCACCGAAATAGGATTCTTTCTTATCTTCCATTTTCTTTCTTTACGCTATTACAGGTGTTTTGTTCTTTGTCCTTAGAGCGTCAGTCCGAAGGCCACGCAGACGGCTGCCACGACGAGCGTGAGCAGCATCAGCGGCATCAGGTACTTCCACTCCAACTTCAAGATCTGGTCAATGCGCAGGCGCGGGAACGTCCAGCGGATCCACATCAGGATAAACACAAGGAAAAAGGTCTTGCCGAAGAACCAGATGAAGCCCGGGATGAGGTTCATCAGGTTGTCGAAAGCCTCGATGCCGATGTTCAGCGGCGCCCATCCTCCGAGGAAGACTCCAGCTGCCAGTCCGGCAATGACAAAGAGGTTGAGATACTCGGCCAGGTAGTAGAAGCCGAATCCCATACCGCTATACTCCGTATGGTAGCCTGCGGTTAGCTCGCTCTCGGCCTCGGCCAGGTCGAACGGGCCACGGTTGGCCTCGGCGTTGCCGGCGATGAGGAACACGAGGAAGGCCACGCAGGCCGGCACATGTCCCTGGATGATGAGCCAGTTCCACGGTCCGGTCTGTGCCTCGACGATGCCGCTCATCTGCATTGTGCCGAGGAAGACCACGGCCGTGATGTAGCAGAGGCCCAGTGACATCTCATAGGAGATGAGCTGCACGGCGCCACGCATGGCCGAAACGACCGAGTACTTGTTGTTGGAGGCCCATCCGGCCATGAAGATGCCAATCACGCCGAGCGACGAGACGGCGGTGATCATGAAGACGCCCACATTGAAGTCGAGCACCTCCATGCCCTTGTTGAACGGCAGGAAGGAGAAGGTACCCACCGAGGCCACCATCACGAGGATGGGGGCGAGATAGTAGAGCAGCTTGTCGGCGCGATCGACGGAGAAGATCTCCTTGATGAGCATCTTCACCACGTCGGCGAAGACCTGGAAGATGCCCCACGGGCCAACGCGCATCGGGCCGACGCGGCACTGGAAGTAGGCGCACACCTTGCGCTCCATGAATATCAGGACGATACAGATGAGGGCGTAGGCCGTGAGAACGATGACGCCCACGAGCACGCATTCTATCAGTATGGCCCAGAAGTCGCTTAGCCCACACGTCTGGCGCAGCAGCGTGTCGAACCAATTCGTAACGATACTAAAATCAAACATCACTTCATGTTTTACTTGTCATTCTACTTGTCTTTTACGGCTTATCGGTCGAGATCCGGGATCACGAAGTCGATAGAGGCACCCGTCGCCACGAGGTCGGCGATCTTCTGTCCGCGCAGCATCTTGTCGAAGGCGCCCGCCAGCGTCAGTCCCATCGGTCTCATCTTGAGGCGGTAGGGGCTCTTGTCGCCACGGCTGTCGAGATAGACGCCAAACTCGCCGGCGCCACCCTCGACGGAGAACCACCACTGGCCCTCTGGTACCTTGATGATGGGCTTCTGCTTGATGTAGTACTCGCCCTCAGGGATGTTGTCGATGAGCTGCTCGATGATGTGGAGGCTCTCGTACATCTCGTTGATGTGGATCATATAGCGCGACATGGAGTCGGCGCCCGTGAGGGTGATCTCCTTGAAGTCCACCTGGCCGTAGAGGTCGTAGGGATGGTTCTTGCGCACGTCGTTGTGCCAGCCAGCAGCACGTCCGGCAGGACCGGTGAGCGCGTAGTTGATGGAGTCCTCCAGGCTCATTGGGCCGCAGTTCTCCAGACGCTTGTGGGTGATGACGTTGTCGCCGAAGACGTCGAGATACTCCTGTATCATCGGTCGGAAGTACTTGCAGAAAGCCTTCACGTTTTCGACGAAGTGGGGATCGATATCATCCTGGAGTCCGCCGATGCGGTAGTAGCCCTGGATGAGTCGGCCTCCCGTGGTCTCCTCCATGACGTTGAGCAGGTGCTCGCGGTCTCTCATGCAGTAGAGGAAGGCCGTCAGCGCGCTCAGGTCCTGGGCGCAGGTGCCGAGGAAGAGCAGGTGGTTGTTGATGCGCTGCAGCTCGTCCATGATGGTGCGGACGTAGTGGATGCGGTCGCTCAGTTCCACGCCCATGGCCTCCTCGATGACGCCGACGAGGGCGTGGCGGTGCATCATGGCGCAGAGGTAGTTGAGGCGGTCGGTGAAGCCGAGCGTCTGCGGATAGGTCATGCTCTCGGCCATCTTCTCCATGCCGCGGTGGATATAGCCGAGGTGGGGATAGACGTGCTTGATGGTCTCACCGCTGACGATGGTCTCCAGTCGGAGCACACCGTGGGTGGACGGGTGGTTCGGTCCGAAGTTCATCACGAAGTCGTCCTCATCCATCAGCGGGCGGTGCGTGGCCACGAGTTTGCCGTCGCGGTCAAGGTTCCACTCCGTCGTCCAGTCCTCTGCCGGCTCGTCGGTCTCGGGGAAGCGGTTGGCCTCCGGGCTCATGTCGAAGTCCTTGCGGAGCGGCCAGCCCTGGAAGTCGTTGCGCATGAAGAGGCGGCGCATGTCGGGGTGGCCGAGAAACTTGATGCCGAGGAAGTCATAGACCTCTCGCTCCAGCAGGTCGGCAGCGTGCCAGAGCTTCAGCACCGAGGGAATCACGTAGTCCTCGCCGATCTGCTTGGCGATGACCTTTGTGGAACAACGGGCGTGGCTCTGCGTATTTTCGAGAATATAGATACAACCCAGCCCCTCCTCGCCGAAGTCCTCGCCGACGATGGTGACAAGATAGTCGAAATGCTTCTCTTTGTACAGCTTCTCCATCTCGCGGGAGAAGTTGTCGAATGTGAGTTCAATATTTTCCAGTTTCATCTTACTGTCAGCTTAGGTTGTATTACTCCTCCAGCCCCTTCTTCGGGTCGAAGTCCTGTGGCACGTCCGTGACGATGATCGGCGCGCGGCGTCCGTGCTTCTCGGCGGCGATGAGGTTTTGGTTGCTCAGTCCGTGGAGGCCGCCCTGCTCCATGGAGCGCTCGCGCTCCTCGCGGGTCATCTTGTGGTTGGCTCCACCGAAGAATTTCTCCACCTTCACCTTGCGCTGCAGCTGCATCATGCCGTAGAGGATGGCCTCGGGGCGCGGGGGGCAGCCGGGGATATAGACATCCACGGGCACGAGCTCGTCGATGCCCCTCACCACGCTGTAGCTCTTCTTGAACGGTCCGCCCGAGATGGCGCAGCCACCCACGGCCACGACATATTTCGGTTCGGCTATCTCGTCGTAGAGGCGCTTGAAGACCGGGGCCATCTTGTTGGTGATGGTGCCGGCACACATGATGAGGTCGGCCTGGCGCGGCGAGTTGCGCGTCACCTCGAATCCGAAGCGTGCGAAGTCGTAGCGCGCGCAGCCTACGGCCATAAACTCAATGCCGCAGCAGCTTGTGCCGAAGGTCAGCGACCACAGCGAGTTGCTGCGGCCCCAGTTGATGGCTTGGTCGAGGGAGCCGACGATGACGTTGGTGCCACCCTCGTTGAGCTCCTGTGCCAGCTTCTCCAGCGTCTCGTTGTCCTTGAATTCCTCGTAGGGGATGGACTTGATTTTGGGCTTTCTTATTTCCATTCCAGTGCTCCTTTCCGCCAGGCGTAGGCCAGGCCAAAGACTAATACCAACATGAAGAATCCGATGGAGAAGAGCATGGCGCCGCCATATTCACCCGACAGCTGGCCGAAGACGGTGGCCCAGGGGTAGAGGAATACGGTCTCCACATCAAACATGAGGAAGAGGATGGCGAACAGATAGTATCCCACGTGCATTGGCACCCATGAACTGCCATAGGTCGGAATACCACACTCGAAAGGCTCACCCTTCACCGGATTGTAGCTCCGCGGACCGATCAGCTTGGCAATGGCATAGGCTGCCACCACCAGGACGATGCCCGTCAGGAGTACGGTTATTAACAGTGTGAAAATCATAACAATATAATATAGCTATTTTTAAGTCGTTGACGACAGTGGCCTGACAGACCCCCATGAATCATGCGGGTTTTACCGCTTGCAAAGGTACGAAGAAATATACAATGCTGCAAAGGAATAGGGAGAAAAATGCACCATTTTGCTAACTACACTTTGCAAAACGCCCTCTTCCTTACAGATTGCAAGTTTACATTTTGCCATCCAACAACCCCCTCTTCCGTTCTGATTATATCAGATAGGGGAGCTGCGCCCGTCGTTTTGGCAGGCAAATTATCCTGCCGCCGTCCCCCATGACAGTCCTCATTTTTTGCATACTGCAAGATTCGTAGCTGCCCTCCCTTCGTCCTGCTTTTTCTTCTTCCTTCCGTCCTCTCCTCCGTCCCGAACGCGTCCCGAGACCATCCCGAACCAAGGCTGGGTCATAAAAAGCCGCGAAATATTTGTAGTTCTCAAAGGAAATGATTACCTTTGCCACAAATCTTTTAACTGAATCATTATTCATGATTAACCAGCAATTATTGAAACCAGAGAGCATCGTCGTAGTCGGCGGCTCCAACAATGTGCACAAGCCAGGTGGCGCCATCGTGCGCAACCTGTTGCAGGGCAACTATCAGGGTACGCTCCGTATCATCAATCCCAAGGAGGACGAGGTGCAGGGCATCAAGGTGTATCACAATCCCGAGGAGTTGCCTCCCACGGATATGGCCATCCTTGTCGTGGCGGCGAAGTTCTGCCCCGGCTACGTCGAATATTTGGCCAAAGAAAAGAATGTACGCGCGTTCATTATAATTTCTGCTGGCTTCGGTGAGGAGACCAAGGAGGGAGCCGTCCTGGAGCAGCAGGTGCTCGACACCTGCGAGAAGTATGGCGCTTCGCTCATCGGCCCCAACTGCATCGGCGTGATGACCAACCATTACCACGGCGTCTTCACCAAGCCCGTGCCCGTGCTCAGCCCCAAGGGCGCCGACTTTATCAGCGGTTCGGGCGCCACGGCCGTCTTCATCCTGGAGTCTGCCGTCCAGAAGGGTCTGCAGTTCAACTCCGTATGGAGTATCGGCAACGGCAAGCAGATCGGCATCGAGGACGTGCTCCAGTATATGGACGAGCACTTTGATCCCGAGCACGACTCCCGCATCAAGCTCCTCTATATCGAGAACATCTCCAACCCCGACAAGTTCCTGCTCCACGCCAGCAACCTCATCAGCAAGGGCTGCCGCATCGCCGCCGTCAAGGCCGGCAGTTCGGCCAGCGGTTCGCGTGCCGCCTCTTCCCATACGGGAGCCATCGCGTCCAGCGACTCTGCCGTTGATGCACTCTTCCGCAAGGCTGGTATCGTCCGCTGCTATGGCCGTGAGGAACTGACGACCGTGGGTTGCATCTTCTGGGTGCTGGAGGAGGACTCCAAGCTCCGCGAGGTGGCTCATCCGAAACTCGACAACTTCGCCATCGTCACCCATGCTGGTGGTCCGGGCGTGATGCTGACCGACGCCCTCTCCAAGGGCGGCATGAACATTCCCGCCTACGAGGGTGAGGGTGCCGACCGTCTGAAGGCCAACCTCCTGCCGGGTTCTTCCGTCCACAACCCCATTGATATCCTTGCCACGGGTACGCCCGAGAATCTCGGCACCGCTATCGACGCTTGCGAGAAGGACTTCCCCGAGGCCGACGCCATCTTCGTCATCTTCGGTTCGCCGGGCCTGGTGGAACTCTATGAGGCCTACGCTATGCTTGACAAGAAGATCCGCGAGTGTAGCAAGCCGATCTTCCCGATCCTGCCCTGTCTCAACACCGCTGGCCCCGAGGTGGCCGAGTTCTTGAGCAAGGGTCATGTCAACTTCGCCGACGAGGTGACGCTGGCCACGGCCTTGGCCCAGGTGCGTAACACGCCGAAGCCTGCCAAGCAGGAAATGGCGTTGGAGGGAGTCGATGTGGCTGGCATCCGTCGTGTCATCGACGGCATCAAGGAGAACGGCTATATCGCTCCGCAGAAGGTGCGCGAGCTGCTCACCTGCGCTGGCATCCCCATGGTACCCGAGTTCGTCTCCGCCGACAAGGAGAAGCTGATCGCCGAGGCCGAGAAGATGGGCTATCCCATCGTGGCTAAGGTCGTGGGTCCCGTCCACAAGAGCGACGTCGGCGGTGTGACGCTCAATATCCGCTCAAAGGAGCACCTGGCTTCTGAGTTCGACCGCATGATGCAGATCAAGGACGCCAACTCTGTGATGATCCAGAAGATGATCTCGGGTATGGAACTCTTCATCGGCGCGAAGTACGAGGACCGTTTCGGCCACATCGTGCTCTGCGGCCTGGGTGGCATCTTCGTTGAGGCTCTCAAGGATGTCTCCAGCGGCTTGGCTCCGCTGACCATGCCTGAGGCCGAGTCGATGATCCGTTCGCTCCGTGGCTACAAGATCCTTCAGGGCACGCGTGGCCAGAAGGGCATCAACCAGCAGCGCTATGCAGAGATTATCGTCCGTCTCTCCACCTTGCTCCGCCATGCTACGGAGATTAAGGAGATGGACCTCAACCCGCTACTCGCCGAGGGCGACAACGTGACGGCTGTTGACGCTCGTATCTTGATAGAGAAATAATAGGTTTTAAATTTTTTTTCCGGCCGTCCTTCTCCGATTTCCGGGGTGGGGCGGCCGTTTTCCTATCCTCATGACAGCCCTCCTTCTCACCCTCGCCATTCTCCTTGTTGCCATCGTCAACCTGTGGATCATCCGCCGCACCAAGGCCATGCGAAAGCGCCAGCCCTACGTTGCCCCCACGCCTCTTGACGCGCCGATTACCCTCGGCGAGGCAGCACGCTATTGCGAAGGCGACACCATCCTCTGCAAGCCCCAATTCCTCCACTATGCGCTCTCCCAGGCTTACGAGGTGGAGGATGACCAATTGGGCCTCTTTGTCGGCTATGCCAAGGCCGACCCGCAGCATGATGCCACCATCCTCGTCCAGTCCTCCGACGGCCAGATCCGTGGCCTGATCGCCTCGCAGCCCCAGCTCTACGAGCAACTGATCGCCAGTCGGCGCGCCACCTGCTACGGCCTCGTCCGCAAAGCCAATGACGACTATTGTGGCGAGGTCTGCATCAGGATCAGATAGTCCTTTGGCTTTCACTTTTTGTCACCATTACACACTATAACTGAACAAATCGATTTTGCCCCCTTTAGCCTTATAGGTCTCTTGCAGCTGTCACTTGCTTTTCAGTCTTGTGGATTCTCGGACGAACCTTGGATTTAGGCCAAGAAGCCCCACGCAAAAGTCGTTTGCGCGGGAAATAGTTGGTTCATTCTTTTGCCATCCTATATTTTCTTATTACCTTTGCACAATAAATTGAAATCAAGCTTCGTTTGAGACGGCTCTATATATCCATCCTCGGCATGTTGTTGTCGCTGCTTTCCGCTACGGGTCATCCTATGGACTCCGTAGAGGTGAGTCTGCTGACCTGTGAACCCGGCACGGAGACCTGGTCGCAATATGGCCACACCGCCGTCCGCTGGCACGACAAGCAGCGGGGTGGGATGGATGTAGCCATTAACTACGGCGTCTTCACCCCCGACGCGCCCTATTTCGTCCTGCGCTTTATCCTTGGCCTCACCGACTACCAGTTGGGCGTCGTGCCCTTTGAGCTCTTTTGCGCCCAGTACGAATACGAGAAGCGCGCCGTTTGCGAGCAAGTTCTCGACCTCGACAATGCCGACAAGGAAGCCATTTTCAGCGCCCTGCAGGTCAATATGCGGCCCGAGAACGTTGTCTATCGCTACAACTACTTCTACGACAACTGCACCACCCGTGCCCGCGACCTGCTCGTCAGCCATCTCCATGGCCAGGTGAGCTATCCCGCCGCGCGCCCCGCTGGCGACGACTCCTTTCGCAGGATGATCCACGAGTGGAACGCACAGACCCCGTGGACGCAAACCGGCGAAGACATCCTTCTCGGTGTCAAGGCCGACGGTGCCACCACCAAGGCCCAGCAGCAGTTTCTCCCCGACCACCTGCGCTCCGACTTTGCCCGTGCCACCTATCGCGGCAAGCCCCTTGTCAGAGAGACCCGTGAGGTGATCCGCGTAGTGCGAGACGAGGCTACTCCCGCCTTCTCTCTCACCCCCATGGCCTTGGCCCTTGGACTGCTCGTGCTCTCGCTGATCGTTTGGGCCGTCGAGTGGAGAAAGCAAAGAATCTTCTGGGGCTGGGACCTCCTGCTGATGGTCCCCGCGGGCTGTGTCGGACTGATCCTCACGATGATGATCTTCTCCCAGCACCCCTGCGTCAGCCTCAATTTCCTGATCCTCATATTCAATCCCCTTCCCCTCCTCATGGCCTACCGCGCGACGCGACGCACGATCCGCCACGAGGCCGACCGATGGTGGACGATATGGGCCGTGATGATCGTTTTCGGCCTTTTTGGCAGAGTTTTCCAATATTACCCACCCGCTATGGTCGTTGTGGCACTCATTTTGCTATGCAATTGTGCCATCCACCCCCTCCTCAGGAGGCGTACAGTCGGCGTTGCCCATCCTCAGAGAGAAAATGGATAAGATGATGAACCGCTATATCACCGCCCTGCTCGTCGTCCTGACAGCCACGGGTCTTGAGGCACAGGCATACCAGTCTGCGCTCAAAGCCGCGCGTGGTGGCGATGTGGCGCTGGAGGAACTGTGCCGCCATAGTGCCTTCCAGGGCAAGGAGGCCGAGATCCTCTCTTTCATCCGTGCCATCAAGAGCGTGGAGCAGCGCGACGATCAGGAGCCCGCCCATGCCCCGTGGGTGGCTCAGGTGGACAGCGAAGGTCCGTCAGGCTGCGTGGCCTGTGGATTGTCGGTGCCAGACAGAGACGAGGCGACCCGATTGTCGCCCGCCCTCACCACCGCCATTCAGATTCGCGCCCCCAGTCTCTGATTCTTTTTCCCATCATGCAGCGCAACGGGCAGATGCTCCTCATCACAGAGAGTAGGAGAGAAGCTCCCTGGTGCGCCCCCTGGGGCGGTGCGACAAGTTCACCCCAACGAGTAATTCATAACAAAAAAAGAATCAGAAAACAAAGCAACAAAATGAATATCAATAAGTTTCTAAAGTCCATCTTCGGCGACAAAGCCTCGCGCGATATGAAGACCATCCGCCCCCTCGTGGAGAAGGTCAAGGCCGCTTATCCCGCCGTCAAGGCCCTGAGCAATGACGAGCTCCGCGCCAAGACGCAGGAGATCCGCCAGCAGGTGCGCGATGCCGCGAAGCAGCAGCGCGAGGAGATCGCCCGCCTCAAGTCCACCATCGAGGACACGCCCATCGACCAGCGCGAGTCTATCTTCAACCAGATCGACAAACTGGAGAAGGAGGCCCTCGACCGCTATGAGGAGGCCCTCAACGAGGTGATGCCGGTGGCCTTTAGCATCGTCAAGGATACGGCCCGCCGCTTCGCCGAGAACGAGGAGACCATCGTCACGGCCACCGACTTCGACCGCGAGCTCGCCGCCGACCCGACCAAGGACTTCGTCACCATCGACGGTGACAAGGCTATCTATCACAACCACTGGACCGCTGGTGGCAACGACCTGAAGTGGGAGATGGTCCACTACGACGTCCAGATCTTTGGTGGTGAGGTGCTTCATCAGGGCAAGATCGCCGAGATGGCCACGGGTGAGGGTAAGACCCTCGTCGCCACGCTCCCCGTCTTCCTCAACGCTCTCACGGGCAATGGTGTCCACGTCGTCACTGTCAACGACTACCTCGCCAAGCGCGACTCCGAGTGGATGGGCCCGCTCTATGAGTTCAACGGCCTCTCCGTCGATTGTATCGACAAGCACCAGCCCAACAGCGAGGAGCGCCGCCGCGCCTACCAGGCCGATATCACCTTTGGTACCAACAACGAGTTTGGCTTCGACTACCTCCGCGACAACATGGCCATGTCGCCCGCCGACCTCGTGCAGCGCCAGCACAACTATGCCATCGTCGATGAGGTTGACTCCGTCTTGATCGACGACGCCCGTACGCCGCTCATCATCAGTGGTCCCACGCCCAAGGGTGACGACCAGATGTACGAGGAGTACCAGCCTCTGGTACAGAAGCTCTATGAGGTGCAGCGCAAGCAGGCCACGGAGTATCTCTCCGACGCCCGCCGCAAGATTGCCCAGGGTCTCGCCGAGACCGACGCCAAGCAGAAGGCACAGATCCTGGAGGAGGGCTTCCTCTCGCTCTACCGCTCCTACAAGGCCCTGCCGAAGAACAAGGCCCTCATCAAGTTCCTCTCCGAGGACGGCATCAAGAGCGGTATGCTCAAGACCGAGGAGTACTACATGGCCAACAACAACCGCGAGATGCCCAAGGCTGTGGAGCCCCTCTACTTCGTAGCCGACGAGAAGCTCAACTCCTGCGACCTCACCGACAAGGGGGCCGCTTGGCTCGCCGCCCAGGTCAATGACGACAAGCTCTTCGTCCTGCCCGACATCACCACCGAGCTCTCGCAGCTGGAGAAGGAGAAGGACGAGAAGAAGATCGACGAGCAGGCTTACGTCGATAAGAAGGACGAGTTGATGGCCTACTACGGCGTGCAGAGCGAGCGTGTCCACACGCTGCAGCAGTTGCTGAAGGCCTATACGATGTTCTCCAAGGACGATGAGTACATCATCGTCGATGGCGAGGTCAAGATCGTCGATGAGCAGACGGGCCGCGTCATGGAGGGTCGCCGCTGGAGCGATGGTCTCCACCAGGCTGTCGAGGCCAAGGAGCACGTCAAGGTCGAGGCTGCCACGCAGACCTTCGCCACCATCACCCTGCAGAACTACTTCCGTATGTACCACAAGCTTTCGGGTATGACAGGTACTGCCGAAACAGAAGCAGGCGAATTCTGGGATATCTATAAATTGGATGTAGTGGTTATTCCTACTAACCGTCCTATTGCCCGTATCGATATGAACGACCGTGTATACAAGACCAAGCGTGAAAAGTATAAAGCGGTTATCGAAGAAATCGAAAAGATGGTAAATGCCGGTCGTCCGGTATTGGTTGGTACCACATCTGTAGAAATCTCTGAAATGTTGAGCAAAATGCTTACATTGCGTAAGATTGAACATAACGTATTGAATGCTAAGTTGCACCAGAAAGAAGCTG
>ENA-OPCG01000425-OPCG01000425.1-human-gut-metagenome-genome-assembly--contig:-NODE-425-length-18483-cov-18.671695_pt1 | contig 18483 bp, 10 predicted proteins | sample MGYA00241248_ERZ501476 | MGnify/ENA primary metagenome ERZ501476 (study PRJEB25962, sample SAMEA2042629) | human gut metagenome | biome: human gut; feature: human-associated habitat; material: faeces... | reverse complement strand
TTTGCTTGAGGTCTCGTTCGTTCTCGAAAGCGGATGCAAAGGTATGACTTTTTCTTGAACCACCAAAACTTTTGGCAAGAAAACTTTATATATTTACACTTTTCATGATGATTATTGACTTGTATCAATCTTTGTTCTGTGTACGCAAACACATATACATTATTATAATATATAAGAAGACATTACACTTAATCAAGAATCAACAAAAGCAACCAACAACATTAGTCATCCCATACTTGCGACTGGCCACCCGAATAAGCTTCTTCTTGTCCTACTTCGCCCATATTGCCACTACTGATGCTAATCTCGTAGCCACCACCTTCCGAATCGCAGACCCGGTTTACTGTCCCGGATGTTGTATTGAGCACTATGTCGCCCTGAAAGTTAATGATTTCAATATTTGGATTTGAATACAATTTCTTCATTGCTATAAATGTTTTTGTTTGTTTATAAATAGTTTTCTTATTATCTCACAACGAACTTCTTGCCAGCCTTGATGTACAAGCCAGGCATGAGACTACGGGCATCAACACGCTGGCCTTGCAGATTGTATACAGCATCATCGCTCTCCACCACCCCACAGTTGATATTCTTTATAGAAGTGGCATTGCCGTCGACTACTACACGCAAGGCAGATGTTGCAGTAGAATTAGGAATGGCAAAGTAGGCACGGAAACCTTGGGTTGTACTACCAGACTTAGCCTTAAACAGAGTGTTGTTGGCACCAAGGAAAGCAGCGTAACTTTTAGAATTGTTAATATCCTGAGTGATGTCCACCTTATTATATATACCCTTAAAGACGAAACCATCAGATGTGCTTACGGCGGCAGCGGGCGTAACATTTTCTGGCTTAATACTTACATTATAAAATTCATATTGATTGTCAGCCTTAACCTCCGATGGCATAATCAAGTAAGGCACGGCAGCCTTAATACCTTCAGCAGTCTTGTTGTCAAACATCAACGTATTGCCTTTGCTTTCAGCATTAAGAGCAGCTATCCTAACATCCGCACCAAAAGCAGACTTAGCTTGAGCTGCAGACACATCGAACGGCAGACAGATTGTGTTCCATGCACCTTTAACAAGTTTGCGGTTAAGGGAGATGCTTATATCGGATTTAGTCTCGATTTTATTTTCTTCGGATTCGGAAAGGGAGATTGTGGGGAGGGAGACGTAAACGGTAATTGAGCTTGCTCTTGCCATGGCTTGACTCGTAAACGATACTTTTTTTGCACTACCATTCCATTCAGCCCTAAAATCTGACATAAGCGTATAACCATCACAATTTAAATTTTTCAGGGACGCATTACCCGAAAATTCAATTTTTGTTATAGTACCAGTTTTTACCGATATGGAGAATTCGCTACCCGAATTAAAGAAATATGAATATATTGTATTTCTATTAGCATTTAGAATAATGTTTGTACCAGATATTGTAACACCATCTTTTATTATGTATTTTGTTTTACTACTAGAACTACTATTTGTCTGCATATCTGTACCGGCCACGAAGAAAACAGCTTTTCCTTTAGGCGCAAACGAGCCTTTTTTATAGATCTCTAGTCCCAGTATATTAGCATTGCCACCTGTTACTTTAAGAGTATAAACATTTCCTGCAGCCTGATACTTTTCATTTATCCAAAAAGTTCTTGGACCAAGACCACCTTTCACTTGGTCACTAACCAAGTTTTCGCCTACATATATACTTTGAGTAATTCGGGCATCATATCCTATTACAACAATTCTTTCTACATCAAAATCAAATTTGGAGAAGGTTAATGTACCATCAGAATCAAGTAACAAAAATTTGTCTTTGCCCACAGTAGAAAAATGATATCCACCCGATAACGTAATCTCATTATTGTCCTTTCCATACTTATTAGCCGTAAACGTATGGTGGTCTGAATCCGGCAAATTCCAATTTGTATTATCAGTGAAATCCATGGTAATTTCCTGTGCTCTACTTGCAGTCCATACAATAGTTAGCAGCATGATTAAAAACAATTTTAACAATTTTCTCATAATTAAAAGTTTTAAAATAATGTATAGTTATTGGTTCTTATTTGAATTTAATACTTGTATTGACTTATTTCTAATTGGTTTTCAATAGATTTTAAGCGCACAAAATTAGTACTTTATTTTCAAACAAGAACATAAGTAAGTGTTAATATGTTTAAAAAAGGATAAAATAGGAGAAATATACTTGGAAGTATGGAGCATATGATAAGAATATTCACTTTATATCCATAAGAGTTGTAGACTTTAGCAATCAGTAAGTCAGCTCGTATTATCTATAATGCATAAAGTGATAGGCTAAAACAATAAAACCACATAGATTATTGGAATAAACACAATTAAAATCTCTATTCCGTGACACGGAATGGCCATTCGGTGACGTGGAACGCGCATTCCGTGACACGGAACGGCCGTTCCGTGTCATGGAATATAACTTTTAAATATTATATACGACCATTAAAATCATGCTTACCTATTATCAAATTCAGGCTATAGGTTGAGTGCGCGGATATTTTTTGTAGTTTTCGAGTATAATATTGGAGGTTCTAGAGTTTACTTTTATTATTAATCTGTTTTTGCTAACAGTTTGGTTATCAATGTTTTAATTTCCAAGATAGTTTACTTTAGCACTTACACAAAGGTAAAGTGAGTCGATATTGTTCGTAACTTTGCACCAGACAAAAAACAAAACCCAAACCTATGCTAAAGGCAAAATTTTTAACCCTATGCGCATCCACCTTATTTATAAGTGCAAGCGCACAGACTCCCAAGCTTGGAGTCGACCCAATTGAAAAAGTGATTAACGCTATGACTCTCGACGAGAAGCTAAACGTTCTCATCGGATCGGCAGGCAACGTAAAGAGCGATGCCACAGCAACAATCGGTTCTTCTGCCGAACTTGTTCTAGGTGCAGCCGGTCAGCTTAACGCAATTCCACGATTGGGAATACCCGCAACTGTTGTTGCCGACGGTCCTGCCGGACTTCGCATCAAACCTACACGCGAAGGCACATCCAAGACCTTCTACTGCACCCATTTTCCTATAGAGACTGTTATGAGTTCTACTTGGAATGTAGATCTTGTAGGACAGATTGGCGCAGCCATGGGTGATGAAGTAAAACACTATGGTGTAGATGTATTGCTTGCACCAGCCACCAACATCCACCGCAATCCATTGAACGGAAGAAACTTTGAGTACTACTCTGAAGACCCACTACTATCAGGCAAAATTTGTGCAGCAATGGTAAACGGAGTACAAAGCAATGGTGTAGGTACATCGCTAAAGCACTTTGCTCTTAACAACCAGGAGACCAACCGTACAAGCAACAACGTTATCGGCACTCCGCGTACATTCCGCGAGATATACCTTAAGCCATTCGAGATTGTTGTAAAGGAAGCACAGCCCTGGACAGTTATGACATCTTATAATAAGGTGAACGGCACAATGACCAGCGAGCGTAGCGACCTCATTACCGAGATTCTGCGCCATGAGTGGGGATTCAAGGGAATGGTAATGACCGACTGGTACGGCGGACAACACGCTACCTTGCAGATGGAGTCAGGCAACGACTTGCTTATGCCTGGCAAACTATCGCAGCGCGAAGAACTAAAGAAGGCTGTACTCAACGGTCATCTCTCAATGGAGATTATCGACCGCAACGTTAAGCACATCCTCGAATACATCCTTAAGACACCACGCTTTAAAGGATATGTAGCCGACAACAATCCAGACCTTAAGGCTCATGCAGTAGTTACACGCAACGCTGCCCTTGAGGGAATGGTTTTGCTTAAGAACCTCAAAAATACGCTTCCTATCAAGAGCAATGTGAAGAATGTGGCAGTATTTGGCCGCACATCTTACGACTTTATAGCAGGTGGCACAGGTTCGGGCGACGTAAACCACGCATACGTAGTGAGCCTTATCGATGGATTGAAGAACGCAGGATTTAATATTGACAACTCGCTCAAGTCAAGCTACGAGGCTTACATTCCAGAGGCAACAGCCAAGATGCCTAAGTCTACAAGCCAGTTTGCAGCATTCCTTCCAAAGCATCTCATACCAGAGATGGACCTCTCGAATGTTAATATGCAGAAGGTGGCAAAGGACAACGATGTTGCCATTATCACCATTGGTAAGACCTCAGGCGAGTTTGCCGACCGCTACATCTCAGACAACTTTAACTTGACAGCTGCCGAGAAGAAGATGATAAGCGACGTATGCACATCGTTCCACAAGGCAGGCAAGAAGGTAGTTGTTATTCTGAACGTATGTGGCGTTGTAGAGACAAAGAGCTGGATTGATGCTCCCGATGCTGTCATCACAGCATGGCTTCCTGGTCAGGAAGGTGGCAACTCGGTAAGTGACATACTTGTTGGTAAGGAGAGTCCTTCTGGTCGTCTGCCTATGACATGGCCAGTAAGCTACAACGATGTTCCTTCAAAGGCCGACTTCCCAACACCAGATGACATCAGCGATGACCAGCTTACTGAGGCACTCAAGGGATTTGCCGATGTACGTACCGAGGGTAGCCGCAAGAACTTTGACTACACAGAGTATAACGAGGGCGTATATGTAGGCTATCGCTATTACACCACCAAGAATGTGCCAGTATCTTATCCTTTCGGTTATGGCCTCAGCTACACCAACTTCAAGTATGGCAAGCCATCGGTAACAACCGACACCAAGGGCGACATCACCGTAAAGGTAGAAGTTAAGAACACAGGCAAGGTAGCCGGCAAGGAAGTTGTTCAGACCTACGTATCAGCACCTGGCAAGGATATGGACAAGCCAGTACGCGAGCTTAAGGCATTTGCCAAGACACGCAAGCTGAACCCAGGAGAGAGTCAGATGATAACAATGACAATCCCTTACGAAAGTCTTGCTTCGTTCAACGAAACAGCAAGCCAATGGCAGGTTGAGGGCGGTCTGTACACAGTTATGGTTGCCAAAAACGCAGCCGACATGAAACCTCTTACATCAACAGTAAATATTGAGGGCAAGGTTACAGAGACAGTACGTCCAAGCCTCTTGCCTGAGCAGAAATAATAAAGCACGAATAAGGGAGTGCCGAAATAAGCAATATGCAAGTTTTGGCACACCCTTCTAAAAACCTAAAGACAATTTTAATTCATTAAAAGCAATTATCTATGAAATCTTTTAGATTAGCCGCCCTATTGACAGCCACCGCACTTGCCGTACCTATGGCAACAATGGCTCAAGATGAAGCAAAAAACGATACTATCAACGATACAAAGGAAGTAAAGAACCGCAACGTGATGCTTAACGCATCGTCAGACAATCAGCCACGCCAGATATCGATTGGCTTGCCTTCATCACTCTCGGCCACCATATACGAGGACGGTCTACCCGTATCTTATAACATTTGGCCTTGTCTGCCCTACCTCTACTGGACCGGTAGCGCACAGCACGAAAGCATGGGTCTGATGTCACTTGGCGAGAGTGCAATCAAGAACGGTGCAGTAAACTACGCTGTACTGTCGAAGACACGTCGTGGAAAGGATAAGTTTGAAGGTCATGTAAACTATACCACCAACACCTACAACTTGCAACGCTTCGATATGTCGCTTGCAGGTCCGATAGCCAACGGTTGGTCTTACTCGCTTGGTGCATACACAAACCTTGATCCAGGTACCAACAAGCTAGCCGACATACAGTATGCCACAGACATGAAGATGTTCAAGGCAGCCCTTTCTAAGGAATGGAACGATGGTCGCGGCAAGTTCAACCTATTCTACCGTTATGCCAACAACAAGAACCTTGGCGATGCCTATGGCCCATTTATATATGTAGGCGATGGTTCGGTTAAGGAGTACAATGGATTCAGACTTGGCAAGGACGGATTTCTTCCTGGCAACGGACAGATAACATATCTCGATGTAATGACCGGTAAGACAAATACGATATCAAGAAAGGGTGGCGTACATGCAATGAACAACAGCCTTACAGCCAACTTCAACTATACATTCCTCAACGGAATAAATCTTGACATCACGTCAAAGTACAACTATGCCAACAACTATATGGTTTCAATGGCGCTTGCCGGAACTGGCAAGGCTACAGCAGCAGACGGATATACATATGCTTACGACTTCGATGGTCATAAGGCAGGCGATGTATTCGAAGGAAACTACAACTCACGTTATATGCTGCGCGACATTGGTTGGACTCGCAACTGGATGACAACAGCCGAGCTTACAGGCAAGAGCAAAGACCACGCTCACTCATGGCGTATTGGTGCTAATTTCTGGTGGGATCGCGAGGGAATCCAAGCAAACACTGGAGTTTATGCCCACACTATTGAGGCCAATCCGGCTTGGCTCAACCATAACGGAAGTCAGGAGTTTGCAGCTAATACCGGTGGCGAGTACTACGACGGACATGAGACCAAGCTTGCATTCTATGCTTCAGACGATTGGCAGGTAACCAACCGTTGGTGGTTGTCGGCAGGTGTACGTGGCGAATACTATGCTATGGGCGGCAAAAACGCTATGGCTTATCTCAACGCTACAGACAAGACACCTACATACGCAGAGAATGTACGCGGCCTCAACTACAGCGTAAACAACGGCAAAGTGACACGCTACTCAAACAAATGGTTTAATCCAGCTGCCACTATCAATACACGCTACACCATTGCCAAAGGCTTTGGACTCGTAGCCGAGTATGTATACGCTATGCAGCATCCTAATTCACAGGACTTCGCAGGTCCTTACATGCCTATCCTTGACGCAGTAAACATTCACTTGGGTCGTGCCGGTATATTCTGGAACACTCCTTGGATGAAGCTTGTATCGCAGGTATCGCTCATTCAGCAGTCTAATTACAAGAGTCGCACACAGTTTACTAACCCCAACAACTCGTCTGACGTTGTAACAATTCCTATCACCAACGACGTACAGACAATGGGCTGGACAACAGACGTTGTGCTCACACCGTTCAAGGGATTCACATTCCATGGCTTGCTTACATTACAGAGCCCGAAGTACAAGAACTTCGACATCACAGCCAACTTCAGCGATGGCACATCAAAGTCGTACAACTTCAACGACAAGATAACAACAGGCGTAAGCAAGACTATCATCGAGCTCGACCCAAGCTATCAGTTCGACAAGTTCCGTGTTTGGGCAAGCTTCCGCTACCAAAGCAAGCAGTACATCAATAAGACCAATAGCCTCTACTTCAACGGACGTTGGGAGACATTTGGCGGTGTAGACTATAATATGAACAAGCACGTGGGCTTCTCTGTAAACGTAGTAAACATCCTCAACCAGAAGGGTTGCTCAGGCAGTATCGGTTCTGCCGACCTTGTAGAGGACGTATCGGCTTACAAGAACTATCTCATGGCAGGCTCATACATCCGTCCATTCACTGTTGAGTTTGCTGCTCACATCAACTTCTAATGGTCAACAACCATTATGAGGCTTACATAAGCCTCTACATTATGAAGCATAAAGCATCACTAAAAGCCATAAAAGTACATAACTTTTCATGATTAAAAATTTGTTACTAAACATAGCTGTGGGCTTCTTGCCCACAACTATGTTTGCCCAGAACTCAATTCCGGGTTACACTATCAACACTAACACCGAGGCTTCTACCGTAGCAACACAATACGGCAATGTAGCTGGATATATCGATTCTAATGGCAATGGAGTACCACAATGGCCAGCCTTCACAACAAAGAAGAAAGCCACTATGATATTCGACAAAGAATGCGAAGTGAAATACAACTTTGATGCTGAGTTGCAGCAGATTGGTACAAGAAAAAGATAAATCGATTCAAATCATATAATAGGCAGACATAATATATAAGGTATAAGTAGATTGTAACTAAAAAAGGATACATTAGTAGATTGTAACTGAAAAAAGAGTAAATTTGTAGGTTATAACTAAATAAGCAGTATTTGAGAGTTGAACCAATAACTACGAAAAGATATAATTTAAACATCTAAATCATTATACGTATGAGAAAATCATTTCTGACATTTATGCTTACACTACTCACAGGAGTATTGTTTGCACAACAACCCACAAGAGTAAACGTTGCCGAAGGCACACTTGAGGGCATAAACGAATCGGGTGTAAAGACATTCAAGGGCATTCCCTTTGCCGCACCTCCAGTAGGCAATCTTCGTTGGAAGGCTCCACAGCCAGTAGAGAAATGGCAGGGCATACGCCAAGCTAAAGAATATGGGCCAAACCCTATGCAGGAGAATTTATTCGGCGACATGAACTTTGGTACAAAGAAGATGAGTGAGGACTGTCTGTACCTTAACGTATGGACACCAGCAAAGACAATGGACGAGCATCTGCCTGTACTTATATACTTCAATGGTGGTGGTCTGATGTGTGGCAGCGGCAGTGAGCCAAGATATGCAGGCGATGCTATGGCACGCAAGGGCATCATATCAGTTACAGCCAACTATCGCGAGGGCATCTTCGGATTCTTTGCCCATCCACAACTCTCTAAGGAGACATCGTATAAGGGCTCGGGCAATTATGGATTCCTCGATCAGGTGGCAGCCATCAAATGGATAAAAGATAATATAGCAGCATTCGGTGGCGACCCTAACCGTATCACTATCGTAGGCGAGTCGGCAGGTTCTATGTCGGTAAGCTCGCTTATGGCATCACCTTTGTGCAAAGGATTGTTTGCCCAGGCAATGGGTTCAAGCGGTTCGGTTATTGGAACAAATAAGGTTGCCACACTTAAGGAGGCTGAGACCCAGGGCTTAGAAATGACGAAAAAAATTGGCTGCAAGAATATTAAGGAATTGCGTTCGCTCTCTGCCGAGGAGCTTATGAAGAAGGCTGGTGTAAAGAGTGTACCTACATACAACATCGACGGATACTTCTGGACAAAGCAGCCCTACGATGTATTTGCCAATGGCGAGCAGACTAAGGTGCCATTGCTTATAGGTGGCAACAATCAGGAGATGAATGCCATGTTCATTCTGCGTGGCAAGCCTGCCACAATCGAGAATATGAAAGAAGCAGCACGCGCTATCTATGGCGATGCTACCGACGAACTGTTCAAACTCTATGGCCTCAACACTGATGCCGATGTTATGGGACAACCAGGCAACAATCTTGCCGGTGACGTCTTCCTCGACTATTCTACATGGAAGTGGGGCAATATGCACAAGCTTACTGGAGGACAGCCAGTATATCGCTACCGTTATTGTCACCCACGTCCTGACATGGTATTGAAGGACAAGGTTGCAGGTCTTGCTGGCGGTGTTCAGGATAAGACATCAGATACTCCTGCTGCTCCTAAGAACATTGGCGCAGTTCACTCTGCCGATATTGAGTATGCCATGGGCACACTGCCTACAAACCGCGTGTACGACTGGCAGCCTGAGGATTACACCATATCAGATATCTTCAGCAACTACTACGTCAACTTCGTTAAGACTGGCAACCCTAATGGTCTTGGCCTCATCGAATGGCCTACAACCAACGGCAAAGCCATAGCTCCGGTTCTGCAGATCGACGCCAACACATTTGTTAAGGAAGACCCTAACATGGAGAAGCGCTACGAAATTATGGACCAACTGTTTTGGAAGTAATGAACGTTATTAAATAGGTATGAATAAGTGTTTCTTCATGGCATTGTCGCTGGCATTGTTCTCTCTGAACGTGTCAGCGCAATGCTACACCGAGAGTCAACAACAAACTTGGCTGCAAAAGGCAGAGGCTAGCAAACCTGTATTAAACAAAACCACACATCACCCCGTAAGAGAAGTAAAGATTGTGGCAGACGCCAATGCCTTCCAAGGCTTCAAGGCTGTGGAAGACGGTGATATCAACGATCTTTACAGCAAGTCGTTCAAGAAGAAGAAAGAGGTGATAGTCGACTTCGGCAAACATCTTGTAGGCAATGTAAGCTTCAAGATTAAGGACATCGGTCCTATGCAGGATGCCGTACTACGCTTTAAAGTAACATTTGGCGAGATACCAAGCGACCTTGGTCTACCCGTAGAGCCTTACACTGGCAGCCTTAGCCGTGGCTGGATGCAAGACTTCCAATGCGATGTGAGCTACGACGGATGCTATACCTTCAACCGCCGCATCACAGCACGATATATGAAGATAGAAGCTGTAGGCACTTCAATATACAGCGATTTCTGCTTCGACAACATCACATTTGAAGCCACAACATCGGCTGGCAAGTCGAAAGCACAACTGGCAAGCACCACACCACAAATATTCAAGGATATAGCACGTGTGTCAGAAAATACACTTAAGGACTGTATGCAGGGTGTATTTGAGGACGGACCTAAGCGCGACCAACGTCTGTGGATGGGCGATCTTTATCTGGAGGCTCTTGCCAATACAGCATCGTTTAAGGAATACAACGTAACCAAGCGTTGCTTATATCTGCTTGCCGGACTTGCCAATCCTGACAACGGCTTGCTCTATTCTAATATGGTGGAATATCCCAAGCCACACGCACAGCAGACATTCTTCGTTGACTATGCCTTGTCTTACATTCTCACACTAAACGACTATCTCAAGGCTACAGGCGATACCGAGACAGCACGCGACCTTTGGCCAGTAGTAAAGAATCAGATCAACACCATACTTGCCAAAGCCATAGACAATAACCATCTATATGCTAACACTGGCTACCAGTATAAGGGAATGATGGTGTCTATAGTGTTCTTCGACTGGGCTCCCGTTACGCTTGACAACCATGCTGCGATACAAGGCTTGCTTGCCCACTCTATCGACTGTGCCTACAATATTGCAAAGGTTATAGGCAAGACCGATGATGTAAAGGCTTATCCTGCAACTGCCAAGCAACTGCGAAAGGCTGGCTACAAGGCTTACTGGGATGCAAAGAAGCAGATTGTTGTTAGTGGCAAAGAACGTCAAGAGTCGTACACTGCAACTTCTTGGGCTGTGTTGGGCGACCTTATAAAGGGCAATGAAGCACAGAAGGCTATACGCAATGTTATGCAGAGCAATACAGCCATCAAGCCAGGCACTCCATATGCCAACCACTTTCTTGTTGCTGCTATGCTGCATTGCGGTATGAACTCAGAGGCAAAGAAGTATGTAGAGGACTATTGGGGCGGTATGGTTCGACTCGGAGCCGATACATTCTGGGAATATTATGTTCCAGACAACCACCTATTCTCGTCGTACAATGGATACACCTTGCTCAACAGCTACTGTCATGCATGGAGCTGTACACCTATCTATTTTATAGTAAACTATCCTGAGATATTCCAAAAGTGATAATCTCACGCAACCTAAAATACACGTTACGACATATATGAAACAACTATTTTTTATTCTCTCGCTCTCGGCTGCCGCTACATGTATGGCGGCCAAGCCAGAGACGAGCAAGCCTTTTGTAACAATAACTCAAAAGGGTGGCAAGACGCTTGGTTACTCGCCTACGTCAGGAGTAAAAATAATAACGGTTGACGGACTTAAGTTTAAAGACCTAAACCGCAACGGCAAACTCGACAAGTATGAGGATTGGCGACTGCCAGCACGCGAGCGTGCCATAGACCTTGCAAGCCAACTATCAATAGAGGAAATTGCTGGCCTTATGCTCTATAGTGCCCATCAGGCTATACCTGCCAATGAGCAAGGATTCGGAGCAGGTACATACAACGGAAAGCCACTGTCAAAGAGTGGAGCCAAAGCATCCGACATTAGCGACGCACAAAAGAAATTTCTTATAAACGATTATCTACGCCACGTTCTTATAACCACATTACAGTCGCCACGCATCGCTGCCGAATGGAACAACAATGTGCAAGCTCTATGCGAGAGCATAGGACATGGTATACCAGCAAACAACAGTTCAGACCCTCGCAACGGCACAACTGCCAACACCGAATATAATGCAGGTGCGGGTGGTGCTATATCTCTATGGCCTGGTCAGTTGGGATTGGCTGCTACATTCGACCCTGCTGTGGTTAAAGAGTTTGGACAGATAGCATCACACGAATATCGTGCTCTTGGCATCGCTACAGCACTATCGCCACAGATAGACATTGCAAGCGAACCACGTTGGAGCCGTGTAAACGGAACATTTGGCGAGGATACAAATCTGGCTGTAGATATGGCTCGTGCCTATTGCGACGGATTCCAATCGAGCGAGGACAATAATGGAGGTTGGGGTATGTTCAGTGTCAATGCTATGGTAAAGCATTGGCCTGGTGGCGGTCCTGAAGAAGGCGGACGCGACGCACACTTCGACTATGGCAAATATGCCGTTTATCCCGGCAACAACTTCCATACATTACTGCGCCCGTTTATAGATGGTGCATTCAAGCTGAACGATGGCACGGGCATGGCTGCAAGCGTTATGCCATACTATACCATATCTACCAACCAGAATGGTGGTAGCGGCAGCAACCGTGGCAACAGCTACAACAAGTATCTCATTACCGATTTACTGCGCAACAAATACGCATTCGACGGTGTGGTTTGTACCGATTGGATGATTACGGCCGACGTTAGTGGTGTGTCTAAATTTGAAGGCAAGTGTTGGGGTGCTGAGAATCTTAGCATTGCCCAGCGACATTACGAGATACTGAAAGCTGGTGTCGACCAGTTTGGCGGCAATAACGACAAGGAACCTGTACTTAAGGCTTATCAGATGTGGAAGGATGAGTTTGGATCGGTATCGGCACGTCAGCGCTTCGAAAGCTCGGCTGTACGTCTATTGGTCAATATCTTCCGTACCGGACTGTTCGAGAATCCTTATCTCGATCCCAACATTACAAGCAAGACTGTAGGCAACCCCAAATATATGCAAGCTGGATACGATGCCCAGGTCAAGAGTATTGTTATGCTCAAGAATCACGCCAACGTGCTTCCGCTCAAGAGCAAAAAGCTCAAGGTATATGTGCCTAAGCGCTTTGTAAAAGGTGTACCCGACTGGTGGGGCAACACACCTGCCGACAAGACCGAATATCCTGTAGATATGAATATCGTGAAGAAGTTCTACACAGTGGTAGACACTCCTGAGGCAGCCGACTTCTCGTTGGTATTTATCGAGAGTCCTAATGGTGGAACTGGCTATAGCGACGAAGATGCCAAACAAGGTGGCAACGGCTACGTGCCTATCTCGCTGCAATATGGCAAATATACCGCCAATACAGCACGCGAAAAAAGCTTGGCTGGCGGCGACACTTTCGAGAAAACAGACAACCGTTCGTACAAAGGCAAATCAACTACAGCATACAACCATACTGATGCCGAACTTGTAAAGCTCATGCATCAACAGATGCAAGGAAAGCCTGTAGTTGTATCGGTTAAGTGTTATAAGCCTTGCGTGCTTGCAGAGGTAGAGCCTTATGCCGATGCCATTGTTGTAGACTTTGAGACTCAAGCACAGGCTGTTCTTGATATAATTAGTGGAAAGCGCGAGCCAAGTGGATTGCTGCCAATGCAGTTTCCTAAGGATATGCTAACAGTAGAGGCTCAAAAGGAAGATGTAAGCCGTGACATGACACCGTATACCGATGCCGACGGCAACAGCTACGACTTTGCATTTGGCCTTAACTGGAAGGGAAAAATAAGCGACTGGCGAACTGAAAAGTATAAATAGAAGTATATAAACGACCAAAGGAAATGAAAAAGATATTCATTACATTAATATCATTCTTTGCCTGCGCCTTAATGGTATCGGCACAGTCGACAAAGGTAAAGGTTTTAATAGACAACGACTTCTGTGGCGATCCCGACGGACTCTTTGCTCTTGCACAGCAGGCTCTTTGTCCTACCACTGATATTGTAGGTATTGTAGGCGGCCACCTAAAGGACAATACAGGATTTACCACACGTAAGGATCAGGCTACCGAGTCGGTAGAAAATGCAAACGCTTTGCTCAACGTTATGGGTTTGAAGGGTAAGTATAAGGTTGTTACTGGTGCTGAGAGCGGTATGACATCTGCCGACAAACCTATTGACTCTGAGGGTGCACGCCTCATTATTGCCGAGGCCAAGAAGTGTTCGCCCGACAAACCTCTGTTCGTAACTTGCGGTGCAGCCCTGACCAATGTAGCAAGTGCATTGCTTATCGACCCATCTATAAGCAAGAACATTGTGATAGTATGGATTGGCGGTCAGGAGTACAGCTTTGGTGCAGTGCCTCCTCCAGGATATTCTACTGTTGAGTACAACCTCAATCTTTCAATTCCTGCCGGTCAGGTAGTGTTCAACAAGAGTGATGTGCGCATATGGCAGATACCACGCGACGTATATCGCCAGTGCTTATACAGCACAGCCGAAATGCACGCCTATGTAAAGCCTTGCGGCAAGGTGGGGGCTTATCTTAGCAATTCTATCGACAAGGTGATTGACACATGCGAGAAGTTTGGCATAGCTATGGGCGAGACATACATAATGGGCGACTCTCCACTTGTACTGCTAACTTCTTTGCAGAGTGGTTTCGAGGCCGACCCAAGCAGTTCGTTCTGGCATCCTACCCCATGTCCTATCATCGATAACAACGGCTTGTATCAGCCTAACCCAAGTGGCAGAATAATTCGTGTATACACACAGATTGATACCCGTTTGATGTTTGGCGACCTTATCGCACGACTTCAGGCAAATGCCAAGAAGTAAAACAAAAGGCTCATACGAAATACTTGGTGACATATGCGCTAATCGCATTTTTTATCACTCAATATTTCGTATGAGCCTTTTTTGTGCGTCCTAATGTCGTAATTTATTTTAAAAGTTATATTTTTCAGATTTATTGCTGTACCTTTGCTTGAGACTATAATACTATTAATTCATACAATCAGAAAAACTTCAATACTTAAAGACATGAACATTAAGGGCACTACAATCCGACAACTGAAGCGCATATTGTTCTCGCTTCTGTTGCCAACCGCAATTAATACAACCACTCCTTGTCAAGCACAAACTTGTACAACAAAACTGCCACGTCAGCTGCGTGTGGCATCCTACAACATACAACATGGTGTGGGTATGGACAATAAGCGCGATTACAAGCGCATAGCCGATGTGCTGGAGAATATCAATCCCGACGTTGTTGCTGTGCAAGAGGTTGACAGCATGACCCAACGCACAGACAACACTTATTCATTGGGCGAGATAGCCGACCACATGCGCTATTATGCCTCGTATGCTCCTGCCATCAGTTTCGATGGTGGCAAGTATGGCATTGGCATACTATCGCGCAAGCGTCCTATAAAGACAGAGCAGCATGCTTTGCCCGGACGCGAGGAAGCACGAACATTGCTCGTAGCCGAGTTTGACAAATATGTGTTTGCCACAACCCACCTTTCGCTAACCGAAGCCGACCGCATGGCTTCGATAAGCATCATTGAGAATATTGCAAAGAGATATAGCAAGCCGTTTATCATTGCAGGCGACCTAAACGCAGATCCCAATTCACCCTTCATGCGTAAGTTGGAGAAGTGTTTCTACATATGCAGCCGCAAGGACAAATCGTGGCCTGCCGATAACCCCAAAGAGTGTCTCGACTATATTGCTGTATACAAAAGCTATGGAGATATACGTAGACCTGGAGCATCCGAGAAGGGTTGGGAACAATATCGCCCATACGTTGGCGAGCCTGCCGTAACATTGCATGCTGAAATTGTAAATTCTCTTGCCTCCGACCACCGCCCTATCTTTGTTGATATTGTATTGCCCACACCCGTAGACCAGTTGCTCACCACAAAACCTTATCTGCAACTTGCCACACCTACATCTATGAACGTGATGTTCCAAACCAACAGCGTATGCCACTGCTGGATAGAATACGGCACCGACAAGCAGCATACACAGCGTGCCCGCACCATACTCGACGGACAAGAGGTGTGCTACGACATCGAGAACAATATAAAACTTGACAATCTAAAACCAGGCACTCGATACTATTATCGCGTGTGTGCAATGGAGATAATGTACAAGGGTGCCTACTCCAACCATTTTGGAGCCGACACCTTGCGCACTCCCTTCTATTCATTTCGCACACCTGACGTAAATGACGAAGACTTTACATGCCTTGTCTTTAACGACCTGCACGAACACGCCGAGACACTTGCCCACCTTAAGCATCTTGCCAAGGACATCGACTACGACTTTGTGATATTCAACGGCGATTGTCTGCCCGAGCCACGCAACCGAGAACATGCAATTAGTATGATACACAGTTTGGCCGACTCGGTAAATGGTGCCGAGAAACCTGTTATCTTCTTGCGTGGCAATCACGAGATACGCAACTTCTATTCGGCGGGAATGCACCATCAGATAGGCTATTACAACGACAAGACCTACAGCGCATTCACACGTGGCAATACACGCTTTATGCTGCTCGACCTTGGCGAAGACAAGCCTGACTCAATACCTGTATATGGCGGACTGAACGACTTTACTCAACTAAGACTCGACCAAGTGCAGTTTATCAAGAAGGAATTGTCGAGTCGTGAGTTCAAGTCGGCACGCAATCACGTACTTATAAGCCATATACCCATATTCGGCAATACCGACAACTATCGTCCTTGCACAGATTTATGGGGTCCTATGCTAAGCCATGCACCATTCAATGTGGCACTTGCCGCACATACCCACAATGCCAAGTTCTATCCAAATGGTGTTGACGGATGCCGCTATCCGGTATATGTAGGAGGCGGATACAATAAGAAGGATGCCACTGTGGCAGTGCTCACTTGCCGTAAAGGCAAGCTAAGCATGCGTGTATTGTCTGATAATCCCGGCACACGCTGGACATTGAACGAATAGTAATACTATTCATCCGCATACATCTGCGCCACAGCGTCGGCAAAGTTCTTCTCGGGTATGCATGCGCAATGGCGCACACGCAGACGATAGTTGTATATAGTCTGCGGCGAGTAATGCAGAAACTCGGCTATGCTGACGCTGTCGGTTATGCCCATACTCACAAGGGCATATATTCTAAGCTCGGGTGTTAGTCTGTCGTCAGCAGGCGGAACGATGGCACACTCGGGCTTAAGCAATTGATTGAAACGCTCTACAAAGTCGGGATGAGACGCAAGAAAAGCCTTGTCAAAATGTACGAAGAAGTTTTGCAGATAATTCTCGGCATTGCTCTGCGACTTTAGTTCGCTGCGTGCCTTGTCTATCTTGCCCGATGTGATGAGGTTGAACACCGACTTCTTAAAAGCCTGAACATCGGCAATGTACTTTGTAACAAGCTGGTACACGTTGATAAAGTTGCTATTGTGATAGGCTATCTCGTCACGCAACAACGCGTTGGAATGCCTCAACTTTTCAAGAGCCTGTTGTTCCTTCTTTACCGATTCCTCAAGCGAGACATTGGCTGTCTCTATCTGACTAAGCAGTTCTGCCTGAGCCCTACGCTTCCTAACCACGTTTCTATACAACAGCACAACAGCAAGAATAGCCAATACAAGCAGGGCCATACAGCCTATGCACAACATTATGTTATACTCCAAGCGCTTCTGGTAGGCACGTGTTATCTTGGCATGAGCCTTTACAATGTCAAAACTACGACCCACATCCTTGTAGCTCTTGGCATTCTCGGTGCACAACATGGCATAATTAAAGGCACGCTCTGTTCCGGCACATATATGCGGCGAATTTACAATAAATATCAGCGAGGACGCCTCGCGGTTAGAGCATTTCACATCGTTAATGGCTGAAAGGATAAGATAATGTAGATATAGCTTCTCGTCGGCTCCCCTTTTCTTGTATTGACGTGCTATACTAACATACAACATAGCCGCCTTTATTGAAGGGCGTTGCGTATTGGCGAGGTCGGCTTGCAACTTCTTCAACACATCATGGTCAGTAAGCGAAGACTCGTAATAGTGCTTCTGCCACATATCATCCGGCAGATATCGGTTGTACTTATTCCATACGGCAAGACACGCTTCCTTGTCACCATACTTATTCTCCCAAAACGACTTCAGATCAAGACGTATACGATATTCAAGCATCGTTATGGCATACTTCATCCTTACATCATCCGGCAAACTGTCTATTGGTGTGGATATTGTGTTAAGTATACGTTGTGCGTCGATAAGTTCGCCACAAGTGATGAAGATATATGCCCGGTCGAGTATAGCCGCAACTTCATAATTATGCATATTGGTACGGCTTGCCACCTTTTGGCACATTGAGGCATAATGCTTGGCAGAATCGCTGTCAAACTTCATATACTCGTCGTACAATCGCTTGTAGAAGTTGTATCGCTCTGTTGGTGTTACAAAGTCGCCCGTACTTCGCTTGATATAGTTGATGTCATGCATCTTTTGTGCATCGTATTTATGGCTGTTTGCCACAACGGTGTCAAGACGGTGCAAATCGGCTTCTATGTCAAACTTCACATTTTGTGCCATTGATACCACCGAAGCGAGCAACGAGAATAAGAAAATAAAAAATGCCGTAAGCGTATCCGCGATGCCGCCTTGTCCTCTTTTATTCATCATTATACCTTTG
>ENA-OPCG01000423-OPCG01000423.1-human-gut-metagenome-genome-assembly--contig:-NODE-423-length-18568-cov-13.165343_pt1 | contig 18568 bp, 12 predicted proteins | sample MGYA00241248_ERZ501476 | MGnify/ENA primary metagenome ERZ501476 (study PRJEB25962, sample SAMEA2042629) | human gut metagenome | biome: human gut; feature: human-associated habitat; material: faeces... | reverse complement strand
TTTATGTTTATTAACACAAAAAACTGCTCAAAAATTTGGTTATGTCTTAGGAATCGGGAAGTAGAGCATCGCCAGCTCCGACTTCCCGTAACTTCTTGGTTCTAGTTCCATTTGGTTCAATTTATAATGTACAATTTGTAATTTATAATTTATAATTTATAATTGGGCTTACGCCAGCGTGACTCCTTCAAGATTTCTCTATGACTAACAGAGATTTCTCTGCTAGTCACAGAATTTTCTCTGCTAGTCTTCCAACTTGTCGTTTGGACTTACGGCGGCATCGTTGTTCAGTTCCTGCGGCTCCTTCTCGATGACAGCCCATCCGTTGCCCTTCTCCTTGTGAATCTTCTTGAAGCCCAGTTGCGACATCACGCTGCCGATGTTCTGCTTATTGAGGTTCTGGCGGAGAGCCGGGTTGCTGCCGATGCGTTCCAAGATCTCAGCACTGTAACGGAACTTGATGAAATTCACGTCGGTGGTCTCGTCAGGCACCTTGTAGTAGCGCAGAATCTGCTCCTCGGCATAGTTGGCTACCATGAAGAGACGGTTGTGCTGGCGCATCAGCTCGATGTCGGCACGGTTCAACCAGAACGTCCAGTCACCCTCCTTGTGCTTTTTCTCCTTCGTCACCTTCTTGCCCAAAGCCACAGCCTCGGCATAGACATGGGTGTAGTCGATGGGCTGCTCTATCGGACTCTCTATGCTCTCCACGATCCAAGGTGAGTAACGGCGGTTCTCATCGTCGGTGATAAACTGCTGGCTGTTGCTCGTTCCACAGAGGCTTCCACGATGGGGCAACTCGCTGCGGTACTTGTCGTAAGGTCGGCGAATGGAGAACGTGAGCTTGGTGATGGCACTCTTGAAGGCACTCAGGTTCTTGCCGAAGATGCACTCAAACTCGTCCATGCAGAGCACCGCCTTGCTCGAACAAGCCTCCATGAAATCCTTGTCGGTGTAGTTGGCTGTGGAGTCGTTGATGAAGTACTGGCGCAGGATAGGCGGCAAGAGGTAGGCGAAGAAGGTGGTCTTGAAGATGCCACCCCTTCCCACGAGGATGAGGATGACCTGGTTGACCACCTTCAGTGATTCCCATGCCACCACCATCGCCACAAGCCACTTTTTGAAGAAATAGCGGAACTCCTCCTGGGTGTGATGATAGTCCGGCTTGTCGATGACGTGGATGGTGTCGGCGAGTTGGTCGATGTAGTCGGGATCGCTTTCCTCTTTCCACTCAGGCAACTCTTTGAGATAGTCCACGAGAGGGTCGAAAGGCTGGCTGAAGTCGCTGTTGATGATGTTGTGGAGCGTCTTGCAGGTCACCTTCATGCCGTCCTCGTTCATCTCCAGCCAGAGCGAGTTCTCGATGTTGTCATCTACCAGAGTCCAGTTTGGGTACTTGCCCGTCAGCACCATGAGGCTTCTCAGCTCATAGGCTCCCGTCACCAAGTTGTGCTGCATCTCGTAGTGCATCGATAGCCACTGCTTGATGGCGTTGGGAGAGGAGCGGAAGGTGGACTCCTCGCCCTTTCTCCTGAAGTGCCACTTACCAAACTTCTCGGTGTGCTTGTAGCACGACTTCATCACGGAAGCCGTGTCGCCATAGCTGCTTCCAAACTCGGTGACGGCATAGGAGAGCGCCTCTTCCTGGGGGATGCCATAGAGGATGCAGACCTTGGCGAACTGTACGACATACTCGTTGTGTCGCCCCGACTCAAACTGGTAGCCCCACTGGTTGAGCAGGTGCTGGATGGGCTGTGCCGCCTCCTCGATGGAAGGAGCCGTGGCGTTCATGCTCTTCACCTCGGGAGCCATCTTCTTCGCCTTTCGCTTCTCCATCATCTGGGCGTACCGGGTCTCGTTGGCCTTTCGGGTGTAGAGCACCTTGAGATCGTTGGGACCGAGGCAGAACGGCACGGCATCCTTGCGGAAGAAGGCATTGGGGTCGTGGGCAAGACCAGAGATCCGGGTGATGTCGGTGCAAGCCTTGTCGGGTTCGCATCCCAGCAGATGAGTGAAATGGTCCATCGCCTTGTGGATCATCACGTCGAAGAGTTCCAGCACGGTCACGTCCTCGTCCTCTATCGGCGAGTAGGGGCAGAAGATGCGGAATCCCTTGCCGCTGATGGTGACGTAGGCGGCGAAGACGTGCTCATCCTGTCGGAGAAGGTCCATGCACTCCTCGATTTTCTTCTTCGTCTTGTGGTCGAAGTCGAGCATGAGGAAGTAGGACGGTCTCACGAAGTTGGCGAGCTTCTTGCCATACCCATCCATGACGGCGGAGATGGTGATGCCAGGCGACATCGGTTTGTACTCATCGGCGAAACGCTTGCCGATGGCGAGGCGCTTGCGATAGGTCTCGGTGATGATCTTCAGAGCCTCGTCCTTGCGGATGAGGTCTTCCAAGTACTGCCAACTAGCGAGCTGATGGCTTTCCGAGGTGTTAAGCGACTTGAAGTAGGAGGGCATGACCGCTGCTTCGTTTTTAGTGGTTAAATTTTCAACCTGTTCCATCTTGATATTAGGTTTTAATTGATTGTTCCCAGCAACCGTAACGATTACGAACTGAGGTGAGGTCTGAAGGCTGAACACTGAATCAGCACCTTTTGTTAAAACTGTGTTAAATATATATGCAATCTATTGATATATAAACTTTTATTATTATATTGCTTGCGTTGTATATAACAAAGTCTTTTCCAGTAGAGTTCAGTTCAGTCTGTGAGGCTGAATCCTGCGAGAGAGGGTTCAGCCCTGTGTCAGCCTTGTCGATCTCGGTGGCGAAGGTAAGCATAAAGTTTGGATCAGAAATTTGAAAATGACCGATATGGTCAATTTCCAGTATTAATCATTTAATTTCTTACACAAATGAAACATTTATTAAATGTTGCGGAGAATGTTCTTCTCCATGTGTTTTTTTGTCAGGCAAGCTCCTGACTGGTGAGCAACGTTTCTGCCTTGCGTGGAACCAATTCCGTCTTTGGATGAAAGACCTGAAGAAGGAGGCGAGAGATGATGGTTCGGGCGGTGAGGCTCTGGAGAAGTGGTTGGTCGATATGGAGTCGATCAAGCAGCACTATGGCTTGACTCATACGGTGACCAAACATCTCAAGGAGGGCAAGAACATGTCTCTGGGGGAGTTTGAGAACTTGTGTCTTTACGTCTTCTCGTTCTATGAAAGTGAGTGGGAGCGTCAAGTAGTGTGGATGAATGTGGGTACGACTCTCTTTTTTCACACCAAGGAGTGCAAGGACTTGAATTTCGAGCCATTCTCTCGTCCGTTGAATCAATTGATGGAAGAGAAGGTGACTGCGGAAGTGAGCAAGTTGGCGGATATCAATCGTCGCTATTATGAGATGATGGCAGAGAAGTAAGCAAGGGATGCCCGTCGCTCCTGCTCCTCGCTTGTCCTGGGGAGGGGCAGGAGAGACGGCATCTGTTGTCGTTTTGTGGGTTAAAGTTTGTAAATTCCCCTCTCTTACTCAATATTTTTCCTTATTTTTGTACGATATTGTAGCTGTTTTTCTAGAAAGACGGCGAAGGAAAAATGAAGAATATCGAGATGAAAACGTGTAAGTACTTGAATCATAGGTGTATTCCTGAGATTCGAGGAACCCAAGATGTGGGGTGATGGGAAGAAATGCCCCACTCTTACTTGGATAGTATTCAATATTATTGGTTCCGTAGAGCTTAAAAAGAAATATCTAATGTGAATAAAAACAAAAAAGAGTTCAAGAATATGGATATGAATCCATAAATTTGTATTTTTGTCTAAAATTTTAGATTAATATATGAAAATTAGAACATTTTCTTTTAAAAACAAAGTATCTGGTTGGAATGTGAAAAATGTACATTTCGATAATTTGACACTATTTGTCGGCGCATCAGGTGTTGGCAAAACACAAATATTGCGTGCGATAGGCTCTTTGAGGAAGATTGTGAATGGCGATTCTGTAAATGGAGCAGAATGGTCTGTAGAATTTGAGGAAAATGGCGTCGTCTATATTTGGAAAGGGGCATTTGATGCGTTGGAGACTAGTTTAGAGGATATTTATCATTTTAAAAATTCAGAAGCTGTCGTTCTTTATGAAACGCTTGAAATCAATTCTAAAACTATTATAGATAGAAAAAATACAGAAATTGAATATGATGGAAAGCCTATAGTTAAGTTGGATGCCAACAAAAGTGCCATCTCCTTATTGAAGGAAGAAGAGTTGATTTCTCCAGTATTGAATGCTTTTCGAAAAGTCCAAATTCTAAACTCTAATATCAGCGGTTTGACCATTACACCTTCTATTAATGAGAAAAGGAAAAGTCATCTAGGTATCCGTGAAATAAAGAATGAAAAGGGACTTTCTCCCATCGAAAAATTGTTTTTGTTGAAAGTTAACAAGTTGCAGGAGTTTGATGATATTTTTGATAATTTCAAGGTCATCTTTCCTTTAATAGAGGACGTAGATTTTGCGATTGGTTCTTTTTTCAATGAAGTGGCTTGCCCGATATTGAAAATGAAAGAAAAAGGTGTAAAGTCTTGGATATTTCAACCCGATATATCTTCTGGCATGTTGAGAACCTTGTCGCAGATAACCATGTTGACTTTGGCTGATGCTGGAGATGTCTTTCTGATAGATGAATTTGAAAATGGTCTTGGTGTCAACTGTATTAATCAATTGGCAGAAATGATCATGTATCCTATGGAAGATGTGCAAGTGATAATGACGAGCCATCATCCTTATATTATCAACACGATTCCTTTTGAGTGTTGGAAGATTGTTACTCGCTCAGCTAGTGATGTAGCAATTCATACACCAGCGGAATTTAATATAGGAAAACGTTCCCGTCATGAGGCGTTTATGCAACTTATCCAGACTTCTGCTTACAAAAACGGTAGCTTATGAATCTCTATATTGTAGTGGAAGGTGAGCAAACAGAAACGAAAGTTTATCCTGCTTGGTTGCAAATTTTGGTGCCACAGCTACATCGAATAGATGATGCGTGGAATTTGTCGGAAAATTCCGATAGCTATTACTTGTTTAGTGCTGGTGGAATTCCGTCTATTTATAAGCATGTTTCCAATGCTGTGGCAGATATAAATGAGATCAATGCTTGTGGTAAGGGAAAATATGATTACTTGCTCATGTGTATTGACGTTGAAGAAGAAAGCCGTCAGTACATAGAGCAAAAAGTTCAAGAACAACTGAAATTGGATGGTAATGAACTTTCAGAGCCTACAAAATTGGTGATTTTTGAACATAAAATTTGTATGGAATCATGGTTTTTGGGAAACAGAAAAGTATATAAGGAAAATCCACAAGATCAAGATTTAATAAAATATACACATCTTTATAATGTAAAAGAAAACGATCCTGAGTTAATGGAAAACTTGGAATCTGATTCTTGTGCAACGAAGGCTCAGTTTCATTTTCAATATTTGCGCTTAATGTTTAAAGAGCGCAATATGCGTTATTTGAAAAGCAACCCTGGCGATGTATGCAAGAAAGGATATTTGGATAAGTTGGTAGAGCGTTATCAAGAGACAAAACATATATCTTCTTTTGGAAGATGGTATGATTTTATTGTAAGTTTGTATCATTAGAAAGATGAAGAATATCGAGATGAAAACGTGTAAGTACTTGAATCATAGGTGTATTCCTGAGATTCGAGGAACCCAAGATGTGGGGTGATGGGAAGAAATGAGAAAAAACATTGATGTAAAATTCAAAACGTAACGGAAATGTGTAAATTTTCAGCGACGACAAAAGATAAACTTGGCAATGCTTTGATTTATATGGCAGAGCGAGTGTCAGACCTTAGTAAAACCAAGGCCTTGAAGTTGTTGTATCTCATGGAAGAACGAATGGTGCTGCGATACCATGTGCCGTTCCTTGGCATTCCATATGAGATATGGCAGGCTGGACCAGTTGCTAAGGATGTCTTTATTGATCTTTCGGATGGTCCCTACCTGTTGAAAGATTATGTGAAAGCAGAAGTGCGTCATAGTGGTACATATATAGTTTCTGTGAAACCATTCTGTGATGATGAGTTTTCAGAATGTGAGATTGCGATGATGGATGACATACTGAATAAGTATGGCAAGATGACAGCTGCGGATTTGGTTAATGAAACCCATAAAAAAGGCACGCTGTGGTATCAGGAGGCAAGTCAAAATGGATTATTGGAAGCATTTCAAAATCATGAATGCAACAACTCTGACTTGAAGATAGATTTCACGAAAGCGATGGCACCATGTGCAGCCGAGTATTATCAGGAAAGTCTTGATGCAGTCTTGTTCGAAGAACTCAAGAATTGCCTATCCAATAGCAAGATGGTAAAGAATAAATACCGCAAGATTCTAAAATAGATGGGTAAAAACTATATAGTCATGTTACTATGTTGAAAATCCGATGAGTTGAAGGAGTGCGCTTAGTCAATCCTTCACCCTAAAAGATAATGCAAATGAGCGCAATGAAAGTTGGCTTTCAAATTGCCGAGTGCAGCTTATCTTATGCAAAACGATAATAAAATAACTTTTTTCTAAAAACTGATGGGTGTAACTACTTGTAATATAGTAGGGGCGCTGTATTGGTTACAAAGGGCTATGCCCTAAATTGAGTACTAACAATAATTTGTAGAAGATGTATATATGGATCCTACTTATGCAATAATACGGTACTTTGCTATGCTGGGAAGGCGCACATCTCCGAATCCAATAGCTGTGATGCCTCCAACAAGTATGAGGCATCATCTACTGCAAAACCTAACGTGCCTGCCACAGAATGTTTATCATTACCTTGATGGCTGCAACTATCTGCAAAAGGTGCTACTATCAGGAGAGCAAAGTGGGTTGCAGGTGGACTTTATCTTCAACGACAGTATTGAGGATTCGAGATTTGAATGTACATTGAGCGATGGCCTTAACGTCTTTCTGATATGTACAGACAGCGATGAAGAACTGATAGAAATGAATATCAGCTTATCTAGAGTCTGTGGGAAGAACTGTGTTTTCTGGGTCGAAGAATCGAAAAAAGATGTGTTCCTGATGCCAAAAGTTGTAAGCGGGACAGAGGAATTTTGGCAATTTCTTTATGACTATGCACAGCCGTTGTTGCCAATGATTGAAGACCCACTATGTGTGCCATTATGTGGAGGGAGCATAGAATTCCCTTACTTCAAACCTGCTAATATCACCTTCTGGTCTCTTAACTCTGCATTAGGGAACTGGGGCGTGGAAACAAACATCGACAGCAAGAAAGAAAAAGAGAAAATCGAAAAAAGACGAAAGATGCTCTGGGGAATATGTATGGCTGGACAAGGCAGGAACAATCAGTTGACATAGCTGGCCAACTGTATGGGCTGTGTCAAGATGCCTTTAAGACACGACTATCGAAGATGCCTGACTTCAGCGATCAGAATTATCCGCCATTGGTGATAGCTGCGCCATATACAACAAAGGACGTAAGAGACTTGTTCAAGCTGATGTCGAAAGAAGAAAATGAGTTGAAAGCGATAGACAAAGTGGTGGAACAGGAGCAAACTCCCAACTACTGTTTTGACACAAATGTTGGTACAATGGGTATAGGTTTTGAGAAGATGAATAGCTACATGAAACTGTTGGCAAACAGACTAGACTTCTTGGATTTTACGGCAAGTCTACACTGTTCATTCAAATTCTCGCCCTATCTGCGTTTGCCGCTTGTCAGTAAGAGTGTGAACACGGAATTGTCATTTGTCGGTGCGAAGAACAATGTACAATTGGCATACTCCAAAGACCGTCAGGCATACGATAAGGCCATCCATAGAGTTGGCGATACGCTTGCGAAGAAATTGCTTGCACCTAAGACGGCAAAAATGCTGAAGGCGATGCCTACGCAGATAGTGGCTATGACCGATCTGCCAATAGAGTGGATGGAGATAGACGGAGTTCCCCTAGGTTTTTCGCATGATGTATGTAGGCTACCAGAAACACCTGTTTCTGGATTGCTGACACATTATGGAGTCGCGCGTTTCCACACGATGTATCAGATTCCGCAGGATATATTAGAGAAAACGCTTGTGGTATATGGATGTAGAGAGGAGGCGTTTAAGAAATGGCAGGACAAGGCAGACATACGAGCAGCGGAGCTTGGAGCAAAGACCGAAATTTGCAATAGTCTGGACGAGTTCGAAGCAGCAGTAAAGAAGCATAAACCAGATTTCTTGATTATAGACACTCATGGAGGGACAGACCTACAGAGCCATCAGAGCTATATATGTATGGGTGACAAAAAGGTGTACCCAAAGGATATTGCAGAGAGGAATATTTTAGCACGGCTAGTGTTTATATCGGCGTGCAATACCGCTCCCTGTTATAATGACGTAAACACTGTCGGGAATGCATTTTTGGAAGTTGGAGCATCAGCGGTGACAGCATCATACCTGCCTTTGGATGTGAAAGATTCGTCGATTATCTATCTCCGTATCATGCAACAACTGGCGATGGCGGCAAAGCAGGATATACATAAGAATTGGCTAGCATTCATAGCACATATATTGAGAACATCGTTTATTATGTCACCGATGGTTCATACTGCCAAAGACGAAAAACCAATAGACCCAATGATAACGGGAAATGTCAATGCTCTGTCTATGATTTTCCAGAATAGGAGTAAACTATACAAGAAGCTGAAAGCCGGAGAGAAAGTGGAGGGACTGAAGTATGACTTCGGCAAAATTACACCCCACTATCTGATGTACACGACTGTTGGCAGAGCCGACTTGATAACGTTTGAAGTCTCGGCAAAGAAGAGACGTGAAGAATATGAAAAGATGAATTGACATATGACAGAAAAGAGAAACAGGGGGGCAGGTTCATGTTTCAGATAAAATGGAATACGTAATATATAGTTAATGGCAAGGCAATCCAGGCAACCTTCAGAAACGGGGATATATCACGTGATGATGCGTGGTATAAATCATCAAAACATTTTTGAGGAGCATGAGGACTATTACCAGTTTTTCAATACCTTGGACATGATGGCTCAGTCATATGAGCGGTTTTGATTGAATTGAAGGGTATGAGAGCATCACTTCGCCAATTGGGGAGATTGACCAGAATCGTGAAAAGTATGATATTTCGTATGTGATGAAACAGAAACCTGTCCCTGTGTTTCGTCGAACCTATTGCGAAAGAAATGGCAGCGAAAGATGAATATTCTGAGATTGTAGAGGAATTAGAAACGATTACCGCTGATGCAGCATAAACTATACAGCCATGTAAAGGGGCCCATGGTTGGTTTTGGTAAATGGTCCCGTGATTTAAAATATGAGTAAAATTTTCAAAATTCGAAAGTAGCTTGAGTCTGCATGGTGGACTCAAGCTGCGTTGAAGTTGTGGATTGCTTCCCAACTTCTGGTCAGTTGTTACTCCATCTATAGGAGTGCCGAGTAGTGTCAGATAAATCCTTCCTGGCAAAACGAACTTTAGCATAGTATCGACCTATACGGAGGATGGAAGGATGTAGAAGGTGCAAAAACGTACTCTTGGAGGAGAACCAAAAAGTAAACCATGAAGCCGGAGTGGCAGCCGAATGGTTGGAAGAGGTCGCCGTATAGACTAATCTGGGGTTCGAATCCCCTCTGCCACCTATATATGAATAAGGAATGCAGGCCACTTATGGTACTGTGTTCCAACGGAAGAACAGATAAAGATGGAACAGTATAGAATCTTCTTCTCTTGGCAAAGTGACACGAAAGGCAATAAAGGCATTATTAAAGAATCGCTCAAGGCATCATGTCAACTCGTAAGTGAGAAGTTTGGCTGTGAGATAATCATAGACGAAGCAACCCGCAACGTGCCGGGTATGCCGAAGATAGAAGATACTGTATTGGAGAAAATTGACAATTGTGATGTCTTTGTGTGCGACGTAACTCCAGTTACGGTGCTTAATGATAAGCACATGCCCAATTCGAATGTCATCATAGAGTTAGGTTATGCGATAAAGTCAAAGGGCTACTCTCAGATTATAGCATTGGCAAAGAAAGGGGATTGGAAACCTGAGCAGCTTCCATTTGATATAAACCACCATAGGATAGGTCTGTTTGAATCCGCGAAAGATTGTAATCTGATTTTCGAGATTGAGTCAGCAGTGAATTATGTACGTTCACAATGGAAATCACGCCTCTTTAGGTTCTGGCATAGGATTAAGGAAAAAGTGAATACAGGAGCCGTAAAAGGCAAGAAAGAAGTATTCGGACCGTCTGAACGCGTGTCAGAACTGACCAATGCCACAGAAGACTCCATAACGTTCTTTTCGAGACGAATGGCACGGGCATTTGGCGGTGACCGAGGTTTAGTCGAGTACACAGACCCGAAGGAGATAGCATACAGACTGTCAATATTGCTTCATCAACCGTTAAAGTTTAAAAAAGGATTGAATGGCGCATCTACATTGCCAGTATGGAATTTCTGGTGTGGCAGTTCAGAAGGAGTCGAGTCGTTCAGAATATTAAACAGGCGCAAGGTGCTGTTAAATACTAATGAACTGCGTCTGAAGCGGATGGTCGTTTTCCGTGATAGTGCAAGGCTTAAACAGCAGTACATCTATATAGAGACAGAAGAAGACAAGCCGACAGGTTTATATGAATATAGCTACTCCACTATTCGGGAGATGACAGAACTAAGAGGCTATTTTGATGAAGAATATGCCGTTTTTAGAAAGAATAGACTCGTTTCTCGAAACATCAAGTTGGAGGAGTATGATGATGGAGCCTGCGTTATAGGAGGCAAGGTATGTCAGACCTATGGAAAAGCAGAACCACGAGTACGCTATCTGACACCTTTTTGTTTTATCATGTGTGCACATGCAGCACCTTATAATTCACATCATTTTGATCGAACTTCAAAGGAGATGCTTGTGAAGATGCGATCCTATGACATAACAAAAGAAGAATTTCATCAGTATATGATGACAATTCAGGGAGACCCAAGAATAGAACGAATTCTATAAGATTACTCTGATTAATGGAAGAACCAATAGTAAACGATATACAGAAACTTGAAAACGAGCAGGTAACTGCGCAGCAGGATATTTTCTCGTATTACCGTCGTCTGAGGAGTAACCTCTTCTCAGACACGGAAGTCGTGTACGAGACGAAACTTACTCCAGAGCTTTTTGACCTGAAATTGCAACAGCTCTCTCAGGATAAAAAGCAATCAGAGTTTGAGAACTTTGTTCTGGTGCTGGCAGCGAGACTTGTGACTCCCAACATTAAGCCACAGACCGGCCCCGATGGAGGAGGTGACGGAAAGGTGGATGGTGAGACATACCATGTTGACAAGGCAATATCTGACAGGTGGTGGATGTCTGAAGGCAGTACAGGTGACCAGAAATGGGCGATAGCCATCAGTGTACAGAAGAACTGGAAGAGCAAGATTGAGGGTGATGTCAAGAAAGCCGTAGAGACTGGACGTGGCTATACGAAGGTGCTGTTTTTCTCCAGCCAGAAAATCAAGTCAAGTAAACGTCAGGAGGTAGAGGATGAACTTTCGAAACAATACGGGGTGGCAGTGAGTATCTTTGATGGGAAGTGGTGTTCGTTTGCAGCGTTTGAACAAGACTGTTATGACGTTGCCACTGAGAAACTGAATTTTTCGGAAGAATACAGGAGAAAAACCGTTAAAGTAGGTCCCCAAGATAAGCGCAGAAAAGAAGAACTCGAAAAGTTAGAGAACGACTTGTTGTCACGACAAGTGGAAAGTCTCGATACAGACTATATTGATGACCTGCTCCAGACCTGTCTGTTAAGCAGAGGTCTGGAACGCCCGCGAATGGAGACCGAAGGACGTTTCAACCGTGCGCAGCGAGAAGCAGAGGCACATGGTTCACCTGTGCAGCGGTTCAATATAACCTATAATCATGCTTGGACATCGTTTTTCTGGTTCCACGATGTGAATGCCATGTATGCAGATTATCTGAAGTTAAAGGAATTTGCAAAGACGCACACAACTGTGCATACTATAGAACTGATGACCAATATCCTCACGAATTTGGAAAATGCGGCGGGCGTTGGCTTATTCGATTCCGAAAAGTTTTGTGAGGAAGTTAAGGATTTAAAGACGATAAAGGAGCGAGAAGATCTTTCGCAGGCGAGCCGTCTGTTTCTTGAACTCTTCTTCACAGAACATAGGTTACTCCAAATGTTGCACTATGCGCAAGACCCAACGTCAGAGTTAAAGAAACTGTCAGAGTTGATAGAGGCATGTGCTAACTATCCAGACATTAGTTTTGATGCTCAGATAACTATCGTAGAGATAATAGGACGAGTTATAGATGACAACGATGAATATGAGAAGCTTATCGACAAGATTTCAGAGATTTCGTCTCAGCGCAAATCAGAGGTTGAGGGTGCCTTAATACATTTCAATCGTGCACAGACCTTGATAGACAAACAACAATACAAGCCTGTGGTGAAACATTTAGGGCACTGTGTACAGGCATTTCAGAAAGAAGGCTATGAGTCCGAACTGGTTAAAACATACGGCTATATGGGCATAGCTCTTTATAATCTTGAACTTCCATATAGTGGAAAGGCATATCTGGTTAAGGCTGCATCGATACTCGTCAAGGAGTTTTTTACTAAGGGATCTATCAGTCATCTGCTGATTACTGTATTGTGGAAACTCTGTGAAATAGAGCTGATGATAGGCCGACTGGTGATGTATCTCAACTGGCGAGAACTGCTGTTTGTCATTGCTCATAATGGTCAAGAATTTGAGCGTAAAGATTTTGTCGAGAAAGATGTACTGTTCGATGGAGGTTGGGCGTGTCATTTTGCTACAGCCGACCTCACTAAAGAAAATATTTCCATCTTGCCCGATATCTTTGCACGTTGCGACATGCCCATTTCAGAAAACTACCTGAAATACGCATTAGGGTACAAAGACTCTGTAGATGAGCAGTATATTCATCTTGTCAATGATGATTGGAATAGTTTGCTTAGGCAGCAACCTATACACAAGCAGTTCCTAAACTCTCTAAATATAGCGGAAGAAGGGCTGACTTCTATTAGCACCCTGGCAAAGGGCTGTCGTTTCACTGTAAGTTATGAGAATTCAGTTAGGAACCAAATGGTTGCTGAGACATTTTTAGCAACTGTGGAAACACTGCTTGCCACTTTTGACACACTGGAACTTGTGGTGATGAGCCAGGAGATTCAGGTGGAAATTGTCTTAACTGATGGACAATCAGAACTGGAAAGAGGAGAAAACGGAACAAAATATGTGTTCAAAGTGAACCACGCCTCTCTTGATGGAGAAACATATTGGCGTTGCTTTGCCTTCTTTATGGCATGTTTCATGTCCATTAATGCAGTATCAAACACAGATGTTGGAGAGTTGGTGGCTCAGCGACACGAAAAAGAAAAGTTGATGGACAGGGTGACTGCTATGATGGAACTGAACAACTCTGTGTATAATGTGCTTGGCGATAAGTTCAAGTATTCTGTTCGTCAATGGCAAAATGCAAATGACAGATCCTATGTTTGTAAGTCTGATGCAATGGGTGAAGCCTATACAGATCAGAACTCACATACAGAACAGTGTGGTGTACAGACTTTTTGCATCTCGAGCACTATGGAATGGTGGGAAGAAGCAGGATGGACGGGTGTGTGCTTCATGTACGACCGATGGTTCGCTGCTCCACCTATAGTGGGCCTGGCATTCAAGAACTTGGAGGCTGGCAGAAAAATCATCCATGAATGGAAAGAAAAAATAGCAAAGGGTGAACCAAGTATAGAACTGCATCTGATAAGAGGCATTGACAAGTCGCATCCCTCATGGTATAGAGCTTGTGTTACTCCAGAGATACCTTTTGATAAGATTACAGTAGGTCGATATGTCGCTGTGATGTGCCGGAAACATACAATGACCCCAAAAGACACGTCGAATCTTGATAATTTTGAACGGGTATATTCTCAATTTAACAAATGCCAGCTGGTGGCAGTTGAAATTGACGACCAGATGCATGTTAACATGAATATCGATTTTAGCGAGGCCATTGAGCTTAAAAGGGTCATCATTACTGATGCATGGAAAGTATCGGCACACGAACCTACGAGAAATGCATTGGAGTGGGACGATGACCCTATCATTCCAGAGTCAGAGACCACTACAGCCCCTGTCATTGAATTAATGAAGAATTTGCGTGAAATTCATGATAAGATGGGGGAGGGTAATTAGTTAGGAGATGAACGATTATGAAAACCTGTTTAGGAAAGAAGAAAACAAATTCGTTTGCGGATGTGCTGAAGGACGGTAATGACTGATTTTGTAAGCTACGCCACAAGCTGGTACAGTCTTGATGAAGAACAGACAAAACTACTTGCAGAGTTCCACAAGCATGTGTGGAAGAATTGCAAGATAGAAACTGTTGGGCAACTGACCGAATATGAGAACTTATATCTGCAGTATTCTGAAAAGTTTGACTTTGTCTATGATACAGAGGTCAATGAGTTTGGATTTGTGGATATGAATGATGGTAAAGCGTGCTTACTCTCCAAAGGAAGGTTTGAACAGTTATCAAAGAATCTGAGTACAAGCGAATTTGCAACGAAAAGCTGAGAGTATGGGCTTTCGGACTTGGAAATTGTGGTCTTACTTAGTTTTCTTGCGGATATACTAACCTCGGCTACCAGAACCGTCGTTCTGACCATCTTGCCGCAATGTGGCAGATTGTCAACTGGGATGTTGTTGAACAACGGAATAATTAATAAATACATGGAACTGCATGAGAAAATCTCAATGGAAAATATAGATAAAATAGAGAAGATATTTAATGTAGAATATTCTGATACTGTTAAGTATGCAGTACGTTATGGTTACAATTATCGAATAGAGGCAGAGCAGAAGCATAATTCCTATTCCCATGCTTGTTTACCAGATACATCTGCAATTCTTCTATGGCTTGGTCAAAAAGTAATTGACGGAGTTATATGGGATTTATTCAAAGTAGCTGCAAAAAAGCTTTATGAGAAGTTTGATAAGTCCAATAGTTATCTTTCGGAAAAACTCAGTAAGTTCCTGTCAGATGAACAAGACCTCAAAAGATTCTATACTTACGTAAAAGAATTCAATGAGCAGAACATGACAGTAACAGAGGAACAGTTCACATATATTCGAGAAGAAATAATTGCAGATTTTCTTGGAAAGGAATGTGGAAAGATATATGAGCAAGAACATCGCCTACCTACAATCCAAGAATATATGAGGATTAACCGTGAGGCTTTAGTTCATGCAGATAAACTTATGGTGCTTCAGAATTAGGGCGTTAAATTCTGCGGTAACCATCTATTTCTCCACATATTTCCCACTAAAGAATAAGTAAGTGGATAAACTCAACGGCGAGTTACAGGCTCGCCGCCGCAAGATTAAGTAAGCGCCCAGACCACAATAACACCATGCAAGCTGATGGCACTGGCACCGCTAGGTTTCTTTAGAGGTTTCTTTGACATGGTAGTGGCGGGAAGACAAGATTATCCTGACATGACGAAGGCGTAACTACTCAGCATCCCTATGGGCATGAGTAATCGTCTTACTGTTGTACGACAGCAAGAATTGCATTGAATTTAGAGTTTCCATTCTTCATGGCTGTTTCCGCTATGGAATGTAGCTTGGCAAAATCATCGGCACCTTCATCGGTACGGAAGCATTCGCTGACTTTCTGCTTTATCTTAATCTTTCTCACCCCTCGTTTGCTGGCATTATTGTCATAAGGTACAAGTGGATTGGAGAGGATAGTGAACAGATAGTCTTTTACCTTTAGGATGCCTTTCTTGAATCTCTCAAACTCATGCCCTGGGGGTACTGAGTAGTTATAGGTACGAAAAGAATAGTGAAAAATGTTGATTTTCGTAGAGTGTTATTATTTTTTTAACAGGTATAATTTGCTAGTTTCCAACAATTTTCGTATTTTTGCAAGGAAATTCTGTGTCTCTTATATCGAGATTCAGATGAACGTCATCAAAAAACGAACTTGATTCGCATGATGAAAGAGACAAATATACACTCACAGGTTACGTCCACTATTGCAGGGGACGACGGCGAAGCCATGGCAAAAAGTGAAGGATATGTAGCTGAAAATGGTTTTGTAGCAACAGATCCGACGCACTTTGGAAAGACGTATCATGATAAACAGTCGAGGTAAACGTGTTGTCCGTGAGGCTGTTTTCTTACCACCTTTGTCTTTGTGAGAGTTGAGGACAAAAATCTTAATGAAATCCGCTTCCGCTCCGATGTTTATAAGATGCTTTCGGAACCAGGCAAAAGTGCCCCATATGCTATCCCTGATACCAAATTCGACAATTTCAGCGAGCGAGAGTTTGAAGAAAAGGTTGCCCCACATGTTACTATGTTGATAAAACAGATGAGGTGAAGGAGTGTGCTTAGCAATCCTTCACCCTAAAAGATAATGCAAACGAGCGCAATGAAAGCTGGCTTTCAAATTGCCGAGTGCAGTTTATCTTCTGCAAAACGATACAATAATCACTTTTTTCAAAATTGTTATGTGTGTAACTGCTTGTAAAATAGTGGGGACGCTGTAATGGTGATATACATCCCTCTTCGTGGTTATTTCTTACGATGTAATACATTCGATGAAAAATAGGTTTTCCCCTTATGGGATGGTCATAAAAACTATCGGTTATGCAACAAATAATAGATATAGTACAAAGACTGATGGAAGAACTGGATGTTACAGTCTTAGGTCTTTTATGTGGTGCTTTCTCTTTTATTCTTGGAGTTATTATCTCACAGTATAAATTAGAGGAATGCTTTCATCACAGAAGGGTATGGTCTAGGCTTGCTGTGTCTCTAGGCTTACTGATCTTAGCTGTATGCATGAATTCCTATGTTGAGGCTACTTTGGTATTTTTATTGCTCGTTTGTTTGACAATTTTCCTACCACTTCCCCATGAATTACTCATCATATATTATTATAAATCCCATCTTGACGATCTGGATAAGGGAAAGTATCGTGGTTGGCTTGTTACTACAAGTGCAAAACTGCGTTTCTATGCATTAAGAATAAAGGCTTGCCATGACGAGGTCGACAGGCAAAATGTCCAGGTGGAATTTCTTGATGAAGCAAAGAAATGGGATTTATTTGATTATGAGTATAAGCAATATTACTTACCCCATCTCGATGTTTTGTTCAAAATAGGAGCGGTTAAGGCTTTTGAGTCTGAATGTGTGCGTTTATCCAGATTCAAAGACAATAGCTATATGTTGTGTTTCCAGACATACTTGGCACATAATGCTTTTGACTATGAAAAAATGGTAGAGTATGAGTCCAAGAACACCGATACATCTGATGAGGCTCAGCTAGTTTCGCTCCTTAACCTACTATGTGCATATGAGGCTTCTGGAGAGAAAGAAAAGATGAAGCCTATAGTTGCAAAATTACTTGAGTATAAGAAAAAAGGGATAATTCATATTGAAATGTACCGAGATTTGATGCATTATTATGATGAGATTTTATGCGATAAGGTTGCTGGAGATAGACTTGCTGATGAAATTGTGAAAATGAAGTTGGCAAGATTTGGTGATTTTCTAAATCTTTTAGATGTAGCTTTTATGCATTATAGAAGAGAAGGCAATCAGACCAAGATAAATACCCTGTTGGATAAAATTCTGTCAGATAATGATTTGATGCAGCATGGTGAGAATCAATTGATAACAAGGATAAAACTGATGTATGTTATTTTTGATAATGGATATAAATGGCAGGAATATTCCCTCAAGCTGTTTTTCGATAGGGAAAGATATCTGAAATGTAGCTATCGGGTTGGAGCTTTATTCGTCAAGGAATCCCTTCGATTGATACGGGATGTTAATGCATTGACGGGAAAAGGGCTTCAGCAGAATTTGTTGTCAGATATGTTTGTAGATTTCAGTCGAAATTGTGAACGCTACTTATCGGAAATTGATTCGGATTTAGCTACATTGGATGAGCGATTTCTGTATAGGTACATAAGTTTATTGATGTTGAAACAGGAATTATTAAAATTTATGGCTGATGATGATCTTGTTCTTGTGCGGAAGAATAATGATGAGATATTTGAAAGAATTAGGGCTAGATGTGAGCACAATGGTAATCAAAGGGAATTGCTTCATTTCTTAGTGGTTCAGATTGATGATATTCTTTCTATGAATAAGCAGATTCTTGATTATGTGTCTGCTAATAAGCAATTTACCTTATCTCAGAAATTTATTGATTATAAAAGTCATTGGGATGCCTATTTTAATTATGCAGAGAATCTGATATGTGATGTAGTTAAGATTTTGCAGTCTAGAAATTATGACAAGTCGTTAGCTTACTATGTCCTCTATACAGCCTATTTTTATAATTTGATAGGTAATGACAAGCGTAGTGTATTTTTCCTTTCTCAATTTGAGAGATATGGAGTAGATTTAAAAAACTGGACAGTGCCTATACAGGATTTGTATGCCAAAATAGCGATAAGTAAGACAAGTAAAATTTAATATTAAGTAATGATTAAAAAATAACTTGGTACATTTTTGTGTCCTCTCTATAAAGTAACA
>ENA-OPCG01000413-OPCG01000413.1-human-gut-metagenome-genome-assembly--contig:-NODE-413-length-18882-cov-21.997079_pt1 | contig 18882 bp, 19 predicted proteins | sample MGYA00241248_ERZ501476 | MGnify/ENA primary metagenome ERZ501476 (study PRJEB25962, sample SAMEA2042629) | human gut metagenome | biome: human gut; feature: human-associated habitat; material: faeces... | reverse complement strand
CTGTGAAAAGGCAAAAAATAAAAAGAGGTGCGTCACAGACTTATGACACACCCTCCATCAATCTAAAGGATATGAAAGGCCAGTTGCAGCCTACACCGAAAAGGATGATTCAGGAACTCTGCATAAAACGTTTCACCGCCAGATAGTCGCCATCGTATTCTTTCAGTTCATTGGATAACACTCTGGTCAGCGTATCATTTACACTGGCAAGCTTAATCTTGTTTCCCTGTTCATCTTCTCCCAATTCAAAAAGACAATCCTCCATCAGGAACTTGCAAAATGCGGAACCCGCAGAGGGAAGCTTCATTTTTTTATCATCACACCAATATTGCTTGAAGGCATGAATAGAGAGAATAAGAAAATTATCCTGCTTCGTATCGAGCATAAGCCCCGTACGCTGGCGGGATGATATATATTTCTTGAATACCTGAGCCCAATACTCCGTAGCCTCTACATCTTTTTCCTTATCAGCGTTAGTGAATAAAAGAGAAGGCTTTCTTCCCTTTGGACTTCCATTTCTCGCCAACGTGGTTTTAAGTCTGCCTTCGTGATCCGTTAGAGTATTATCGCTATACAGCATATACCCAATAAGCCAATCATTAAGTTCTTCATTATGCGCTTCATAATAAGAATTACTGATAATTGAGCTTATTACATGATCCCTATCTTTTGTTTCCCTAGTCATTTGTTCAAACAAACTAAATGCCAAAGTCTTATAGAAACCATATCCATCTACCAAATCATCACTCAGTTTCATCAGACAGGTAAATAAAATACCCATAATCAGATCTGCCGACTTGTCAATTTCCTCATCAGGGCATTGGGGCACAGCCAATAGGCGCATATCCCCCCATATCCGGCTACGCACAGAAGAATAAACCACCAGGACATCCTCATCACCCTCGGTTCTACTGATGAAATCCAGCCATGCCATAACTTCCTGAAACACCTCTTCGGGCAACAGATGAAAATTCTTCAAACTCACCACGTATGGCTGGCATAAGATTCTGATTAGCTTAAAGAAGACATGATCCTTGTAAGCACGATCTATCTCATTTCTTGATATGACGTTTATTCTTTCCAGCATTTAGCTCCTCCTGTTCAATAAGTTTCAAATCGGGATAGATTTCATCAAACCATGCAGCAAGCTTTTTCCTCTGCTCTTGAAATGGCAGTTTTTCCTCCACCTCATCATTCACATCTGCTATGATGCTCTTGTCCAAAGGATAGCTAGCCGCCGAATCTTTAGCCGAGGAAATCACTCTGCCACTGTCCAGCGTAGCTTTTATTTCGTAGCCATTCTTGCAAGCTATGTGCGACATCATATCAAAATATTCCTCCACTTCAGATACGCTCGCATCTTCTGGTAAGCCATAGTCAAAATTGGCATAAGTAGCCCGAATTCCCATTCCATATTTTAAGAACTCTTCAAGCATCATACGCTCTCGCTCGTTTACACTCAGAGGGAACGAAGTCTTGATATTTGGTATCTGCAGACCTATAGACTGAAGGCGGTCTTTTCCATTACTACACAACAATCTCACTTTTTTCCAGAACTCATCCTTTATGGAAATAGGCCGAATCCTCACATTGTAAGGCTGCTTCTTCCTGAAAAGTTCATCCAGACAGACCTCTATATTCTTTCGCACATAGTCAATGTCCTGAAAGGCTGCACTTTTATGCTCTATGCCCATAAGGATATAATCATCAGAATGGCGGAAATCGAAGACAACACTGAAGTAAGGGAAATCCATGACATGATTTTCCTTATGCGACTTTTCTGCATTCAATGTTCTTTGCGACTGCTTCTCCATTCTAAAGTAGAGCATCTCCTTACCAAACTTCGTGAGATTATCAGCCTCTACAGGACGACCTTTGCCATCCTGGAAAGACAGTTTTTCATCTATCAGATCAAAAAGTTCATCTGCCAAATCCTTCATTGATTCTACACTTGGCTCATCGTTCAAATCCTTTAGATAGGATTCAAAGCTAAGCCTATAAACAAATATTCTTGCTGTTGGGGTTGCCATTTTTTTCTTAAATTGTTAATTCTATTGCAAAAGTACTAATAATAGTTGACAATCTATCATATTTCCATTCTTTTTTTTCAAAAAAACAGAAAAATAATACAAAGAGAAAAAGTGAACGAGGTGAATGGTGAACGAGGTGAATCACACGCTTTTCCAACTCTATCAATACATTTCATCTGAAAAGAGATAGTAGTAGCTACGCGCGTACATTATTATATAAGATATTCTTAATAAAAAATCCTTTTTCAGGTATCCGTTTTCCATCAGATTCACCAAATTCACCGTTCACCTCGTTCACTTCGTTCACTTTTTCCATACCCCATTCACCTTTTCCCTCTCCCCCTCCTCGCCCCTTTTCCTGCGTCGCCACGTAGCAATTCCTGCGTCGCCACGTAATATTTCCTACGTCGGGACGCAGGAAATGGCAGCTCTATCGAAAGGGATTTCATGCCTCACATCACAACTGCCGGGACAAGGCGATTCAAATGCCGGGACAACTATTGCATTTCGCCCAAAAATGTTGTATCTTTGCATTGTCAATGAAACTCATTGATGGGGCTCGCTGCCAGGCAGGATACCGCGGAACTGCAGGGAGGTGAACGCCCGATACAGAAACTGGATTATTCACTAAAAAGAAAGGAATGAAGAAAATGAAAAAGGAAACTTGGAAGACGATTCTGCAAGTCATCGTCACGGTGCTCACTGCACTCTGCACATCACTCGGAGTTACTAGCTGCATGTAGTACATGTAGAAACTAAATTATTCACTAAAAAAACTATTTGAATTATGGGTATCAAAGTAAAAGCTATCGAGCGCAACGTCGCTTTTGAGAAGGGTAAGCAGAAGTGGGCATACGTTATGCAGGCAGACCTCTACGGTCAGCTTACCCAGAGTAAGGTTATCGAGGAAGCTTCCATACGCAGCGGACTCGCCAAGCAGGTGATCAACGCTGCCTGGGGCGCCATCGGAGCGGTAATCACCGCATGGGCCACCGAGGGTCACTCTGTGGCAGTGCCGGGTCTCGGTTCACTCCGATTCGGTCTGAACTCTACCGCCGTGGAGGATGTGAACAAGGTGAGCTCTTCGCTCATCAACCGCCGCTACATCATCTTCGTGCCTAACGCCGACATCAAGGAGGAGCTCGCCAAGACCAGCGTCAACATCACCTGCTACGACCGCAACGGCAAGATCGTGAAGCAGGTTACCTCTGCCGACAAGGAGAACTCCGGCGAGGGCGACAACAAGGGTGACACCACCCAGGGCGGAGGCACTTCGCAGGAAGGTGGCGGAACCAACCAGGGAGGCGATTCCAGCCAGGGCGGCGGCACTACCGAAGGCGGCGGAAGCGATACTGACGTAGATCTGTAAAATCAAGGTGTGCCAGATTACTGGAAAGTGAATCTGGCGCACCTTCTTTTTTTTATCTTTTTTTCCTTAAAAATGGTCTTTTTGGAAAAACCTCATTCTTTATTCAAGTTTTTTTCGTACCTTTGCACACGAAATCAATAGACTAGAATATAAAACAGGCTAGAATATCAAATGTCTGAAATATCAATATGTATTTAAAATAAAACTATAAGATATGAAATTTCACATCAAAATTTATCTACTTGTCTGTATCGCCGCCCTGCTCCTTACGGGCTGCGATACCGTATTCGATGTTCACCCCTACGATGTTCGCGTTAAGGGAGAAACCGACCTGAATGCCAAGAACATACAGAAGATAGAACAGGCAGTGAAGAGCAAGGATACAATCCGGTTTGCCGTGATCAGCGACAGTCACCAGTGGCTCGACGACCTCGTGGATGCCGTAAATGATATCAACAGACGCAAGGACAGCATCGACTTCGTAATCCACTGCGGCGACATCTCCGACTTCGGCGCTACCCGCGAAATGAAGTGGACACGAGAAAGAATGCTGAAACTCAAGATGCCTTCGGTAGTACTGCTGGGCAACCACGACTGTCTGGGCACGGGCAACCAGACCTATGAGGCCATCTACGGCAATCCCGACTTCAGCTTCATCGCCGGAAAGGTGAAGTTCGTATGCCTCAACACCAATGCCATCGAGTATGACTACTCCCGTCCGGTGCCTAACTTCGACTTCATGGAGGCGGAACGCTCTGCCGATTCGCTCGACTTCGACCGCACCGTGGTATGCATGCATGCACCTCCCTACTCCGAGCAGTTTAACAACAACGTAGCGAAGGTATTCAATTATTACATCCACGAGTTCCCTCGCCTGCTGTTCTGCCTGGACGGTCACGGTCATCATACCAAGAAGGAAGACCTTTACAACAACGGCACCCTGTTCTATATGGCAAGCAGCGTACACTTCCGTCAATATTACATTTTCACCATCACACCAAAGGATTATCATGTTGAAGTCATCGATTTTTAAGTTCAGTATATGGGCGCTCCTCCTGCTATCGGCAAGCACAACGGCAAGCGCCGGCGAGGAGGGGTTAGGAAAGGAGAATTTAGGAGAGGAGAGTTTAGGAAAGGAGAGTTCAGAAGAAGATTCACTCACCCGTTACGACAGGCGCATCCTCCGCTATCGCAAGCACTGGGATGTGCTGATGCCTACGCAGAGCGTGATACAGACCTGCGGCAACATGGGTATCATCTCGCTGGGTATCGGATGGGACTACGGCAAGCGAAGCCAGTGGGAGACGCATCTGCTCTTCGGCATCGTTCCGAAATATGATTCGGATGAAGTAAAAATGACAATCACGCTGAAGGAGAACTTCATTCCCTGGCGAAAAGACTGGGGAAAGGGATGGCAGTTTGAACCCCTGGAGTGCACGCTGTACCTGAACACGGTGCTGGGTCACGATTTCTGGACAAAGCAGCCTACCAAGTACGAGAGCGGATATTATCCCTTCTCTACCCGAATCCGCCCGAATCTGGGATTTGGCGAACGGTTTACGTATCAGATTCCGAACAACAGGCGCAAGCGCGTGAAGAGTCTCACGCTCTTCTATGAGTTGAGTACGAATGATATCTATTTCATGCGGTTCTACCGCAACGGCAATGCCGGTTTCTGGGATGTCTTCGGACTGTCGTTTGGCGCAAAAATGCAGATACTCTAAGTTTATTTTAAAAGAAAAAAGATGGAAACAGAAGAGATTGTTCATAAGCTGGAGGCGAAGGGCATCAAGCCCACCTCCAACCGCATACTGGTGATGAAGACTCTGGTGAATGAGCAGAATCCGCTGAGTCTGAAGGATTTGGAGCAGAAGATGGTGTCGATGGACAAGTCGAGCATCTTCCGCACGCTGACGCTCTTTCTGGAGCATGATGCCGTTCATGCCTTCGAGGATGGAAGGGGGATATTGAACTACGAAGTGTGTGAGGAGGAAGGAGAGTGTGATCATCATGATGGTCATATTCATTTCTACTGCGAATCATGCCACCGTTCGTTCTGCATGGAGGATATCCATATTCCGAGCTTCGAATTGCCGGAAGGATTCTATCCTCACTCCGTCTCCTTCGTCATCAAGGGAGAATGCCCTGAATGCAGGAAGAGGCATCGCTGAAAGCAATGCATATTCAAAAGAGAAAGCATCGCTGAAAGCAATGCATATTCAAAAGAAAAAGAGGGGGTGTCATTATTCATCGGATTACGCGGAATAAACGGAACCTTAACCGCCTTCCTCGGATTACTCACGGATTTTAAACGGAAACTCGACCTGGCGGTCGTGGCGATACCCCCTAAAGCTGGAATGCGAATGCGCTAGCCCAATGGCCGTAAGGCCAAATCCGTTTAAATTCCGTGCGTAATCCGTGGAGCAAGAATGTTCCGTTAACTCAGCGTAATCCGATGAAGAAAAACGATGAAGCAACAAAAAAAAAGCTCCGAAGAAAGATGAACTTCTTCGGAGCTTTTTTGTACACCCTTAGGGATTCGAACCCTAGACCCACTGATTAAGAGTCAGTTGCTCTACCAACTGAGCTAAGGGTGCAGCAAGCTTAGCATTTGAGTTATTTCTCAAAAGCGGGTGCAAAGGTACAGCTTTTTTCTGATACCACCAAATTTTTCGGCAACTTTTTTCTTTTTCATGCGCATTTTCCTGATTTTCCATACATTTTCAAGAGAAAAAGTGTATCTTTGCAGCCACTTATACATTATTATATATGTAGAGCATCAAAGAACATAAGAGAATATAAGAGAAATCTTATCAATTAAGAAATCAAAAACATAAGAGAATATGAACGGAATATACACTATCCTGCTCCTCGTGCTGAGCAACATCTTCATGACGCTCGCATGGTATGGACATCTCAAACTCCAGCAGACGGGCACCAGCAGCAACTGGCCACTCATCGGAGTCATCGCCTTCAGTTGGGCGATCGCCTTCTTCGAATACTGCTGCCAGGTACCAGCCAACCGCATCGGATTCATCGACAACGGCGGTCCATTCAATCTGGTACAGCTCAAAGTGATACAAGAGTGCGTGTCGCTCATCGTCTTCGCCATCATCGCCAACATCCTCTTCCAGGGGCAGGGCCTGCATTGGAATCACTTTGCCGCATTCGTCTGCCTCATCGCTGCCGTGTATTTCGTCTTCATGAAATAACTGAGTCCACTTTAATAAGAACAATTATAACAAAATAAAAGAATAACCGACAATGGAAAAGAAATTACGTGTTGCTTCCCTCTGCGTGCAGGGAGGCTATGAGCCGAAGAACGGCGAACCGATAGAAGTGCCTATCTATCAGAGTACTACATTCAAATACGACAACTCTGAGGAGATGGCGATGCTCTTCGACCTGAAGAAGGAGGGCTACTTCTATACCCGACTCCAGAACCCTACCAATGATGCTGTGGCAAAGAAGATCGCACAGCTCGAAGGTGGTGTGGGCGCCGTATTGACCTCAAGCGGTCAGGCTGCCAACTTCTATGCCGTATTCAACATCTGCGAGGCTGGCGACCACATCGTTACCTCTAACGAAATCTATGGCGGCACCTTCAATCTCTTCGGCGTTACCCTGAAGAAGCTCGGCATCGAGTGCACCTTCGTAAACCCTAACGCCAGCGAGGAGGAAATCCAGAAGGCATTCCGCCCTAACACCAAGGTAGTATTCGGCGAAACCATCAGCAACCCTGGCTGTGCCGTGCTCGACATCGAGAAGTTCGCCCGCATCGCTCACAAGAACGGCGTGCCTCTCATCGTAGATAACACCTTCGCCACACCTATCAACTGTCGCCCATTCGAGTGGGGTGCCGACATCGTTACCCACTCTACCACCAAGTATATGGACGGTACCGCATCGCAGGTAGGCGGCGTAGTAGTGGATAGCGGCAACTTCGACTGGATGGCGAATGCCGAGAAATTCCCTGGCCTCTGCACACCGGATGAGAGCTACCACGGACTCACCTACGTGAAGGCTTTCGGAAAGATGGGATACACCACCAAGCTCGTGGCACAGTTGATGCGCGACCTGGGTTCCATCCCTGCACCGATGAACTCATTCATCCTGAACCTGGGTCTCCAGAGCCTGCACCTGCGTATGCGCCAGCATTGCGAGAATGCGCAGAAGGTGGCTGAGTTCCTGCAGAATGATGAGCGTGTGGCTTGGGTTCACTATAGCGGACTGAAGGGCGACGAGTATTACGACCTTGCCCAGAAGTACATGCCAAACGGCACCTGCGGCGTCATCGCCTTCGGATTGAAGGGCGACCGCGAGACAGCCATCAAGTTCATGGATTCACTGGATATGATCAACATCGTGACTCATGTGGCAGATGCCCGCACCTGCGTGCTTCACCCTGCCAGCCATACCCACCGCCAGCTTTCAGACGAGCAGTTGAAGGAGGCAGGCGTTGCGCCAGACTTGATCCGATTGTCAGTAGGTATCGAGGATGTAGAGGATATCCTGGATGATATCAAGCAGGCATTGGATAAAATCTAGAAAGATTGAAACATAGATATCTAGAAAGATGAGGGTGTGTCATTATTCATCGGATTACGCGGAATAAACGGAACCTTAACCGCCTTCCTCGGATTACTCACGGATTTTAAACGGAAACTCGACCTGGCGGTCGTGGCGATACCCCCTAAAGCTGGAATGCGAATGCGCTAGCCCAATGGCCGTAAGGCCAAATCCGTTTAAATTCCGTGCGTAATCCGTGAAGCAAGAATGTTCCGTTAACTCAGCGTAATCCGATGAAGAAAAACGATGAAACAACAAAAAAGAGGGTGTGTCTTGGACTTTTGACACACCCTCAGAAATACAAAAGCCAGTCTTCTGCATTTGAAAGACTGGCTTTTATTTACTCCAATTTAAAAATCTCACTAGGCGTCTTCCGCTTCAGCACTTCCAGCTCGAAGTCCTTTCCGGCAATAATGCCCTTGCTCCTGAGAATCTGCTCCACAGTCTTTCTCGCCAGTTCGGGATGATTATTCTCCTCGCTGAGATGGCAGAGCCATACGTGGCGGAGGCTTGGAGTGGCGAAGTCGGCAAGCGCATGGGCACACTCATCATTGCTGAGATGACCGTTCGGCCCCAGGATTCTCTCCTTCAGATACTGAGGATATTTTCCTGTCAGAAGCATCTCCACGCTATAGTTCGATTCGAGCACCAGATAGTTCGCCTTGCCGATGAACTCCTGAATCTCCTCCGTGATGTGTCCCACATCCGTAATCAGACAGAATGTGACACCCTCGTGCTCCACGAAATAGCCCACATTATCCGTACTGTCGTGAGGCACCCCAAACGGAGTAACCCTGAACTCGCCCACCTGGAACGGCACACCTTTCTCTATGATGTGCGCATGATTAGGCACGATTTTCTTTCGGACGCAGTAGTTGCGCTCGATACCTGCATGAACTTTACGGGTTGCATATACTGGTAGATGATAGTCAGTACTCAAGCTCCCCACCGACTTTACATGGTCGGCGTGGTCATGGGTGATGAGGATATGATGCACATCCTCGAAGCGCAATCCATAGTTATGGAAGTGCTTCTTCAGGGTTCTGATACCTACTCCTACGTCTATCAATAGCGAATCCGTTTCAGTGTAAAGATAGTAGCTGTTGCCACTGCTTCCACTGCCAAAGGATATGAATTTTAGCATTTTAATTGTTATTTTACCTGCAAAGTTAGCAAAAAAGATTCTTATTACAAAGTTTTTTACTATCTTTGTGCCCAAAATAAGCAAATAAATAGAAATTTTAAGATTTAGGAAACATGGTTAGGAAAACAATATCCTGTATGGCTATCGCCGTAGCAGCCATACTGACAAGCGTTTACACCCTTACGGGATGCCAATCTCATCAGGGTGACGAAAATCAGCTGGAGAATGACATCGACTCATTCGCCACCTACTACTTCAACTGGCAGTTCCCCAAGACTCAGAAGTACTGCACCCAGAGTTCGGAACCCTGGCTCCGCTATGCTGCCAGCAACGTGCATCAGGCAGATGTAGATCTGCTGCGCACCAAGGCTGAGGATGCCACGGTAGAGATCAACGACATCGACTTCAGCGACGACGGAGCGAACGCCACCGTCAGCATCACCGTATATAATTTTCTGCAGATGGACACCATCGGGCAGGAAGCCCACCTCGTAGAAGAGGCCGACTTCCACCTGCCGATGCGTATCGAGGACGGGGTATGGAAGATTAGAATGGTAAACCTACCGCGAAGTGAAAGGCGAAATCACGACTGAGCTTTGGGTGGATGATCGCCCAATGCTCATCCCCACTCTCGTAGGCAGGATTGATTGCCTTCATACCCATATCGAAACGGAGGATGAAATAATCGAAGTTCAACCTCAGACCCATACCATACGCCGCAGCAATCTGCTTGTAGAACTTATCTAACTTAAACTGTCCGTTAGGCTGCTCATCATATTTTCTGAGCGTCCAGATATTACCTGCATCCACAAACAGGGCACCTTCGAATTTCCAGAACAAAGGAGTGCGATACTCGGCATTCAGGTCGAGCTTCATATCACCCGTCTGGTTGATGAAGTCAATGCGTCCGTCATTACCCTTGTATCCGCCAGGTCCCAGCTCTCTTACGCCCCAGCCTCTCACCGAGTTGGCACCACCCGAAAAATACCGTTTCTCGAAAGGCAGCACCTTGCTGTTGCCGTAAGGATACGCCACGCCGATGCCTGCATGCAGCGCCAGCACGTTTCGGTCGTCTAAGTGTACCAGATGGGTATAGTCGAAATCTGCCTTGGCATACTGGGCATAGGCGATATTGATGAAGGTACGCTGTCCCTGAGAATTTATCTTGAGATTCAGCGCCTTGGAGAAAGCGCTGAGCAGATTGCCCGACGACTCCACATTCAGTCGGAAGGCATCTACCTCATCGCTATAGGTCAATCCGAATCCCATCTTCATGATGAAGATATCCTCGTAGTTATAGCGCAGGATGGCATTTCTGTTATCTGCATCATCCAGATAGTCGCGCTTGAAAGTCTCTGAAATCCAAGGCATATACACATAGTTGAGGTCGAGCAGGTCGAATCGCCAGTTGAGATGATGGCGGGGTTCAGCCCAGCGGTAGCGCCATGCCATGGAGAAGACGCGACGATGGAACTCCGGACGGTTCTGGAGGTCCCATGCCACCGAATACTCCGTATTGGCAGTCTGTCTTCTTCTGAAATTCTTAGACAACAGCGGTGCCACGAAGCGTGGGAACACCAGCTTGCTCTCTATCGAATACTCCTGATAGTTCTGGTCCTGATAGCCCTCCAGTCCGGTGATAGCCTCGTAGGCACCACGCAGCTCGATACTCAACTGTTCGCTACCCCGGAAGAGGTTTCTGTTGGTATAGGTGAGCGAAGCCGCAGCACCCAGGTCGCCAGCCGTATTGGTTCCTTCCGGCTGGAAGGAGATGGTAGAAGGCTTGTTGGTGCTGATCTGGATATTGCAATCGAGCATTCCGCTATCGGGAGCTTCCACGAATCGGATATTGGTATATTTCACCGCCTGCAGGCGTGCGAAATTATTATACGTACGTTGCAGGGCAGAGGCGCTGTAGGGACTTCCCTCCTTCAGGGCAGTGGCATTCAGGAGCACCTGATGGCGCAGGTGGATGCGGTCGCTGTCGTTGCTGAGATAGTTGATTTTCCTGATCTCGTATCGCGAGTGCGGGGTTTCCGGCGCATTACTGTTAGCCTTGTAGTTCATCAGATGCAGGGTAACGGCGATGTTTTTCCTGCCCATGATGGTATCGGCAGAAAAGTGGATGAAATCCTTGTTGAAGCGGAAGTATCCATCATCAATGAGGAGATTGGAAATACGCTTGCGCTCATTATCCAGCGCCTCTACCGTGAAACGCATTCCCGGTTTCAGCATCTGGTTATCAGGATTATCCAGCTGCAGTCTATCCTGTATGTTCTTATCCTCTATGTCATACTCCACCTTGCCGATGAAGAACGGTTCACCGGGATGCAACAGATAGGTGGCATCCAGCTTCGGGGCTTTCTTCCGCTTCCTGCCCTTCGCATTCTCATTCTTTCCATCCGCATTCTCAATCTCGCCATCCATCTCATTCCTGGTTCCGGCATTCGCCCAATCCTCTCCGTGAACGGTGGTATAGAGGGATACGCCAGCGTGCAGGAATCCCTGGTTCTGCATCGCCGTGAGCAGGTCCTGGCAAGTGAGTCGAGCCTGGATGGAATCATAGATGACGGGCTTTTTGCTGAACGGGTTTTTAAAGAGTGCAAAGAGCTTTGGCTTCTCTTTCTGTCGCACATACTGCTTGAGCGCCCCTGCATCATATTCTGCAGAGTCGCTCTTCACTTCCACCTTATTTAATATATACTCTCCCTCCTGCACATACTTGCTGGCAGAACATCCAGCCAGAAGCAGTGGCAGGGCGAGTACTGAAATCTTCTGTATTTTCACGAATCTAATCCTTTTAGATTGCAAAGATAGTGTAAAACGAAGAAAATACAAAATATTTAGCACTTTTTATTTTGTATTGTCTGCTTTTTATGCTACCTTTGCATCCATTAAAGATTAGAAACAACGACAAATGATTAGCAAGAATAAGATAAAATACATTCGTTCGCTCGAACAGAAGAAGAACCGCAACAAGGAAGGAAAGTTCGTGGCGGAAGGTTTCAAGGTAGTAGATGACCTGCTCGCCCTGCAACCTGCCGACCTCATCGTGGCTACCCAGGAGTGGCTCCACGGCAAGCACTTCGCGGATCAGACAGAGGTGATCGAGGTGACAGAGGAGGAGCTGAAGAAGGTAAGCTTCCTGCAGCATCCGCAGCAGGTGCTGGCTGTTTTCAGACAGGACACCTGCACCCGGGAAGAGGCAGAGGAAAAAGAAAAGAACTTCGGATTTTCAAGAATCGATACTCAGAATCTGAGCCTCGCCTTGGATGGCGTACAGGACCCGGGCAACCTGGGCACCATCATCAGAATAGCCGACTGGTTTGGCATCACCCACATCTACTGCAGTCAGGATACTGCCGACGTGTATAACCCGAAGGTGGTACAGGCCACGATGGGCAGCATAGCGAGAGTAAAGGTGGAATATGGCAACCTGCTGGCTCTGGTAGAATCGCTGCCTGCAGATGTACCCGTATATGGCACCCTGCTCGATGGCGACAACATCTATCAGCAGCAGCTGGAAAACCGGGGACTCATCGTGATGGGAAACGAAGGAAAAGGCATTTCGCCTGCCCTTGCCAAGAAGGTGAACCGAAGACTGCTCATCCCGAACTTTCCGGAAGGAAGAGCCACAGCCGACAGTCTGAACGTAGCGATCGCTACCGCCATCACCTGCTCGGAATTCAGAAGAACTAAATCATTATAACTATGGAAGTAAATGAATTATTTAAGCAACGCAGCATAACTGCCTGCATGAAAGCATCCTACAATACCGTAACGGGCGATATCCGTTCGCTCGTCAAGCAGACATGGGTTACCCACGTGCCTTTCGCAGTATTGCTGGCAATCGTACTTTACTTTCTCCTCCCCAACAAGTCGCTTCACGATTGGGGAGAAGCGAATCCGATGGCTTCATTCATCCTGCAAACCATCATCTACGCAGCCACCCTCGTGATGGCGGCTGTATCATTCTGGCATCTCCTGCCCCACAAGCAGCTCTGCCCTCAGGGCGAAAAGCGCAAGCCGGGCAAATCGCTGGTTCGCATCCTCCGCCACTTCGGAGGCTTCCTCATGACCTGCTTCCTGGGTATGATGATCGTAGGTATCGCCACCTTTATCGCAGCCGTGCCTACCATCATCCTCATCATCGCCCAGTTCTACTCACAGTTGGGTGCACTCCAGGGCGATCCACTCGGCGTGCCGGGTTATTTCACCCCACTCCTCTTCCTCGTCTTCACCCTCACCAGCCTGCTCATCATCTATGCCCTCACCTGGCTCGGCATCACACTGGCTTACCAGTATGCATCCTACAAGGTGCAGGATGAGGAAAAGAAAAGACTGAAGGATAACCAGTTGCAGATGGCAGTAGCCGGTATAGAGCAGATGGCTGCAGAAGAAGAGGAAAACAAGAAGTATTAATCATATTAACATAAAAGAGATAGAAAGAGACATGAAACAGACAAGATTACTCTTCATCGACCGCGACGGAACCCTGATTCAGGAACCAGCGGACGAACAGATTGACAGCTTCGAGAAGCTGGTATTCACCAAGGGCGTATTCCGCAACCTCGCCTTCATTGCCCAGCACACCGACTACGAGTTGGTGATGGTGAGCAACCAGGACGGCTTGGGCACCGACTCCTTTCCGGAAGACACTTTCTGGCCTGTACACAACTTCATCATCCAGACCCTGGAGAGCGAGGGCATCCACTTCAGCAAGCAGCACATCGACCGCCACTTCCCTGAGGATAACTCGCCGATGAGAAAGCCGGGCACAGGCATGCTGACTGAATATATCGGCAACCCGGCATACGACCTGGCAAACAGTTATGTAATCGGCGACCGTGAAACCGATGCCCAGCTTGCCGAAAATCTGGGTTGCAAGAGTCTGATTCTCGGAAAGGATGGTATGGACTGGGATAAGATTGCTGAGATTCTCTTTGCCGGCGACCGCATTGCCGAGGTGAAGCGCACCACCAAGGAGACGGATATCTACATCAAGGTAAATCTCGATGGCAGCGGCAAATGCGATATTTCAACCGGTCTTGGTTTCTTCGACCACATGCTGGAGCAGATAGGCAAGCATGGCATGATGGACCTCACCATCCATACCAAGGGCGACCTCTATGTGGATGAGCATCACACCATTGAAGATACGGGTATTGCCCTGGGCGAATGCCTGCTGCAGGCGCTGGGCGACAAGCGTGGCATCGAAAGATACGGCTACAGTCTTCCGATGGATGATTGTCTCTGTCAGGTGGCATTGGATTTCGGTGGCCGTCCATGGCTGATTTGGGATGCAGAGTTCCATAGAGAGAAGGTGGGCGAAATGCCAACCGAGATGTTCAAGCATTTCTTCAAGAGTCTGAGTGATGCGGCAAAGATGAACCTCAACATCAAGGCTGAGGGCGAGAACGAGCATCACAAGATAGAAGGCATTTTCAAGGCGCTTGCCCGTTCGCTGAAAATGGCAGTGAAGAGAGACATCTACCACTTCGAGCTTCCTAGCTCTAAGGGAATGCTGTAATAGTGATTAATTATTAGTGATTAGTGATTAATTATTAGTGATTATAAAGATGAAAGCCCGGCAAGATTCGCTGAATCCTGCCGGGCTTTTTGGTTTTCCAAGAGTTAAAGATTCAAGAATTATCCCTGACTAAAATTTAGTCATGAACTCAACAACAATCTTATCCTTTTCTGAAGTCTTGGCAATACCACCCTTGCGATAGAAATACTTCTCGTAGTTGATACGGATATCAGAGATGAATGGCTTGGCAAGGCTCAGGGTTACACCGCCCGTAACACGATGGCGCTTGTAATCATTGATCTTCAAGGCACCCAGTTCGGTATCAGAACCGCCATATCGGGTACCATCGCTGTGGTCGCTCATGAAATCATATCTTGCCAATGGCGAAACCTTTCTGATGATGCTCTTTGGATTGATGACCGGAATGTCATAGCAGATGAAGCCATCGAAAGCATGCACATCGTGGAAGGCATCCTTGCTATAATGCTTGTAAAGATACTCTGCCTCAGCAATGAAACCACCCTTGTGGAAGGTGATACCCGCATCATACATATTGACGGTGACATCAGATGGCTTGATCTTCTGGGTACTCAATACCAGGTTCACATTCGGGAAGAGGAACTGAGCCTTGGCAGAATAGTTAACACCCTTGGTCCAGTAATCCTTCTGATTGGTCAAGCCCGAACCGTTGAAGATACCGGCATTCACCACGATAGGGAAGCCAACATTCCAGGTGTATCCGATTTCAGCACCCACATCGCGCACGTTACCCACCTGCTTGGCGATGAACGAACGGTTGGCAAAGTACTGCTGATGAGGAGAACGGTGAGCGTCAATGGTGAATGGCACACGCTCCTGACCGATGGTGAACTGCAGGGTCTTCCAAGGCTTGATGCGTGTATAGGCATCAAGCATCTTGATCTTACCCTCGTCGCAGAGGTCGATTTCCGCCTTATAGCTTACCTGAGGTGTTACATTGCCAGTCACGTTGATACGGGCTGTACGCACCTCGAATCGTCCCTCCCCCTCTTCGGTCTGGTACTCATACTTAGAGCGGATGGTTCCACCAATGGTCATGGTCTTGGCGAATTCCCCAATGCCCTTCTCCAAAGAACTGTTTCCAGAATTCTGGGCATTCATTCCCATCGACACCATCGTGAGTGCCATCAACAAATACGTTTTCTTCTTCATTTCTTACCTTATTATATATACACGTAAATCTGATTTTCTTTATTCCGAATGAAATCTTTTCCGATGATGCGGAAAGACATCTTCTTCATTTCGACTGCAAAGGTAAGGAGAAGATATTTCTACCGTAAAACATAAATATTACAAAGATGTTACATCATACATTTGTAATACCCGTAATGTTTCTGTAATATCAGTAATATGGTCGTAACATCATCTTCATAAACACGTAATCGCTTTTTCTTTTCCATCTGAAAATATCACCGTATCTTTGCAGCCGAAAAGAAACATTAATTTATTTATACAGGATGAAGGAAAATAAGAAAGCAATCTTGGAGATTCTTAAGAAGAGTTCCAAGAAAGACGGAAAGTTTGAAAACTTGGTGCTCAATCTCGCTTTACAGAAGATTGACAGCGACAGTTTCGAGTACGATGGCAATGCTGTTTATACCAACAACAAGAAGCGCCTGGTATATTGCATGAGTCAGGAGACAAGCTTCACCATTCCAGAGGGAGTGGAGATTATCGGCGAGATGGCGTTCCGCGGCAAGAAGGCCTTGAAGAACATCATCATTGCCAACAGCGTAAAGGAAATCGAGCGCGATGCTTTCTACGATTGTGATGAATTGGATAACGTTTATGTACCTGCAGGCGTAAAGATTGTAAGAAGCTATGCCTTTGCAGAGTGCGACAAGTTGAAGAAGATTACCTTCGCTGGTACCCCAGAAAAGGTAGGTCGTCATACCTTTGAAGACTGCGATCAGTTGCACGACATCATCGTGCCAGCAGGAAGCAGCAAGTTCTTCCGCAAGGAACTCCACTTTATCGATGGCGACACCGACTATTTGGTTTTGGAGAAGGCAGAGAAGAAGGCTGAAAAGACAGACAAGAAGGCTGAGAAGAAGGCTGAAACTTCTGAAAACAAGGCTAAGTAAGAGCCTGCAAAAGTAAAGAAACTCAAAAAATAATAGACTAAGAGAAATCATGACTAAAGAAGATATGATGAAGAAAGCTTATGTAGAACGCGACATCAGTTGGATGTACTTCAACCATCGCATTCTGCAGGAAGCAGAGAAAGAGTATGTGCCATTGTTGGAGCGCCTCTCTTTCCTCGGTATTTACTCCAATAACCTCGACGAGTTCTTCCGTGTCCGCGTGGCATCGCTCAACCGCATGCTCGACCAGAAACTCGACAAGGATACCGAACAGCAGATTAAGAAATCTCTCAAAACGATTAACAAGCTCAATGAATCTTATTCGAAAGAATACACTGAAGCGGTGGATACAGTTTTCCGAGAGCTTGAAGTTCACAAGGTTCGCCTGCTCACCGAAGACCAACTCAACGACGAGCAGAAGGAGTTCCTTACGCAGTTCTTCTACGACAAGCTCAATGGTTCTGTCAACCCTATCTGGCTCAACGAGATAGACGACCTCTCTACCCTGGAGGATAACCGCATCTACCTCGCTGTAGAAAAGGCTGAGGATGACAAGAAGAAGAAATACGCCGTAGTAAAGGTACCGGATAGAGTCTATGGACGCTGGGTAAAGGTACCGGCAAGCGATGGTTTCGACAACATCATGTATCTCGATGATGTAATCAGATACTGTCTGCCTCTGGTATTCCTCGGTTTCAAGGAGAGCACCTACCGTGCCTACAGCTTCAAGTTTACCAAGGATGCCGAGATGGAGATGGACAACGATGCCGACTTCGGAACCATGGAGAAGATAGCCCTGGGTGTAAGCAGCCGCAAGAAGGGTGAAGCCGTACGCGTGATCTACGACCAGGAGATGCCGAAGGAACTTCAGAAGAAACTGCGTGAACGATTGAACACCAAAGAACTGGATGCTTCACTGGCTGGCGGAAGATACCAGAACCACAAGGATCTGATGTCGTTCCCAGATTGCGGACACAAGGAACTGAAGTACGAAAAATGGGCTCCTATCATGAAGCCGGAATTCCTCTCAAACGAGAGTATCCTCGACCAGATTCGTGAGAAAGACCGTTTTATCCATGTACCCTACCATAGCTTCAACGGCTACATCCGTGTGCTCCGTGAGGCAGCTACCAAGCCCGAGGTGAAGGCCATCAAGACCACCCTCTATCGCCTGGCAAAGGATTCAAAGGTAGTGAAGGCACTCATCACCGCTGCCCGCAACGGCAAGAAGGTGACTGCCGTGGTAGAGCTCCTGGCCCGTTTCGACGAGGAGAGCAACATCAAGTGGAGCAAGCGCATGCAGGAAGAGGGCGTGAACGTAATCTTCGGTGTAGAAGGACTGAAGATTCACTCCAAGCTGCTCTATATCGAGTCAAAGAAGGGCAACATCGCCTGCGTGGGAACCGGAAACTTCCATGAGGGCAATGCCAAGATTTATACCGACTATCTGATGATGACCGCCCGTACTAAGCTGGTAAACGAGGTGGCTAAGGTATTCGATTTCATCGACCGCCCATTCTCACCATTCCGATTCAACGAGCTCCTCGTATCTCCAAACTCCATGAAGAGCCGCATCCTGCGTATGCTCGACACAGAAATCAAGAATGCCAACGAGGGCAAGGAGGCTTGGGTGAAGATGAAGATCAACCACATCACCGATACCGATATGGTAACCAAGCTCTATCAAGCTTCAAAGGCTGGCGTGAAGATAGACATCGTGATCCGCGGCAACTGTTCGCTGGTGCCAGGCATCGCCAAGCTCAGCGACAACATCCACTGCGTGGGCATCATCGACCGCTATCTGGAGCACAGCCGCATCCTCATCTTTGCCAACGGAGGCAAGCCAAGATACTTCATCGGTTCTGCCGACTGGATGCCTAGAAACCTCATCAACCGCATCGAGGTTCTCACCCCGGTATATGACGAAGATATGCAGGCTGACCTGCTCCGTACCATCTCCTATGGTATGAGAGATACGAAGAACGGCAGAGTGGTAGATGGTAAGGGCGGCAAGGAATTTGTAGAAGGCGAGCCATTCCGCAGCCAGGAAGAACTTTATAAGGCATATAAATAATAAAGCATATAAATAATGATGAATTTAGCATCCATTGATATCG
>ENA-OPCG01000408-OPCG01000408.1-human-gut-metagenome-genome-assembly--contig:-NODE-408-length-18929-cov-3.226396_pt1 | contig 18929 bp, 16 predicted proteins | sample MGYA00241248_ERZ501476 | MGnify/ENA primary metagenome ERZ501476 (study PRJEB25962, sample SAMEA2042629) | human gut metagenome | biome: human gut; feature: human-associated habitat; material: faeces... | reverse complement strand
TCTATGCATCTTAATTTTCAAAAAGTGTGCAACTTCTTATTGCAATTTAGAAAAATATAGCAGATTTAGATTCTGCCTAAGTTCCGAAAAGAGAAGGGTGATAAGTATGGAAACAAGAGTAGCTGTTATCTCTCTTATTGTAACGCAGCCTGAGGCTGTGGAAGAGCTTAACGCAATTTTACACACCTACAGCAGTTATATTATCGGCCGTATGGGCCTGCCCTATCGCCAGAAGGATGTTAATATTATCTGCGTTGCCGTTGATGCGCCGCAGGATATTATCAGCGCTATGAGCGGTAAGCTGGGACTGCTGGCCGGTGTGAATGCCAAAACTGCTTATTCCAACGTAACTGCCAAGGAATAGACTGCTGGATACAAACTATCTGACGGGAAAGAGTACACTGACCTGTAAGGAGGAGACAAAATGTATAATGCAAAATCAATGAAGGCCGAAGAATTTATCTGTCATGAGGAAATCCTCGACACACTTGCTTATGCTGAGGCCAACAAAAACAACAAGGAGCTGCTGGAGCAGATTATTGCCAAGGCCAAGCTGCGCAAGGGCTTGAGCCATCGTGAGGCTAGCGTGCTGCTCGCCTGCGAGGACGAAAAGCTGGTGCAGGAAATGTTTGCTTTGGCAGAGCAGATTAAAAAGGACTTTTACGGCAACCGTATAGTGCTGTTTGCTCCGCTGTATTTATCCAATTATTGTATCAATCACTGCGTTTACTGTCCTTACCATGCTACAAACAAGCATATCGGACGCAAAAAGCTGACGCAGGACGAAGTACGTGCCGAGGTTATCGCACTGCAGGATATGGGTCATAAGCGTCTTGCTTTGGAGGCCGGCGAGGACCCGGTAAACAATCCGATTGAGTACATTCTGGAATGCATTAAGACTATCTATTCTATTAAGCATAAAAACGGCGCTATCCGCCGCGTAAACGTAAACATTGCGGCTACTACCGTAGAAAATTACCGTAAGCTGAAGGAAGCAGGCATTGGTACTTATATCCTCTTCCAGGAAACCTATCATAAGGAAAGCTATGAGAACCTGCATCCGCGCGGACCGAAGCACAATTACGCTTACCATACGGAGGCAATGGACAGAGCGATGGAGGGCGGCATTGATGATGTAGGCTTGGGTGTACTGTTCGGTTTGGAGCGTTACCGCTACGAACTGGCCGGCCTTTTGATGCATGCCGAGCATCTGGAGGCAGTGCATGGCGTAGGTCCGCATACCATCAGCGTACCGCGTATCAAACGCGCCGATGATATCGACCCGGGCGTTTTTGACAATGGTATTGATGATGCAACCTTCTGCAAGATTATTGCAATTATCCGCATTGCTGTTCCTTATACAGGCATGATTATTTCTACACGCGAAAATCAGGCTGTGCGTGAAAAGGCACTGCATCTTGGTATTTCTCAGATCAGTGGCGGTTCGCGTACTTCCGTGGGCGGTTACACCGAGGATGTACGTCCGACCGATACCGAGCAGTTTGACGTTTCTGACCAACGTTCTTTGGATGAAGTAATTGAATGGCTGATGGAATTAGGCTTTCTGCCATCGTTCTGTACTGCTTGCTACCGTGCCGGACGCACAGGCGACAGATTTATGGAGCTGTGCAAGTCCAAGCAGATTCAGAACTGCTGCCATCCTAATGCGCTGCTGACGCTGAAGGAATATTTGGAGGATTATGCTTCTCCGGCAACAAAGGCTTTGGGCGAAAAACTGGTGCAGGCCGAGCTGCCGAACATTCCGCAGGAAAAGGTGCGTGAGGTTTGCATAGAGCGTCTGCAAAAAATTGCTCAGGGAGAAAGAGATTTCCGCTTCTAAAATAAAAAAAAGACAAGCCTGCGCTCGCAGGCTTGCGTTGTAAATACTAAAAAACCGCTGCAGAGATTCTGCAGCGGTTTTGTGCTTTATATGTCTTATTCGTTCAGCAGGTGCAGGGATTCAAAGAGCTTGAAGACAAGGCTCATAATAATAGCAACAACAGTTGCCAGCACCATGCCCTGTACGGAAAAGGCACCGAAGGAGAGCTTCGCACCGGAAAGGCCGATAATCATAATAACAGAGGTCATTACGAGGTTGGAGGATTTGCTGTAATCTACCTGACGTTCCACCAGTACGCGGATACCGCTGGCAGCGATTACGCCGAACAGCAGGATGCATATGCCGCCCATAACAGGAACGGGGATACTGTGAATCAGCTCACTGAGCTTACCGCAGAAGGAAAGGATGATTGCCATGACAGCAGCGCCGCCGATAACCCAGGTGCTGTAAACCTTGGTGATTGCCATAACGCCGATGTTTTCACCGTAGGTAGTGTTCGGAGTTGCGCCGGCAAAGCCGCTGATAACATTAGAAAGGCCGTCAGCAAACAGAGAACGGGACAGGCCCGGATCCTTAATCAGGTCGCGGTCAACAATGTTGCCGGTTACTACGAGATGACCGATATGCTCAGCCAGTACAACGAGTGCGGCCGGAGCTATAATCATAATAGCGTTGATATCAAAAACCGGAGCGTAGAAATGCGGTACCTGGAACCAAGGAGCGTCAATTACCGGCTGGAAGTTGACGATACCCATGATAGCAGCAAAAACATAACCGCAGACAACGCCGAAGAGAATCGGGATGATGCTCATGAAGCCGCGGAAGGCAACGGAGCCGATAACGCCGACAGCCAGCGTGAACATAGAAATGGCAACGTTAACCATGTCGATTTTATCACCGGTTAGGCCTGCCATGTTGGCTGCAACAGGTGCCAGCTCCAGACCGATAACAGCAATAATTGCGCCCATTGCTGCCGGCGGGAAGATGACATCAATCCATTTGGTACCTACGCAGTGGATAATCAGCGAGAAAAGCATGAACAGCAGACCGAAAACGATAAAGCCGGACTGTGCATGGTTATAGGCAGAGGTGGACATAATCAGCAGTACAGGAGAGATAAAGGCAAAGCTGGAGCCGAGATAGGAAGGAATTTTGCCCTTGGTGATGAAGATGTAGAGCAGGGTACCCAGGCCGTTCATGAACAGGCAGGTGGTAGGGTTGACCTTGAATAAAAAGGGAACCAACACGGTAGAGCCGAACATGGCGAACAGATGCTGGATACTTAACGGAATATTAAGTAGTAATGGCGGACGTTCTTCAACTTGAATAACTTTGCGTTCCAAAATAAATAACCTCTTTTCTTAAATTTTGCTATGATAATTTTACGTTGATTTTACATTAATTGCAAGGAGTTTTTAGCAAAAGTGTAAAAAACTTTCCATAATCTCGTATTTTCAGATGAAGTGCCGCTCTTGTGTGATGCTTAAGAAGCAAGTATAATAAAGCTGTCATCTTTATTATATATTTTTTGTTGCTATTTCCGAATGAAGGGGGAATAAAAATGTTACAGGTAAATCATGAACGTGTAGCTAAACTTTTACAAGGCTTGGCTGCTTTTACGGACAGTGAAGAGGGCGTTACCCGTCTTGCCTACAGTCCGCTGGATAAAAAAGCTCAGAGCTGGCTGTTGGAGCAGGTGCAGGATTTGCATTTGCAAATCCGCACCGATGCTGTGGGCAATGTATTTTTGCGTCGCGAGGGCAAACAGCCGCAGCTGCCGCCGGTGGCTAGTGGTTCGCATTTGGACACTGTTATCCATGGCGGTGCCTATGACGGCATGTGCGGTGTGGTAGGTGCTCTGGAGGCATTATACATGCTGCAGGATGAGGAGCTTGAGCGCAGTATTGAGGTGATTATCTTCCGTGCGGAGGAATCAAGTCGCTTCGGCTTTGCAACTATGGGCAGTAAGCTGCTGACAGGCAGTGCAGCGCCGGAGCAGCTGAACAAAGGCGCTAAGAAGGGCGATATCAGCTTTATCGAGGCCTTGCGTGAATGGGGCTGCAATCCTGACGCTTATCGTGATGCCGTAATTGCTCCCGGCAGCTATAAATGCTTTGCGGAGCTGCATATAGAGCAGGGCAAGGTGCTGGAGCAGACGCAGCACCAGCTTGGTATCGTGCATAATATTGCGGCACCGACACGCTTTAAGATTCATATTAAAGGCGTGGCAGACCACAGCGGCGCAACGCCGATGGGGATGCGCCGTGACGCGCTCGTCAGCGCTGCTAAGCTCATTTTGGCGGTGAACGAAGCTGCGGAAACAGAAAAAGCCAACGGCAGTGTCGGTACCGTTGGCGTGGTTGACGTAGAACCCGGTTCGATTAATGTTGTGCCGGGAGCAGTTACGCTGTGGGTTGATGTGCGTGGCGTTAATAAGACAAGCATTGAGCGCATGCTGCAGAGCATTCGCGAGCAGGCCGAAAACGTTGCTGTTTGCGACGGCGTTGGCGTGCAGATAGAAATGCTGACTGCAGACAGTCCTGTTGCTTTGGATAAGGCTTTGGCCGCGCAGAGCGAAGCGATATGCACAGAAAAGGGCTTCAGCTTCTTGCATATGAACAGTGGCGCCGGACATGATGCTATGCATATGACGAAAATCTGCCCCACGACAATGCTGTTTATTCCCTGTCGCGCAGGAATCAGCCATAATCCGGCAGAGTACGCCTCAACTGAGGATATCTGCCGTGGCATTGAGGTGCTGGCGGAGGTGTTACGTCGGGAGGCAAATTGACAATAACAAAAAAACTGCTATAATAATTATAGAGATAGCCGATTGTGGTAGGTCGGCTTTCCTCGCAAATTTGTAGTTTGAAGGAAGCCGCCTAACCGTTAGGCGGTTTTTTTCATGCCTTTATTTAGAGCGATGTGATAAAATCAAAACTACGAGAGTTGCAAAGCCTATCATAAGCTGAAGTGCTTCGAAAACAGTCATAGCATCACCCCACTTTCCAGCAGGAAACCGACGTCGGCTATCTCTATGCGAAAATTATATCATTTTATAAAATTTAAAGCAAATATATTTTTATACTCCTGTACCGTCAAAGCAGGGGATAAAGTCCTTGCAGGCTGCATCTCCTTCCTGCACAAAGCCGTCTTCAATAGTGCTTTGCAACAGATAGCTTTCCAGCTCCTTGTATTCCTCATCCGTAACCTTGCGGTTGATTTCGGGATATTCATTGGCGCGGCCGCAGGGAACGTATTGGTGCATCAGGCTGAACATTACCTGCCCAGGCTTGAAGTTGGCTGCAACCCAGTCGATAATTCTCTTGGTGTTATCCGGCATTCCGGGCATAATCAGATGACGGATGATGACACCTTTCGTCATGATACCGTTATCGTCAATATGGTAGTCGCCTACCTGATTATACATTTCCTTAATAGCTTCGGTTGCGATGCGGAAGTAGTAGGGAGCGTTGCTGTATTTGATAGCAGCCATATCGTCGCTGTATTTTAAATCCGGCAGATAAATCTGCACCTTGCCTTTGAGGCGGCGCAGTGTATCCTGCGTTTCAAAGCCGCTGGTGTTGTAAACAACAGGCACCGGCAGAGGTTCATCCAGACTTTGCAGCACTGCTTCGGTAAAATGGGTGGGTGTAACCAGATTGATATTGTGCGCACCCTGGGCGATAAGCTCGTGATAGATTTCCTTCAGGCGTTCAATGGTAATTTCCTTGCCGAAGCCCTTGCAGCTGATGTCATAGTTCTGGCAGAAAACACAGTGCAGGTTGCAGCCGGAAAAGAACACAGTACCGCTGCCTTTGGTTCCGCTGATGACGGGCTCTTCCCACATATGCAGGCCGGCGCGGGCAACAATCGGAGCTAGGCCGACGCCGCAGCTGCCAAAGCAGCCGGTAGTATCAGACATATTTGCCGGGCGGTCTACACCGCAGCGATGCGGACATACATAACAGAGAGTCATATTATTTCCTCCTTTGAAAAGAGCTTGCCGTACCTTTTAGATATATGTATAGACAAGAATACTTGGTTCCATCTTGGGGGAACTGTCGAGCGATAGCGAGACTAAAGGGGGCAATACTCTAATTCATCATACACTTATTCTACCACAATCACTCGCTATTGACAAAAACAACGAGGCATCTTATAATTTTAGTATTAGGTCATATAACTGACGGAAGTGGGTTACCACAGGGGAGTATGACCGGTAGCACGCCGACCGTCTGGGCAAAGATTTTTTCTTGTGCCAGTGTGTCGGTTTTTTGTTTGTCTAAGTGACTGGCACTATACAAAAGAGGAGGAGTTATAGTGAAAGAATTAGCATTAAAATATGGCTGCAATCCTAATCAGGGCAGCGCACGTATTTACATGAACAATGGCAGCGAGCTGCCGATTGAGGTACTGAACGGCCGTCCTGGTTATATCAATTTCCTTGATGCTTTTAACAGCTGGCAGCTGGTAAAAGAGCTGAAGGAAGCAACCGGTCTGCCGGCAGCAGCATCCTTTAAGCACGTAAGCCCTGCAGGTGCTGCAGTTGGCCTGCCGCTGAGCGATACTCTGAAGAAAATTTATTATGTAGATGATCTGGAGCTTTCTCCGCTGGCAAATGCTTATGCACGTGCTCGTGGCGCTGACCGCATGAGCTCCTATGGCGACTTTGTTGCTTTGTCTGATGTTTGCGACGTGCAGACTGCTAAAATGCTGGCACGCGAGGTTTCCGACGGTGTTATCGCACCCGGTTATACCGAAGAAGCTCTTACCGTTCTGAAGGGCAAACGCAAAGGTACCTACAATATTATTAAAATTGATGAAAACTACAAGCCGGAGCTGCTGGAGCACAAGCAGGTATTCGGTATTACCTTCGAGCAGGAGCGCAACGAAGCTAAAATTACCGCTGACCTGCTGCAAAACCGTCCGACCGTGAATAAAGAAATTCCGGAAGGCGCAGCACGCGACCTGCTGATTTCCTTAATCGTTTTGAAATACACTCAGTCCAACTCCGTTTGCTACGTAAAGGACGGTCAGGCTATCGGCATCGGCGCCGGCCAGCAATCCCGTGTACATTGCACCCGTCTTGCAGGCGGTAAGGCTGATATCTGGTGGCTGCGTCAAAATCCGAAGGTTTTGGCTCTGCCGTTTAAGGACAGCATCCGTCGTCCCGACCGCGACAACACCATCGACGTTTATATCTCCGATGATTATGAAGATGTACTGGCTGACGGCGTATGGGAAAACTTCTTCACCGAAAAACCGGAACCGCTGACTCGCGAAGAGAAAAAGGCTTGGGTTGCACAGCTGAAGGACGTTGCTCTCGGCAGTGACGCTTTCTTCCCGTTCGGCGATAATATTGAGCGTGCACATCGCAGCGGCGTGCAATATATTGCACAGGCTGGCGGCTCTATCCGTGATGATAATGTTATCGAAACCTGCGATAAGTACGGTATTGCAATGGCATTCACCGGCCTGCGCCTGTTCCACCATTAAGATAGCTTTATAATGAACTTTCGTCCCACTCGTCTGACGGGTGGGACGTTTTTATTTTCTGCGCTTTTGATTCCGCCAAACCTAACACACTCAAAAATGCTTATTGCTTTATTGCAAATTAAAGAATTTACATGTATGATTGAATATAGGCAGTCTTTTACAAAAGCGTAAAGTGAAATGCCTATATTATAATTACAACTTACTCCAATCCTATGAGGTGATAATATGCTTCTTAAAGAAATGAATTTCCGCGACATTGTGGATAAATACCTTTACATAGACGCTGCCGGCGTGGCGCAAAACCTTGGCAGCATTTTTGAGGTAACAGAAGATGCTACCGGCGTACTTTGCTATTGTTATATAGATGCACAGGCAGGTATTACCTTTGAAATACTCTGTTGTGCTGTACACGATGCAGCTAAAAAGACGCTGAAGTTGTTGCATGGCAATGATGAGCAATCAGCGAAGATACGCTTAGCTGAGCTGATGGAAGCGCAGGCAGCTGTGCTGCCGAGCGAAATGCCTCGCCTGAGCGAGTTCCAAAGCAAGGTGTCAATGGTGCAAAAGGCTTATAAGGCAGACGAAGCGACAGAAGCAATGCGTAAGCTTACATCTTTAGATCCTGCAAGACTTGCAACGCATCCCGATATCGTAACGGTTTATCTGGTGCGCGGCGACGAGGCCGAAGCGGCTTATGTGCTGCTTAAGGAGGTGCGCGAGGTAAATATTATAGGCACCCTGCTTTCCGAGCCTCAAAAGGCTTCCGGTTTGCATAAGGGCGATGAAATCAGCTTTTTCCTGGTGCGTAACGAAAAGGGGATTATGTGTATGAAGGTGTTGGAAGGATAGGTGAAATATTATGTTTGAATTTCTTATTATTGGTATAGTAGCTTATGGCTTGTGGAAATTATTTTCTGATAATGGGAATACTGATAAAGCTAGCGAACAACAAAAAAGAGAAAATAATAGTACTATAGTTAAGCCTAAAGGTGATACAGTCAACACAATTAAGCCCCAAGGTAATTCTGTTGATACTATAAATCCGATTAAGCCTAGAAGTAATTCTGATATCACTGAAAGTGTTGAACCTAAAGGTCATGAAACTATAGTTAAAACGAAAGAGTATATCCCAGTTGGAAAAACAGGTTATGATGGATTAGCTGATAATAAAATTTCTAAACGTAATAACACTATTGCTGAACAAATAAGCTACCTCGAAAAAAGGTATGCAGGAAAAGTATTTGAAGCAAAATCAATTCAAAAAATAGAAAAAATGAAATACATTGCCCAGTTTGTGGAGATATATTATTTCAACATGATGCTGTTCTTTCAACTGGAAGGTATAGAGTATATAATAATGCGAGCTGTTGTGATGCTTGTTTGAATGCTTTTGTAAAAATACCTAAAAAACAGAAAGTTGATTTTTACTTGTTTAATAACATTTTATACATTAATAAAAGAATTTTTGATTGCCAGAAAAATCACCACTTAGTTGATTCTGCTACTGGAATAGTACAAAGACTAGATGGTTCTGCACTTGAAATTAATGTGGAGTATTGTTATACATGTAAAAAGTTTTTTATAGAGGAAATACAGTTTGAAAGATATAGAAAAATTTACGGAGTGTTTTTTGGGAATTTCATCTATAATGATGGCTCTGATGGTTATTTCTCGTTAAGAAATGAACATTCTTTATTAAATTTGTGTGGCTATAATGTAGGACAAAAAGATAATTTGAGTGCAATTACCAGACAGCAAATACTTAGAGAAGTGATTGAACTTGGATTAATGTCTAAATCTGAGGTTATAAAGTATTTGGATCATTATATTAATCTTAATCGAGGACAAAGTTCTAAACGGTTAGCTGTAGAAAAATGGAGTAAAGATTTGGATTTTGTGAATTCATATAGATTAAGTAGTCAGCGTAAAGCGGATTTTAGATAGTAGTATAGGTTTAGTATTACTGTTTGGGTGGTTCGAGTATACCTGATGTATGCAACATTAACAGAGTTTGTTATTATAACAAGGAGGATAATTTGGCGTGGCTGAAATGAAGAATATTAATATGTATCTAATGGATGGTAATGTAAACGGACGCATTAAGTGCACGTGTTTTAATTGGACAGGTGTTGTTTTTAAGATTCCGAGAACAGCTCTTGCTGCATGTAAGGATAGAGCTGAGCTTAATCAGTCCGGAGTGTATTTGCTATTTGGTAAGGATGATGATACAGATAAAGGAATTGTATATGTAGGTCAGGCTGGAAACAGAAAAAATGGCGAGGGTATATTAAACAGGCTTCGTGAACATTCAATAGATAAGGGGTATTGGACTGAATCTATTGTTATTACTACATCTAATGATTCATTGGGAGCCACCGAAATTAGTTATTTAGAAAATCAGTTTTGTCAAGCTGCTGATTCAGCTAAAAGATATGACGTAAAAAATAAAAATGAACCGTTCATAGGTAACCCCTCTGAAGAAAAGAAAAGCGATTTAGATGATTTTATAAATTATGCAAAAGTTATCGTAGGTATGTTAGGCCATAAAGTGTTTGAACCATTGATTTCTACTAAAATACAAGTTGCAAGTGAAAATATAGAGTTTTATTGCACTAAAAGAAGTGCAAATGCTGTTGGTGTCAGAACAGCAGATGGTTTTGTAGTGAAAAGTGGTAGTTTAATTACCAGCTCATTAACAGATAAGTGTCCTGAACATATTAAAAGAAAAAGAGATGAGTACAAAAACAAGATTGATCAGAATTACAAACTTATCGAAGATATTCTTTTTAATACTCCTTCAGGAGCTGCCTGCTTTGTTTCTGGCGCTAGTTTGAATGGTCTTATCGAGTGGAAAACAAAAGAAGGAAAAAATATAAAGGACATAGATGCTGAGCTAAGCTCGGCAAGGTGATTTTTTGAGTTCTGTAAAAAGAAACAGGTATATAGATGGTAAGCTGCTTCTGGCTTATCCTGACGATTATACTGTTTTAGATATTGAAACTACCGGCCTGAGTCCGCAAAATGATTATATAACGGAAATATCGGCCATAAAATACCGCAATAATCGCAGAGTAGATGAATTTTCCAGCTTAGTTAAGCCGGAATTATCTATCCCGTATTATATTACACGGCTCACCGGTATCAATGACGCCATGGTTGCGGATGCTCCGGCAATCGACGAGGTAATTTTGTCCTTTATGGATTTTTTGGCTGATGATATTATTGCAGGCTATAATGTAGCCTTTGATTTGAGCTTTATTGCGGAAAATCTGGCAGGCTATTATGCCAAAAGATTAGCCAATAATTATGTTGATGTTATGAAGCTGGCGCAGAATGAATTGCCGTTTTTAGGCAGGTATAAGCAGACTGCGGTTGCCGAATACTTCAATATTGCCACCGACGGTGCACACAGGGCGCTTGTTGACTGCGGCATTTGCAATGGCTGCTACCAGAAGCTGAAGGAGCTGGCGGTGGCGGATTATCATCTGCCGCCGCAGCAAAGAGAGCTTGCAATCGCACCGTCTTTCAGGCGCTTAAGACCGTTGGCAGATAAAAATATAGTTCTGCTTGGCTCTTTTGACGGTCTTTATCTTAAAAACCTTCAGGAGATACTGACTGCGCTTGGTGCAAGCGTTGCTTATCATGTTACAGCAGCTTCTGATATGGTTATTGTCGGCACGGCGGATGCTTCCGTGTGTGACGGTGCAGATTTGCAGCTTGCCGTCAGCATGAAAAACGTGGGCAAGAATATCTATATTCTTAAAGAAGATGTGTTTTGCCAATCGGTGTTGGACAAAGGCTGGCTGAGGGTTGTGTGCTGAACCGTAACAACAAACAAAAAAACGCTTACGCCCCACACATCAACGTGGGATGTAAGCGTTTAATTTTTTGCGGTTATTCAATCAAACCCTTAGGAGAAATTACCTCGCCGTTATCAAAAGCAATGTAGGTGACCTGAATTTTTACGGTTTCTTTGGTAATATCCAGATTCATCAGATTTTTATCATCCGGCAGCATAGAATTCAGCGTTTTGCTGGTGGTGAGCTCCACAGCCTGTCCGGGGGCAATGCTGCCCTGATAATGCTCCGGATAGGAATAAAGCTGTTCACCTTTATCGTTGAGCACGGTTACATCGTAATACATACGGTTGATAGCAACGTTACTCATGTTTTTAGCCATGATGGTAGCGGTAAGCGTAGCTTTTTCCTCGCTGCCGATTTTGTTGCTGTCCTTGTTCAGCGTCAGGCGCTCGCTGGTTGCCTGCAGCGCTTTGTTCAGGCGGTCCATAACAGGCTTGTTCAGCAGGGCCTGTTTAGCACGTTTAGCTGCATCCAGCTGAACGATAAAGTCTGCCAGATTGCTGATTTTTTTTATCTGCCAATCACCTTTATCATTTTGCTGCATTAACAGCTCGGCAATAAAATCCTTGTCCAGCTCATTGTTGTGCAGCACAAGGGTTGCTTTTGCTGTCTCACCCTCATGCTTGCTGAGCTTCAGGTCTTTGACAGTAAGATTTTTAATAGGGATGTGACGCTCCAGATTACGCTTCATAGCATCAGGTACGGGATCGGCCGGCTGCTTAGGAGTATTGTCGGGCTTAGCGGCAATTTTGTCCAGAGCCTCTTGCGTCATCAGGTCTACGACCGAAGGCTTCAGCATATGCAGAATGCCGAGTGCGAACGGGTTGGAGAAAACATTATCGTTATTGATTTTGCTTTCTGCCTTGATGATGTCCTCAAAAGCGTTGTCCATAACAGAGGGAACATCAACATATCGTGAAAATTTTGCGCTGTCATGCTGCTGCAGTGCAACGCGCGCTTCGTTCAAGGCATAAGCCGGTGTACGGATAAAATAAAGAAAATAAAAGGCTGCGCCTGCAAGGGCAGCGAGAAGAATAAATACAACAAACCATTTCTTTTTGCTTTGCATGATTTTGACCTTCCTAAACTATATTAAAAGGCAATCGGAAAAATTCTTTGCCTGCATATATTGTAATCATCTTAAGGGCAGATTTCAATACCTACTACTAAAATATTTTATAAATTATTCCCTACTTCTTTCCGGGGGAAATGTTGCGGGAAGTGAGTGTAATTGGTTATAATATAATGATAGACTGATTTTACACGGAGGTATTTACATGAGTGATAAAAATAAAACCTACTGTCTGATAAATTACGGCTGCCAGATGAATGAATCCGATACGGAGCATTATGCAGGACAGCTGCAGGAGCTGGGTTATGCGCCTAATCCTGATTTTCATACCGCAGATATAATTATTGTCAACACCTGCTGCGTGCGCGAAAGTGCGGAAAAGAAAATTGCCGGCAAAATTGGCGAATTAAAGGCTGTAAAGCGTGCCAATCCGGATGTAGTTATCTGTGTTGCAGGCTGTATGGCACAGAAGGACGGCGAAAAGCTGCGTAAAAAGCATCCGCAGGTAGATTTGCTGCTGGGTACTGCTTACGTTAACGATTTCAAGCGTTTGCTGCTGGAATTTCTGGCAGAGCGCAAGGCTGCGGTTTATACCGATCTGACTATTCATCAAAGTGAGTTTGAAGGTCATATGGTACGCCAAAGCTCCTTTGCTGCCTGGATTCCTATTATGTATGGCTGCAATAATTTCTGCACCTACTGCATCGTGCCGTATGTACGTGGACGCGAGCGCAGCCGCAGTATCGATAATATTGTTGCCGAGATTGAGGCAGCAGTTAAAGATGGCTACAAGGAATTTACTCTGCTGGGACAAAACGTTAATTCCTATGGCAAGGATTTTGGCGACAAGGACGCTTTCGCTAAGCTGCTGCGCCGTGTGGATATTATTCCCGGCGTTGAGCGTATTCATTATATGACCAGCCACCCGCGTGATATGAGCGAGGAGGTTATCAAGGCTGTTGCAGAATGTGAGCACATCTGCGAAAACTTCCATCTGCCGTTCCAGGCAGGCAGCTCGGAAATTCTGCGCCGCATGAACCGCGGTTACACGAAGGAAAAATATCTTGAGCTGGTGAAGATGGTACGCAAGTATGTTCCGGATGCAACGATTACTACAGATATTATTGTAGGCTTCCCGGGCGAAACCGAAGAAGACTTTGAGGAAACTCTGGATGTTGTGCGTCAGGTTGGTTTTACCTCCGCTTATACCTTTATTTATTCCAAGCGCAGCGGAACACCTGCTGCCAAAATGGAAAATCAGGTGCCGCTGGCAGTGAAGAAGGAGCGTTTGAACCGTTTAATGGCTCTGCAGAACGAAAACAACCTGAAGTGCCATGAAAAGATGGTAGGTCAGACTGTGGAAGTATTGGCAGAAGGTCCCAGCAAGCAGAAAACAGTCTGGAACGGTCGCACACGCACAGGAGTTCTGGTGCTGTGGCCGATTGAAGATAAGCAATACGAGGTAGGACAGAAGGTTAATGTGCAGATTGAAGCTGCGCAGACCTGGCTGGTGAAAGGTAAGGCGGTTGATTAATGGCTGCTGCAAATGTTACGCCCATGGTACAACAATATATGGCGGTAAAGCAGGAGCATCAGAATGAGCTGCTCTTCTTTCGCTTGGGCGATTTTTATGAAATGTTTTTTGACGATGCTATCACAGCATCGCGTGAGCTTAATTTAACACTGACCAAGCGCTCCAACGGCATGGAGCATATGCCGATGTGCGGTGTGCCTTATCATTCTGTGGACGGCTATATCGCCAAGCTGATAAAAAAAGGCTATCGTATCGCTATTTGCGAGCAGGTGGAGGATCCCAAGCTCGCCAAAGGCATTGTCGAGCGCAAGGTTATTAAAATTATTACGCCGGGAACGGCGCTGAACGAACAGCTTCTGGAGGATAAGCATAACCGCTATCTGGTATTTTTACAGCAGGACCAGGACAAGGGAATGTGCCTGGCGGCGGCTGATGTAACTACGGGTGAGTGCGAATGGTTTCTTGACCAAACTTCGGAAAGCTTTTTGAATATTACCGAGCAGCTTTACAGACTGCAGCCTGCAGAGCTTGTTGTTCATTTTACTTCGGAGGAAATGAGAGAGAAGCTGCAGGAATGGCTGGCTGCAAGATTGCCGGAATGCGTTGTTACGCATTATGACGAGAGTACGCCGGAGGCTGATTATTTTACGCAGCATTTTGCCGGCAGTGAGGTGCCGGATGAGGTACACAGTACGGTTGAGCTTTTGCTGCGCTATCTGCATGGAACGGTTATGGCAGATTTGAGCCATATTAACCGCCTGGTGCGGATTGAACGCAACAGCTTTATGAATCTTGATGTGACTGCTATCCGCAATCTGGAGCTGGTTCGCAATATGACGGACGGCTCGAAGCGCGGTACGCTGCTGCAGGTACTGGATTTTACCAATACCTCGATGGGTGCGCGTCGTCTGCGCAGTTGGATTGAAAGCCCGCTGCTTGATGTAGGCCACATTTATGAGCGTCAGGAGGCGGTAGCAGAGCTGGCGGCAGCCGCAGAGCTGCGCGAAGCGATTGTGGCGCAGCTGAAGGCGGTGGCGGATCTGGAGCGCATTGTCAGCCGTATTGAGGTGGGCAGTGCCAATGCCAGGGATTTGGTAGCTCTGCGCAATTCCTTAAGCGTGCTGCCGGGCCTGAATGGCATTCTGGAAGGCTGCAGCAGCGGACTGCTGCGTAAGCTGTGGAAGGGCCTGCATCTGCACGAGGAGCTGGCTGCAAGACTGCAGCAGGCGATTGTCGATGAGCCGCCGTTTTCTGTTCGTGAGGGCGGTATGATTCGCACCGGTTATAATCAGGAGCTGGATGAGCTGCATCTGATTGCTGCTGACAACAAAACCTGGATGCAGAACTTTGAGCAGAAAATCAAAGAGGAAACCGGCATTAAAACTATGAAGGTTGGCTTCAACAAGGTTTTCGGCTATTATATCGAGGTAAGCAAGGGACAGAGCAGCAGCGTGCCTCCGTACTTTGTGCGTAAGCAGACACTGGTAAACGCGGAGCGCTATATTGTTCCCGAGCTTAAGGAGTTCGAGAATAAAATTCTCGGTGCCAAGGAAAAAATCGAGCAGCTGGAGTATTATCTGTTTGATGAGCTGCGTACATTGATTCGCGGAAAAATCAAGGAGATTCAGGAAACTGCCCGCGCCGTCAGCTACATTGATGTGCTGACAGGCTTGGCAGAGGCTGCCTATAAATATAATTATGTAAGACCTGAGCTGAATAATAACGGCGAAATCAAGATTGTTGACGGACGCCATCCCGTAGTAGAGCGCTTGCTGGAAAAGGAGATTTTTGTCCCCAACAATACCAATCTGAATAATACCGACGAACGCATGATAATTATTACCGGTCCTAATATGGCAGGCAAATCAACCTACATGCGTCAGGTGGCGCTGCTGGTGCTGATGACGCAAATCGGCAGCTTTATTCCTGCGCGTCAGGCGAGCGTTTGCCCGGTAGATAAGATTTTTACTCGCGTCGGTGCCAGCGATGACCTGGCGACAGGCCAGAGCACCTTTATGGTGGAGATGAACGAGGTAGCGCAGATTTTAAAATATGCTACGAAAAACAGTCTGATTATCCTTGACGAGGTGGGCCGCGGTACCAGTACATTTGACGGCATGAGTATTGCTCACGCAGTTATGGAATATATCCATGACCGCATCAAGGCAAAGACGTTGTTTGCTACGCATTATCATCAGCTGATTGCCTTGGAAAATGTGCTGAGCGGTGTGAAGAACTATTCTGTTGCCGTCAAGGAAAGAGGCAAGGATATTATCTTCCTGCGCCGTATTGTACCGGGCGGAACCGACCGCAGCTACGGCGTACATGTTGCACGCCTCGCCGGTCTGCCAAAGAAGGTGCTGGAGCGTTCGGAGGAGCTGCTGAAGGAATATGATAATGACAACGGCCGTGTGCAACAGCCTGCAGCTGCTGCAGCGCCGGATAATATGATGGGCTCGCTGTTTGGCAGTTCTATTGCCAATGAGCTCTTAAAGCTCGATGTTATGAGCATGACACCGATTGAGGCGATGAGCGCCTTGTATAAATTGCAGGATGAAGCAAGAAAGGAGCTGGGTAAATAATGGCAGAAGAGCATGCCGTCCGTTTGTTGGATACGAATACCGCCAACCAGATTGCTGCCGGCGAGGTTGTTGAAAAGCCTGCGTCCGTAGTAAAGGAATTGGTTGAGAACGCACTGGATGCCGGTGCGGATAAAATTGAAGTAACGATTTTTGCCGGCGGTACGGAATATATCAGAGTAACTGATAATGGCTGCGGCATGAGTGAGGCTGATGCCAAAATGGCTGTGCTGCGCCATGCCACAAGCAAGCTTACGAAGGCTGAGGATTTGCTGAGTCTGAACACTTTGGGCTTTCGCGGTGAAGCCTTGCCAAGTATTGCCTCTGTTTCTAACTTTACGCTGCTTACCCGTCCGGAGAGCGAGGAATTCGCTACTTCTGTGCATATCGACGGCGGTGAAAACACTGAGGTTACGGCAAGCGGAGGCAGTACGGGTACTACCGTAATTGTGGAGAATCTGTTCTTTAACGTGCCTGCACGCCGTAAGTTCCTGAAAACCGTGAGCACCGAGGGCCGTTATATCAGCGAGCTTTTGACAAGGCTGGCGCTCTCGCGTCCTGATGTGCGCTTTAAGCTGGTGAACAATGATAAAGAGGTGCTCAGTACTCCCGGTGACGGAGATTTAGAGCATGCTATCAGAGCGTTGTACGGCAAGAATGTTGCCGAAAATCTTTTGGAGGTATCGCTGAACGATCCTAAGGTAAGAGTAAGCGGCTTTATCGGCAAACCCACGCTGTTGAAGGGAACACGCCAGTGGCAGACGTTCTTCGTTAACGGCCGCTGCATCGGCAGCAAGATGCTTTCCAAGGCTATGGACCATGCATACCAGTCGCAGATTCCCAAAAGCGGCTTTCCCTTTGCTGTTATCAATATAACAGTTGATACAGCCAGCGTTGATGTTAATGTGCATCCGCAGAAGAGTGAAATCAAATTCAGTGATGACAGCCTTATTTACAAGGCTATGTATAAGGCGCTGACCGATGCGCTGACGAAGCCGATGAGCGCCCAAAAGACGCAGGTAACGCTGCTGCCGGATTCGGAGCTGAATGTTTTTGTGAAGCCGCAGCCGCAAGTTGTTTCTGTGCCGGTTGCACCTGCACCGCAGGTAAAGCCGGCGTATCAGGCGCCGCAGCCAGTATTCAAGAGCGGTGCGGAGCAGATTTTCAAAACGCCGGAGCGCAAGGAAGATGTGCAGCCTGCACCTGCTTCCGAAAGTTTGCTGGTGCCTGAGCAGCCTGCGCCTATTGTGAAAAAGGAGCAGGGAGAGCAGCAGGCAATGTGGCAGCCGTTTGGTGATTTTGCTAAGAGTGCACCGACTGCTTCCTACAGCAAGGGCTATCAGGAGCCTGTGTTGGAGGTGCATGAGGCGCGCAGTGAATTTGCCAACCCGCAGCCGGCGGAGGCTGCACCTGCGGCCAATAGGGAAACTATTGCTTTTACCGATACCGATAGCGGTATGGATACTATCTGGCCGATTGGACAGGTTGATAAAACCTTTATTATTGCTCAAAGCGAAACAACGCTTTATCTTATCGACCAGCATGCTGCCCATGAGCGCATTCTTTATGACAAGCTCGTGGCTTCGCATGAGCAGATTCCGTCGCAGCAGCTTTTGATGCCGCTTTATGTGGATATGGCTGCTGATGATATTGCGTTGATTGAGGAGCACAGGGACGAATTCCTTGCTTTGGGTGTGGATGCTGCCAGCGCCGGCGAAAGCCTGCTGCGTGTAAGCAGTTTGCCGGCGGATATCAAGGCTGATGCCGCTGAAGATTTTATCAATGCTATCAGCAAAATGTTACGGGAAATGCGTAATGTCAATGGCAGCGATTTGCGGCAGGAGGTGCTGCACATGACTGCCTGCAAGGCGGCGATTAAAGCAGGACAGCTGCTGAATATGCGGCAGATGCGTCAGCTGATTATTGATTTATGCAATACTACGCATCCGTTTACCTGCCCGCACGGCAGACCTTGCATGATTGAAATTGACAGCAATCAGCTGTATAAAATGTTTAAAAGGACGGGCTTTTAATGCTTACAGGCAAAATTGGCGTAACAACGGCCAGAAATGCTACAGGCAGCGCCGCTGCAGCTCAGGCAAGGGCCTGGGCGGAGCAGCTGGGCGCAATTTATGTAGAGCGTCCGCACAATATGGGCGTAGACGAGCTTATGGCGCAATATGACCTGGCAGCGCTTGTCGTGGGAGAGAAGGAAGGCCCGCGTATTCATAGCGCCGCAGGCAGCTTTGCCTATCATCCGGGGATGGCGGTGCTGCGTCTGCAGCAGCTGAAGCGTGGCGCGACGGAGCATTTGCTGACGGCGTTGGACCTGCGTTCTGGGAAAAGAGTGTTGGATGCTACGCTGGGACTTGCTGCTGATGCCGCCATCAGCGCGTATACTGTAGGTGAGGCTGGAACGGTTGTTGGCCTTGAGGCTTCACCGCTGTTGTATTTTGCTGTGAGCTATGGCCTGAAAAATTACGTTGCCGAGGATGCTGACCTGACGGCAGCACTGCGCCGGATTCAGCCGGTGTAGGCGTTGGCG
>ENA-OPCG01000399-OPCG01000399.1-human-gut-metagenome-genome-assembly--contig:-NODE-399-length-19301-cov-46.461654_pt1 | contig 19301 bp, 20 predicted proteins | sample MGYA00241248_ERZ501476 | MGnify/ENA primary metagenome ERZ501476 (study PRJEB25962, sample SAMEA2042629) | human gut metagenome | biome: human gut; feature: human-associated habitat; material: faeces... | reverse complement strand
TTAAAGAAAGCGTATGAGAAAGCAACAATAAGTAAAAGGGTAAAAAGCTGGCAAAGAACCATGCAGATGGAGAAATTCAGAGTTATATCCTGCATTCCGCAACAGACAAGATTCAAATTTGCGGATATGCCTATAAAAGCATATCATGCCAAGTACAATCTCATAACAAAACATGGATATTTCGCTTTCGAAGGTGAGCCATACATTTTAGGTTATGACCGGAATACTCATAGGATGAATGAAGAATACTATAAGAACAAATATGGATTTTCTTTTGAGGAGGATGAAGAATGCCAAGAAGATTAACAAAAGAACAGATAGACTATATTAAAGTCCACATCAATGACTACCCACGAAAGGAAGTAGCCAAGGCTGCTGGTGTTACACTACACACCTTATATAAATATATCACTATTTTAGGTGGCACAAAAATAGACAACAAGTTGAGTAAAGAAACCATCAGCCAAATTTCCGTCATGTACCAAACGATGACAGCAAGGGAAATTTCCGAAGTGTTGAATATTCCTCAATCTACAATATTAGGACAAGTCAGTAAGCTTGGTTTAAAACACAATGTAGAAACGATAAATAGAATTCGTAAAGAGCGAAACAAGTCTCTAAGAAACTATTGGAATAAAGAAAGATATGCAAGTAAAGGAAGAAAACTTCACATGCAATACAAAATGGATGAACTTAGAGTTATGTCGGGCAAGCCGCAAGAGACAAAGTTGAGGATAAGAAAGCTCTCCTCAAAGGCTTTGAATGCTAAGATGTATTTGCGAAAGTCTTATAACTATTTCTACTCTAAGGGTGAGCCGTTCATTCTCTGCTATGACTCCGAGACAAAAAGACACCCTAAAGAGGAATACTATACTGAAAAGTTTGGTTTCAAGTTCGTGTGTGCTTAATTTCTGTTTGCTGTTCCGTTTGCATTTTTCGTTTTCTGCAAACGGAATTTGCAAACAAGCCTTTGATTTCCATGCATCCGGAAGTATGATATTACCTCCTATCACCTTAACTACTTGATTATTAGCGATTAAAAGAAAGTTTGATAGAGTTATTTAATCTTATCCTTATTATTCGTAACTTTGCAGCCGTAACGTTACATAGAGTTAGTTTAATTAAGGTTTAACACAAAAAGATTATTCTTATGGAGACATCAAAAACTTATGTTTTTAATCCAGAGGGTTCAGGTAACAATGGAGGAATGATGAGCTTGATAGCTCCTTTGCTCCAACAGAGAGGCGTTGATCCAAACGTTCTTCTTGCGATGAAGGGTAATAACGGATTCGGCAATGGTGATGGTTCTTGGTTCATTTGGCTGCTCTTTATCCTTTGCTTCTGCGGTTGGGGCGGTAATGGTTTCGGCTTTGGTGGCCGTGGCAATGGCGGAGGTCTTGCTAACGAAATCAACAATGACTATGGTCGTTCCTTGCTTATGGATGCTATCGGTGGCAATCGTAATGCACTCAGTAATCTCGCTACTCAGCTCAATTGTACTGAAGGACAGATTCAACAAGCAATCTCTGCCTTGACAACCCAAGTTCAGAACGTGGGCAACCAAGTAGGCATGAGCGGAATGCAAACCATCAACGCTCTTCAGCAAGGTAACATGCAGATTGCATCACAACTCGCTGATTGCTGCTGCCGTGTTAATAACAATATTACGGCTATGGACGGAAACGTCAAGTTGGCTATGTGTCAGCAGACTGGCACTTTGCAGAATGCCATCAACAATGTAGCCGTAAGTCAGGAACGAGGCTTTTCTAATGTTGCTTTCGAAACCAAGGGTCAGACATGCGACATTTTGAATGCTATTAAAGATAGTACTCAGACCGTAGTTAATGGCCAACGCCAAGCAGAACTCAGAGATATGCAGGACAAGATAGACCATCTTCGTGAAGAGAATGGAACTTATAAGTCTTCTGCCATGACTTCGCAGATTGTAGGTCAAGCTATGGCACCTGTCAACGCGATGTTGGCTGGCTTGCAAAAAGAGGTAGATGGTATCAAGTGTAAGCTTCCATCAACTGTCACAACCAGCTACAGTCCATTTACTGCTGTTCCAAATTGTGTTGCTTGGCAAACAGGCTTATATGGTCTGAATGGTGTCAACAATGCAAGCTTTTGGGGTTAATTAGGAAAGGAGGCTGCTATGTTATGGATGAGACCTTTTGCATGGGTTAATCGTAACGGCTCGGCAGCTATCGCATCTACAGGCGTGGTGGTGAACACCGAAAATGTCGTTTTCTCGTTCAGAAACCACGCCTTCGTGAATGCTAACTATAGGGGAACTATCTTTGTGAACCTACATCAAGCTATTCCGACTGGTACGACAAATACGCTGCCAATCCTTTTCGAGACCAATGGCGTAACCCAAGCTGTAACTAAGTTCAACGGCAATCCTTTGACGGTAGCCGACATTGCAGGAACTGGAGTTTATCAGTTTTGGTTCGAGCGAGATACTAACACCCTTCAGCTAATGACGGGTATTGTTTAACAATTAACATTACAAAGCTATGTTTCAAGGACTTCGACCTAACAGCATATTCTATGTGCTTGACAAGGGTGAAAACCCAAGTCTTAAAATCGGACAGGTTGTATCGGTCAGTAACCCACAACCTAAGTTCCCAACATATACTCCTGGGCAATTCAACCCACAACCAATGGAGACTACCGTTGATGTTGTCGTAAAATTGCCTAATGAACAAATGGAGTTCAAACAACTCCCATCCAATATGCAAATTGCAAATTCGGAAAACCTCGTGGTTTCTGAAAGCCGTGAAGCTATGGATGCGGAAGTTGAGGCTATGTATCGGCATTCTAAGGAGATTGTGGAAAGCGAGCCATACCACAAAAAGGTTATGGAAGAGTGCGCAAAGATGCGTGCCGTATTGAATCCACAAATAGCCAAAGACAGACAACAGGAAGAAGACATCAATAACCTCAAAAGCGAGGTTAGCGGAATGAAGGGAACTTTGACCGATATTAAGTCTATGTTGTCAGTGGCTTTGGAAAAAGTTAATACAAAAAAGTAAATCATTATGGGATACATGATAGAAATTACCGAAAACAAGGTAAATGAAATGTCAGAACTTGTAGAGAAGATGCTTAAGTATGGTGGTAAACTCATGCACTGCATTGATGAAATGGGGGATGACAAGTATGGACGAATGGGTCACAGAAACCCAATGCCGGATTACCGAGACAATTGGGATGACGATGATGACCGCTATGGTGAAAGACATGGTGGTCGCAGAGGTGGCGGTTATCGCTATTAGTATTACACTTTGAGGTGGGGAGAAATCTCCACCTCCTTTAAAAGCTTTTATTATGGGAAGATACAAAATACCACTTGACGCATACGATATGAAGCCGGAAGGGATGATTGCATACCTTCGCTACAATGGCTGGCACTTCAATAAAAAGATGTGCGACTGGGCTATTACCTTAATGCGCAAGACAAACGCAACAACTGGTAAGCTCGAAAAAGTTGAACCGACAGAAAAAGATACAGTCGAGGAACTTCTTAAAGTCAACAACGTAAAGTTGGAGAATGCCGACAATTACGATTTCGTTTATGTCGCAAACATGGCTAGAGCCGATTTCTTTAAGTCTTCTTTAAAAGACGAAGCTGCTTTGGCTCAATTCATTAAGGATATGGTGGATGACCCAGACCAAGCGGACGGATTTATTTTCAATAGATTTTATGCCGATTGCAACCATAATGGTATCGGCATTCCATGGGATGATGTATTATGATTAAACAAGAAATTTACTTGGAGAAATACGATTGGAATGTGATTGTATGTCATATAGCTAATCAAGAAGATGTTGACGAAGCTATGGACTTACTAAGTTCCATTGATTGTAAGGGGCAACCATTATTGGATGCATACGACCACATTTCAACCGATTCTTCAAACAAAGGATTGACATACACAAATGTTTCAAAGAAAACAAGTGTTGTGCTCATTTGCAAGTCTACTTCTGAAGGTGAGTATATAAATAGTCTCACACATGAAATGTTTCATGTAGTAGCACATATATGCAACCATCTGGGAATAGATATGCAAGGCGAAGAACCATGCTATCTTATGGGATGGCTCTGTCAGTCGATATTATAGAAGATTTCCTTATAAGTTTAACTTGGCGGGCAGACCTTGGATTTTTCCATCTGCCCTCCTATAAAATTACAAGAATATGAGTTGTTCGAAAATCAAAAATTACCTTTATGAACGTTTTAATGAGGATTTTAACGTTCTATCTGAGAATGAAAATCGAGTTATCATTACATTTGATGATAATGACTTGTCGGTACTCGTAAACAAGATGGAGAATAAATTATTCATTCTCGTTCCGCTAACTAATATGCATTCGTTTGAACATCATCCGGATTGGATCTTGGTAGATGGCGAACGCATCAATAGCAACCTATTTTGGAAGGAATGCGGCAACCAAGTGATAGAATATCAAGGTGATGCCCCTATAGCTATCAAGCAAGACACCATAGAGAGAATTGTTAATGATTTCATTAAAAACAGATAACGTTTTAAAATTTGCATTAATTTATTTGCAAAGCCATCTTTTTTGTCGTATCTTTGCATTGTAATAAAAATGGTGAGACACACCGAAACAACTGTGTTTTACAAACTTAATTTTCGTAGATAAAGATATTAATATATCAATATAGAAAAAAGCAAAATTATGACAGAAAAAGGATATTTAATCAAGAAAAAAGTATTATTCATTGATTTAGATGACACGATTATTACAACTATATCAGGAAACACCTTTCCTACAGATGTAACAGATTTCAAAATCCGTAAAGAGGTTTTGGATAAGATTGTAGATGCATTCCCTACTCTTTACTATGTTGAAATAGTCTCAAACCAAGGAGGCATCCCTCAATTTGTTGACGAACAGGATTTTATCGGCAAGATTAAGGCTATTGAAAGCTTTATGCAAAAATATCTTCGCAATCATACCGGACGAAATATCTTCGTCAACTCTATGTATTGTCCATCGAATGCAGAAATAGATATGCGAAAGCCAAATACAGGAATGCTAGAATCATATTCTTCTTGGGAAAAAAGAGAGTTGATAATGATAGGCGATGCTAGTGGAAAAGAAGGTGACTTCTCGGACTCCGACAAACAATGTGCGGAGAATTTCGGTATTGAGTACATAGATATAGAAGACTTCTTGAAAATGTAAAAACAAAAAAAAGGAAAGTCAGAGTGATTGTTGCAAAAATTGCAACGTCACTCACGCAAACTGAAACAAAAAAAGAGAGGCAATCACTTACCTCTCTTACTCAACTTGTAAGGAACACTTACATGTTCAACTATTAGGATAGAAGTAGAAGCAAAATTCCCCTATACTATTGGCGTAGTATAGGGGAATATTACATTCCTGCTCGGAAATGCGATGCTCTTAAAAGTGCTGCTCTAAAAAGCACTGCAAATATAGACAATAATTCCGAAACCACCAAATTTTTCATCATTAATTTGTTAGATACAGATACAATCCTTCCACGAACCACATTATCAATATCATAGTTGACATCGTTACCCAAGTCAAGAAGTACTTATCGACCTTCTTATATTCATAGGAAAGATACAAATAAGCAATGAACGTGCTGTTGATGATTACCAGTATCGCTACTATAATCAAAGTACAAAACATATAATCCATAATAATACTCATACGTTCTCGCTTATCCGTGCTGCGATAGGGCTTATCCGTTATGATTTTCTCTTACTCTTAATGAAGTGCAGTATATCCCACTTCTTCCAATATCGGGTGTGCCCACGCTTCTTGCATTTTCCGTTCGGGATGTCACCCCTAGCGACCATCCTGTTCAACGTAGCATCAGAAACATGCAGTTTCTCCTTGACTTCCTCGGTAGATAGCATCGGGTTAAGCATATCGGGGATGATGTCGCACAATCTATCTAGGTCATCATCGCTCATTCCGCAAGCGGTGATGACCTCACCATTTCGCTGCTGCTCGTCAGCCTTAAAGCAAGCATCACTCAGCGACTTAAAAGCCGTTCCGAGCATCTTATAATTCAATATCTTTCCCATTATGCACAGATTTTACGTCCTAACTTTGACCTGCTGATAAACAAATCAGTAAAAGAGTACAGATAGAATATTGCCGTTACTACCATGACTGTAAAACAAGAATCTACCATATCTTTGGTGGTATACCAACTCCATTCCACAATGTGAGCCGCATTGATGCTTGCAAAGTAGAAGAAGGGAATGCGGTATCTCCAACACAAGAAGAAAAATCGGCTTGCTAATATCAAAACCATTGGCAGGACGTACACCATAAAATATATGTAGAGATAGCAAGTTGCATTCTCCGCATAAGGGATGAACATTTCACGAGGATGCTGAGAGAATTCATAAATGCCGTATGCGTGAAAGCACATAAGCGTGATAGGAACGTACTTACAAAACCATCTGAAAAATTTCAGAATCCTTCTACTATACCGATTACCGTGTCGCATCAGTAAGTCCATAACCTCACTGACATCTTTGTCTTTCAACCACTTTAACAGGTTGTCTTCGTCTTCTTTATTCATAAGCGTTGATTTAAATTAAATGATGTTGCAAAGATACACTTTTTTGCACAAAACAATCGGAAATGAGAATATTTCTGTGTTAAACTTTATAAAAAGTAACAATCTGAAAGTAGATGGTTGCAAAAATAGCGTTAGAACGGCTTCCTTACCAAATTCTAACGCTATTAGTGTTTATCCTATCACAACATCAAGGGTCTCCATATCAGCGAACTTCAAGCCGCAATCCTTCGCTGCCTTGAACAACTCCTTCTCTTCAACTGCCTCGATGTCTACCTCTACCTCGGCATTGGCAAGGTCTGAGAAGTACTTCTCGGTCTTCTGCTTCTGATTAAAGAAGTACTGGTTGACCTCCGCAAATTTGGCTGAATCCTCCTTGGTGTATTCGTAGCCATCATCGGTGTGCTTCTGTTCCAACTGCTGGCATTCCTGAAGCTTGCGCTGCATCTCCTCGAACTTATCGTCCTTCATGCTCTCCTGTGCTTCCTCCACATCCTTGTCGTAGGTATCGGCTACGTGGCGCAGAGCCTTCATATTCTTCCAAACTCGCATAGCGGCATCATCACTCATTGATGATGTCTTCAATGCCTTCAATGTTCTGTAGGCTGTAACAGCCTCGATTGTCTTAATCTTTTTCATAATTGTTTCTTTATTTTTATGTTATACAATATTCTTCGCCAGATTGCCATAGCAGAATATCTTTCCTATTAACAGTGCAAAGTTAAGAAAATAATTCCGAATAGCAATGCAGGAGGAGCAAAAATTACGAATTTAAAATTAACTTCCCCATGTTGGATAATCACTAGGACGTAATGTGTCTGCTTTCTCGGTGAGAACGTAAACCACAAATACATTTCTAGTATTTTGTTATATTAAGAACATCTACGTTTTAATACATAATATAACTACCTCCTGGAGGAACTTGTTTCCATCCGCCATCTATATTAATTTCAAAAGATAATTGACACATTTGTCCATAATAACCTCCTTCATAAATATTATCAAATCTTATATATACATCAACATAATCTGTTCTATCACCTTCAGGAATAGTTACAGAACTTGTACCTTGACCAGAGCTATTAGACATATAACCTCTTCCGTATGTGGTCTTATTATTACCATACATACAAACACTTCTAAATGTACCATCACTAACTGTAAACGTAGCATCAGGAAGTTTATATATTCTAGCTTTACAAATACAACTAGCACCAACTAATTGTCTCAACGATGAGAAATCAACAAAACCACTAGAACCACTTTTAATACTTTCCATATTAATTTGTCTAGGATAATATTTAAAACTAATAGCACCCGGAAGAGATATGAAAATTATTTTTGTATTATCATATAAAGTTGCATTACGAGTATATGCTAAAAAAGGTACAATATCAATAATCTTATCTCCACTACCTATATCAAAAGTTATTTCTTTACTAGCGTATACATAATCTGTTGGTTTTTTGCAATTACCAACATAATAATTCTTATAAATCTTATCAGTATTATTATATGGTGAATCATAACGAATTTGAATCCAAAAAGACCAAGCTAAAGATAAATCAGTTATTATATCATCCATAGTAAGATTTGTATTATCATCCACATTTGTATTCTTATATAGAACACAATTAAGTTTAGGAGTTGAAGAATAATAAACTTCAACAGTTTGATATTGAGGAAGAGAAGTCCGAAATGTATCGCTTGTTGCTTTACTATTATAGTTTCTAAAATCACTCAATCTATAAGGAGAATTAGCACCACCTTTTGGAAAATGTTTTCCTGATACACTTGTAGTTGTATCACCATGAATACCGCCAACTCTACCATATACATTATCTATATAAAAGTTGTAACAACCATTAATTGCAAAACCTTCTCCTCCATAATTATAACGTAAGTTCTTATAAGTATCCATAGGTATATTCATACCACAACGAACAACACAAGTATAATTACTATATGAAGATGTTACTATTTCATCAGAGTCTTCTCTAATTGGGTATTCTTTAAAATCACCTTTACAACTAATAGGTTTATACTTACTCCATATATTTATATTTTCACTCTTACAAAGAGTAGCAAGGTCATTGCTACTCTCTCCAAGAGCTTGTTTAACATCATCAATACTAAAAGGAGCACTAATAATTCCAGTTTCACTATTGTAAGACATAATCTTTATTTTTTAAATATTCAACTTCACTTTCTAATTCTGTTACAACTTCTTTAGTAACAACTCGCTCTACTGTTACATTGAACACTAGGCAAGGCAGCTCTATAAGAGCCACCCTGCGTTAATACTCACGATACTTACTCTGCTGCCTCGCTTGCCATATTAGCGGCGATAGCGGAATTGACCTCCTTAATCAATGCTGATACCTCACTGAGCTTGCTCTGCGGAACACCGCTGATGTTATAGGTCAGCTCGCTGCCGTTGGAGCTGGCATTCGCATTGCCGAGATAATTACCATTTGGGTCACCATAGATACTCATATTGATGCTCTCAATGTTGCCACCCGTCTTGTCAACATTGTAGGTGATTTCTACTCGATAGCCGCCCTTGGTATAAGTGGCAGTTGTCTGTTCACTTTTCTTGTTAATCTTTAAATTCTCCATTTTCTAATCTAATTTAATGAATTAATATTCTTGTTATCTAATCTCTTCTTGTTGCAGTCTTCCTTATCTCCACTCAATCGCTGAACCTCTGATTCGAGGAAGACCACCCGAGCCTTCAACCTGCTGACCTCATCGCCTACCTGCTCGATAGCACCGAATGCCGTTGCAATCAGCTTCGGAGACCAGTAGTTAATCTTGTAGTAGCCATTCTCGTCTGTCTCCACGATGTCCTTTAAGTGAGGGTTGCACAAGACGTGCTGGGCAATCCAACCGATAGACCTTGTATTGTCCTTCTTCCAAGCAAAGCCGAACGTGCCACCCATTGCCTTGATGATGCCGAAGTAGTCCAGCTTCCGCAAATCCTTCTTCAAACGGATGTCAGAAGATTGATAAGCTGTAACTCCACCTTTAGCAAGAATACTATTAGGGAAGTAAGTATTCATATAAGCATCATAATCATATATATGACCAGTAGTACTAATTGTATATCTATCACCATTAAAAGCATATTTAGTTAAAGCTAAAGCTCTAATTTTACGAATACTACCATTTCTTAATGCAGTATGACTACTAAGATGACTAAATACTAATCTTACATAGCGATAATTGTTATTACCAACATTTACATTTAAAGGACCAACACAAATATCACATTTATGTGGCCATCCATTCATTACTTTAGAAACATATTCAGTATAAGCACCACTACTATTTCCAAAATATACTTGACAATTTATATTAACTCCATTATCTACATCAACACTTATCCAACTAAGTTCTTGATATACTTCATCAGGAACCTTAACAGTAACTCTAAGTTGATTTTTCTTTATTTGAGCAAGTTTATTAGCATTAGTATCACCAAGAAGATTATCACATCCTAAAACATAATTAAATAGACCAACATTATCATTTACAAGATTAAACCTATTTTCAGGATTACCAGGATACATATTCCAACTAGCACCGTTATCCGTTGAATATTCTACTTGTATATTATTCATAGAAATACCATTAAACATATTAGTAACATTAGCACCAATACTACCATCCCAATTATTAATATTAGTACCAAATGCGTTTACATCAGCAGTAGTAAACATTATAGCTTTAGCAGTAAGCATATTGCTAACTTTAACTGAACCATTGAATATAGTACTACCATTAAAATTAGAAGTACCATTAAGAAGTAATGTTCTAAAATCTAATCTTAATGTGTTAGCTGTTTTAATAGTCATACCGTAGAAATCACTAATAGTAGTGCTATATTCTCCAGTATTTGGATGACGATTGTCAAATCCATACCAAGGATGACTATTAGTACCATCACTCCAAGTATCGTTCCAATTAAGAGACCAATTTATATTACCATTAAAAGTTCTACCACTAGTAGCGTGATACCCATCAACAGTATCAGCGTTACCAGCACTACTAGCATAATTAACACTAATATTGCTAACACTTTTGGTAGTTCCACCAACTGTTATACTAATTCCCTTATCAGAATTAGATAGAGCAGTAAGAAGTCCGTTAGCATGAACACCATCTAATTTATCAGAGTTACCTACAGTAACATTAGCAGGTTTTATATCTCTAAGAGCTGAACCGTTAGCTTCCCAAGCCACAAGGTGATTAGTAGAAGTTAATTCACCTGCCCAAGTAACGTGAACACCATCAACCTTGTCAGCATTGACTGCACTTGTAGCATAAGCACAACTTCCACTAGAAGTAATATAACCAGTATCATTAGTAAACTGGCTCACCTTCGTTGGTCTTCCGCTCACATTACTCCACGCTACAGAACTGGCACTTCCTGCACTGCTTGCATAGTTAACAGACAAGCTAGATATAGCCTTGTGTCCACCACCACCAAGCAGTACATAACTGTCGCTCGAATTATCCTTCTTGAATCCAGCTCCGTTCCAATATCCAGATGTATCAAAAGAACCAGCTTTGCGTGAGTTCCACCCATTTTGTAAATTTGAGAAGAAATCTATCGCAGCATCATTGGCAACAATCATATACTCATCGCCGCCACTCGTATGTTGACTTAGAACAGTGTTTGCCGATTCTCCTCCGCCAATAATAGTAAGTCCACCACCACCGATACATATACCATTGCCATACGTATCGGCATTGTTGTCCACAAACGTTATCATATCACAAGTACTCTTAGAACCCTTGTAGCGGATATTACCAGTCATAGCTCCACCACTAAGCTTGAGGTATGTGTTAGCAGCATCAGCAGACTTCAAATAAGCACTAAGACTTTGGTGACTGGTGAGGAACGTGCTACCTTTAACTACGCTGATAGTAGTACCATTCTTGGTGATAGACGTAACCGCATTACCGCTACCGCTGACAGAAATAGCAGTAGCACTACCACCTTCCAAGCTGGAGATACGAGAATCAAGAGCCTTGATGGAGTAGGCAGAGGCAATCTCAGACAGCGATTCTGATGTAAGCTTCAAGGCATTTGAATAACTCTTCACACTGCCGTTCAAGCCGCCACCACTGGATGATGATGTCCCAACACCATAGGCAGAAACACCACCACTAGTATAGAGGTTTGCCACCTCGTTAGTCGTAGTGTTCGTAATCTTCAACGCCTTATTGGTTGCATCATACTCCATCTTTATGTTGCCGATGGAGATGTACTTTCCGTCAGGCACGATGATACTTCCGTTAATATCGGCAGTACCGTTAAACGAGTTACCCCAAAGCTTGTGAGTATTCGTGAGCTGGAGAGCCTTTTTCGCTGAACCGCTTGTAAAGTAGCCCTGCAAGGTGGTGATACTCGTCTTGTTGGTGGATATGCCCGAAGCGTTCACCCCTTCTGCCTTTTTCGCTCTTGTTACTTCGTCAGATATAGACTTATTGATTCCATCAACGATACCACTTAAAGTGTCTGTCTGCGCAATATTGGCGAGGAAGCTCACCACCTCGTTCCACTTATTGATAATTCCATCCGCAGTCTCCTCGTCAGTAGTCATAAGGGCGTACCAGTCATAGGCACTATTCCAATGACTTACCTTAGTGGATGAAATGCCGTCCAATACAGACTTATTGCTATGAGTATGCTTTGCTGATACCGCACCATCCCAAGCCGTCTGCTTTGTTGTTGTTGGGATGGAGTAACCAGAAGCAAGACTAATAGCAAACGTACCGCTTGTTGTGATGGTCTTAGTTGCGCACGTCAAACCAGTAGGAAGGGTAAGAGCTACAGATGTAACAGTACCCTTATTGGTAGTATAGCCCTTTGCATCAATCTCCGCTTTGGTATAATAGCTTGCGAGAGACTGATGAGCAGTCAGATACCCTTTATCATTGGTAAGCTGGCTTACCTTCGTGATGCGGTCAGTGATTTCTGTCCACTTATGGGTATGCGCACTAGGTGTGAATGTTGATGGCTTACCCGTGATGTTATTCCAAGAGAGATTAAGACCGCCAAGTTCTGTGGCTATGTTGTCAATTCGGCTGCTGAGAGCCTTGATAGCATAGGCATTCGGAATACTAGTCAAGTCTGCATCCGTATAGCTTCCTTCTAAGATTCTCGCATAGCTGATTACGCTTGCAATCAAGCCGCCACCACCGCCCGTGGTAGATGCTCCTGCTCCGTATGCCGTGATACCACCTGTGGTATAGAAGTTAGCCGCTTCCTTTCCGGCAGCGTCCTTGGATAGTCGAAGGGCATTGTTGGCACTATCATACGATAGATAGATTCCACCAATTTTCAAGCTGCCTTCGGTTGTCACGTTACCCGATACGTCAAGATGAGTGAAAGGCTTCTGTGGGTCGATAGATAATACGTTTGCCAGCTTTGTTGTGTCGGTCGTTCCGCTCTTCCATACAGGAGCAAAGAGTGCGAGCTGTACACCAACATTATTCTTGTTGATAATGAAAGATGTCGGGTCTGCGTGCAAAATACCGTCTGCGTCCCACCAAAGGTTTCCATTTGCGAAATAGCCAGTTCCGTCAAAGCGTAGGAGGGACTTGGCAGCAATTTTCTTCTCTTCCTCTGTTGTCGTGGAGGCTTGCTTGTCGATAGCCTTTCCACCTAACCAAAAGGCGATGCCATTCTCCTTCGTGTCCGCTCCATTGATACCTGCGGTAACATTTCCCTTATCGTTACGTAAGGCTATCAATGTAGAGAGGATAAGACCACCCTTGACTACTGTGTCTCCATCAACAAGAGCAGCCTTGATGTATTCAAGACCTGCCATATTGGTGATGAGCTTAGTATTGAGACCATCAAACAGATTAGACGTGATATAGTTGTTCGCCACACCCAGCTTGTCGTAGAAAGCCTTATAAGCATTCGTGAAGTTGGTATACTTCTGAGCCGCAGCCGCCTTGATGGTAGCCTTTCCATTTGAATCAGAAGCGTTGTATCTGCTTACGATGTCAGAAAGATAGGTAATGAGTTCATTTTTTGCGCTATCGAGTGTAGCCTTAGCTGAAACCAAATCCGTTTTATAGGTCGTTTCATTACCATCCTTATCCAACAAGAACTTAGAGCCAACAACATTATTATACGACTCAACGGCTGCATTATAATCATCCTCCAGTCGCTTGCTATCCTGTGCGATAGCCGCAATCTCAGAACTATCCAAGTAGCCATCAGAGGTAAAAACATCGAAAGCCTTCTTATTGTTAGATACGGTCGTTCCGAGGGCAATCAAATTAGTTTGCGTGTTCTTAATCTCTGCTTGCGCCTTCTCAGCAGCTTTCTTTGCTTCCTCTGCCTTCGTGTCATCGGTATACTTGCTAGCCAATTTCCAATCGGCAATATCAAACTCTTCACCTTCTGCCTTGGAGGTGGAACACTTCAAGATTTCATTCTTGTAGGTACTGCCATCGCTAGGATAGGTGGCATTGACCCACATATCGTTCACGTCGTATGGTGGAACTGGCTGAGAGCCGAAGATGCGTCTCTTGGTGTTGGCGGTAGCTTGCGCTCCATTAGCCTTCTTATCCGCAGCGGCTGCATCTTTGAGTGCTTGGCTTGAATCTTTGAGTGCCTTGGTCAGCTCCGTATCTGTGATGATAATCCACTCATAGGTAGAGCCATCCTTGGCAAAGCGGTATGCCTTGCCCGTCTTGTTGTCATAGTAGAGGTCTCCCAAGTGGGTTTTCTTATCATTGTCGGTCTTCCAACTGATGGCTGGAGCATTCTTCAAAGTAGGAACGCCGTCATAGAACCAAGTCTCAATAGCTCCGTCTATCTGGTTTTGAAGGTCGGTAATCGTCTCCGATTTCTTGATAATGGTCTCAACGGCATTCTTATCCAAGCTCTTCTCGGTGATGTACTTATCCAAGGTCTTTCCATCGTAGGTGGACTTAATATCCAAGTCTCCCTTGATGGTTACTTTCTTCTTGTCGCTATCATACTTGACGTAGGAATCACCCTCGTAATTATTGGCACTAGTAGGTCGGTCTCCGAAGTACATATCTCCGTAGACGTGGAAGAAAGCCTTGTTCGTGGAATGGTTCACGCCATAGTCCACATACTCCTTGTTATTAAAGGTGTAGCCGTCAACTCCGTGATAGAGCGCTATGCAAGGGGAATAGGTGTCAACGGCAGAGAATACCAAGCAACTTTGCCTTGTGATGTCCGTTCTATTACCGCACTGATTCAGAATGTCATCAACCATAGGCTCATCGCTGGCTGCGTCCTTGTCGATGTCCGATAAATCCACATAATGATATTTCTTGCCATCTATCTCCACTGCCTCGGAAGACACACCGATGACTAGCCTCCAATAGTAATGGTTGCCTACGTTATGATACTTTCCTGCCGTAAGATTGAAGCTCTTGCTCCTTGCTTGGTCTCCAACCTTCCATTTATTCTCCACCTTTGAGCCATCTTGCTCACCAAGGAAGTAGCATCTGTAAGCCTTCTGACTAACACCATCATAGGTAATATTCACCTCCTCAACCTTCAATATTCGGTTACTGCCTACTGGGGTGATGAACAATTCACCACCCAAGGTGTCCGTATGCAATATCTCCAAGGTCTCGAAGATAGCCTTCATCCTAACATTAAGGTAGTCGGTCGTCAGATGACTTCTGAAAAGCTCGTCTAAAGACCAATCGCCCCCACTTAAAGCCGAATAGTCCCCAACTTGAAGCCCTCGCAAGAACTTAATCAAGAAGTTTGCCGCATCCGTCTTATCCTTATGAAGATAGGAGTTTTCAACCCTCTTGGCTGAAAATACATTGAAGTCTGTAGGTTGAACAGTTGTGTCATAGCTCTTAATGATATAGATACTATTTCCACTACCTCCCTTATTGAGATAGCTTTGCCCATTGAAAACAAGTTCCTCAATCTGTGAGGACATCGCATTGAGCCTAGAGTAAGCTGGTTTCTCACCTACAGTATACTTTACGCTATCAAAGGGAACGTCAAGATGTAACTCATAGCCGATAATTCTAGATGCTCTAAAGCTCATATCATATCCCTTGTTGAATAGGTTCACCCTATCGCCCTCAAAATGGAATTGTCCCTTGCCGTCATTGTATGAGTAATCAGACGCAGCCGTGCAAGTATAGGTCGTAGGGTCTATCATTGACTTCTTCAAGTTCTTGATGGCATCGGTCAAGAGCTCGTTGGCGGAAGATGTCACCAAGGTATTGCCCAACTTCGTTGAGTCCCAATTGTAGAGTACAAAGGTATCTCCGTCTTTCGGATGCAGAACCGTGTCTGGCAAGAATCGTCCGTAGTCCTCGTTTGCAACAATCTCAAAGACCTGTGCCGCTGGATTTATCTGTTCCTTGCCATCCTTCAGTATAGGGCTACCATTAGAATCTCTCAAAATCTCGGACTCACCATCGGGATTGAACTGACACTCGAAATCCATTCCATTCAACGAACCACTTTGGAAGATAATATGCAAGGTCTTTCCACTGAGGATGTAGGAACTTCTGAAAGCCATGTCCCCTGTCTTGTTTCCGTCTGCGTCTACGATGGTCAGTCCCTTTACTCGATAGAAAGTCCTCTTGATATAGTCGCCCTCCTCGGGTGTGCTCTCGTCCTCAACATCCTTCTCATAATAGGTAACATTAGAAGTCTTGATTAAGTTCCTTGGATAAATGTCATCATTGGTGGTAACGCCCTCTACATACTCGTCTTCGGTAAGTCCCTTGACTTGCAAGCAGCCATTCTTCAACTCAAAGCCGTTATCTTCCAAGAGTTTCTTGTTCTCAGCGGAACACTCTTCTAAAGTAGGGAGCATAAGCCTCTTCTCCACCACTCCGTTCTTTGTAACGTCAGCGGAAGAGTTCTGCTTATATCCACTAGGTAAGTTCCTAGCCGCTCCAAAGGCATATACCCTGTTGGCATAGCTTGCTTGGCTCTGCGAGCTTGACATTGAAACAATGTTTTCGCCATCCTTGAAGTCTACAACCTCATTGGTATTCTCGCAAGTACCAAAATGCACGAGGTTTCCCTCTACCCACCATTCGCACTCAAAGGTCTGTGCGATATTAGCGATAGCATCAAGAATGCTAGAATTGGAATAGGTGATTACCTTGGACTTAGTACTGTCAACGCTAGCATCCACCACGAATGTGTAATCGCTACCTTTTCCCGTGTAATTCGGGTCATAGAGATACGACTTGCTAGCCTTAGCCAAGAAATCCAAGTTATCCTTGATGATGTTTGCATGTGTAATGATATTCGAGGTAAGCGTGAATGTGCCCTCTGGAGAACCAGAGTTAGGCATATATTTCAGTCTCTTGTTCTTCCATTTCCTATAGTAAGCATCAAACTCCAACTCATAGGAATATCCAAGATTGCCATCGTCCTTTGGCTTTACGTTATCAACCAACTCAAACCTTCCATAGTCAGTAACGATGAAATCTCCCATCTTGAAGTATATCGCACTGCCAAGCTTAAAGGATAGCTTGCAATAGTGGGACTGCATCAACTCGAAGTGCACCAACGCATCCTCCGTTACGGGAACGGAGCACCTTACGTGTACGTCTCCCTTTGTGTCGTAATACTTAACCTCTATATCCTTGTATGTCCTCATTGTAAATCCTCAAATTCCTTCATGTTAAACTTCTCCATATCATCGCTTGTGAGCGCACCCCTGTTCTTCGGGTCATACTCAACGAACTTAATGCTCTTCTTCCCGATAGCTCCTCCCTTTCCTCGGGAATAGCTAGTGGACTTCCTAGAGCAGAAGAGCCTGTAAATGTCAAACTTGGAAGACGGAACTTGTATAGTTACGAATCCATTATCCATCAGCGCATCGAAAGCCGCCAACCTCTTGTTATAGTCATTGTGGTCTCTGCCTACAATCGTAAACTCCAAGGTTACGTTCCGCTCCGCCTTCTTCGGTCGTATCAGTATGACCCTCGTTCCGTCCTCTGTGCGCACGGAGTTGGTGATGTAGTCCTTGTTGTCAGCATCCGCTTCCAAGGCATCAAGAAAACCGCTGCCCATCTTGATACGATAGGTAGCCCATGCGTCTTGTCCGTTTATGATAAGTTCATTCGTGTTCATGCCAACAAAGTTAAAAACAAAATGAGGAATAATATTATATTATTATCATAATGCTTTCACTTAAAATTTAAGTGCAAAAAGGGCGCAAATCCTAAAAGGAAATGCGCCCAAAAACAATAAGCTTTTAAAATTATGAAGTTGTGTTTTCGTTTCCCTTTACCTTTGCAGCTAACGCTACTTTATCTTCTGCATCCTTGCGTATCTTTTCAATTTCTTCAGCAGGAGCGTCAGTTAGAGCCAGCATTTGTACAGCAGTCTCTAAAGAAAGTACGCCTTGATTATATAGTTCCGCTATTACTTTCCACTTATCCTTTTTGTCATCCTCGAAAGGTTCGGCAAAATCGAATTCGACCTCCAACTTATCCAACTTGCTTCTCATCTCAGGATATAGTTCCTTCATTACGGCTATAATCACATGCGATAATCTACCGACAAGTTCTTCATAGATTTCCATTCGGTTCGCTCGCTTGATGTAACCCAATACCAACGCTCGTTTTATGCCGACACTAGTAAGCGTACTCATAGCTTTCATTAGTTCCGGTGACATATCCGGTGTAAACGTATCAAACAATATAGACTGAGCCAAGTCTTCTTTCTCTGCCTTGCGGATTTCGGAATTCTGAGGTGGGTTGATATATTCAAACCTAGAGTTCTTGCCTGTAAGTTGTATGAGTTTACCTGGCTTGTTCCGCTTAGGGATTGATTGTATCACGTCAGCAGTAGCAGCGGCAATAGGGTCAGCAAAGTAGTTGTTAGTATCTCCGATCTTGGAATCAAGCATCTCTTCACGTTCCATTCTTGGCTCTGCACCATCCCATGCTTTAGGTTGGCGAAAGTAGATGCCGTTAATCTTTCCTGTCGGATTAGGATACTTATACACTTTCCACCCAAAGCCACCACGTTCACAATGATAGTTAAAAACGGATGTCAATATATCCCAACATTCGATAGTCTTTGACTCTCGCTTTAAGGAATAGCCTACAGCAAAAGCAAGCATGTTTCCGTATTGGTCAAACAACTCTCTCATCTTATGTCCCTTTGAGCGAGCTGCAACATACACATCAACATGCATCTTTCCGTTTTTTTGCGAAAAATTAAAAACAAAACCGCTTTCGGTTTCTGCTCCGGCAAGTCGCTTGCATTGACGTAGCTTGGTATTGAAGTATATATCCTTCAAGTATTTTTTATATAGTTCAAAGGCTTCATCGTCACCTTCAGTCTTCTTCCACATAATCGGATTGCCTAACAAGAAGAACAATTCTACCTCATTTATGTATCTTTGTCTTGTTCTTGCCAACTTCTCCGTCCTGTATGGCTTCTCTCCCTTTACCCATTTATCTTCACGGCTCATCACCTTATGGGTTTGTGGATTATATTCCGAAATGGCATTATCCACATCGAAATCATGTTGTTCCATCATATTTACGACAGAATCAACATCATTATCTTCCAAACGTTCGAAGATGCTTCTCTCCACACCCAATGCATTGAGCGTGAGGTTTCGAAAATATGTCTTTATCTGAATAATTGAATCTACAAACATCCTTATAACTTTTTGAAGCAAAGGTAATAATAAACAGG
>ENA-OPCG01000385-OPCG01000385.1-human-gut-metagenome-genome-assembly--contig:-NODE-385-length-19493-cov-3.031227_pt1 | contig 19493 bp, 10 predicted proteins | sample MGYA00241248_ERZ501476 | MGnify/ENA primary metagenome ERZ501476 (study PRJEB25962, sample SAMEA2042629) | human gut metagenome | biome: human gut; feature: human-associated habitat; material: faeces... | reverse complement strand
CATCGGGACACACATCTGGATATTTTCGAGCTCCCATTCTGCCCAGGCGCCACGATACATCCAGATGCGGCATTCTTCGAGCCAGGGAGCTCCCTCCTGTTTCTCCAGGTCGATGGCAGCCAAGACTGCATCCGTACACTTGCGATGGGTGCCGTGGGGATCCGCCAAGTCGCCAGCCACATAGATCTGATGAGGCTGCACCTTGCGCAGTAGGTCGCGAACGATCTCCACATCCTTCTCCGTCATGGGGAATTTCTCTACCCTGCCCGACTCATAGAACGGGAGGTCGAGGAAGTGGACATGGTCGAGAGGTATCTGATTGTAGGTGCTCGCTGTGCGCGCCTCGCCACGACGAATCAATCCCTTGATAGTCAGAATGTCACGCGTATCAATGTCACCATCCTTCTTGGTGGCGAGGAAATGCTTGATCTCCTGATACTTGTCCTTGATGACCTCGTCCTTATTGTGATCAAACAACTGGTTGAAACCGTTGATGAAGTGCATGAAGCGCGTCACCTCCTCGTCACCGACGGCAATATTGCCCGAAGTCTCATAGACCACATGGACGTCGTGGTTCTGCTGCACCAATCGGCGAATCGTGCCACCCATGGAGATCACGTCGTCATCGGGATGTGGCGAGAAGACCACCACTCGCTTCGGATAGGGCAACGCACGCTCCGGACGGTTGCTGTCGTCCGCATTAGGCTTGCCACCAGGCCATCCCGTGATGGTATGCTGCAGATCGTTGAAGATCTTGATATTGGCATTGTAAGCCGACCCATAGAGCGCCAAGAGCTCAGAGAGGCCGTTCTCGTTGTAGTCCTTGTTGGTGAGTTTAAGGATAGGCTTGTTCGTCTTCTGACAGAGCCAAACGAGCGCCGATCGTACGAGTTTGTCGGTCCAGTCACACGAAGTGACGAGCCACGGGTGAACGATACGCGTCAGTTTCGAAGCCGCGGCCAGGTCCATGACGAAATGGGTGTCGTTGTGCGTCTGGAGGAACGAGGCCGGTATGGAGTCGCTCACATGCTCCTCTACCGTCTTTTGGATAATGTCGGCCTTACTCTCTCCCCAAGCCGTGAGATAGATCTTGCGCGCCTTGAGGATGGTGGCAATACCCATCGTGATACAACAGGGCGGCACCAAGTCCTGCGAGGCAAAACTCATCGACATTTCCTCTCGCGCCACGGGGTCGAGCAGGATCAGGCGCGAGGTGGACGTAACGGTAGATCCCGGCTCGTTGGTAGCGATGTTGCCCATACGTCCGATTCCCAGCAGCATCACGTCGATGCCACCACAGGAGTTGATGCGCTGCTCATACTGGCGACAGTAGTTGAGCACATAGTTTTGGTTGATAGTCGAGTCGGGCGAGAAGATATTCTGCGGAGCGATATCCACCCGGTCGAGCAGCCGTGCGTGGAGCTGGCGGATACAACTGTTCTTGTCGTCCGGCTTCAACGGATAGTATTCATAGGCGTTGAAGACGATGACGTTATGGAAGCTAAGTTGTCCCGCCTCGTAGCGTCTCACCATTTCCTCGTAGATAGGAGTGAGCGAGGTACCCGTTCCCAGTCCGAGCACACACATTCTTCCGTCGCTGTCCTTCTGCTTGATGAGTTTCTCTACCGCATCGACGATAGCCTGAGCACCCTCCTCCATCTTCGGGAAGATGTCCGTAGGGATCTTCTCGCGGCGTGTCAACTCAGAGCGCTCCACGGCAGAGCGCGGATGGTAGTACTCCTCCGGCACTTTGTTGAATGCAATCTGTGAGCTAAGATTCAATCTCATTATTCTTTTTCCTTTCTCTATATTGTCTGTCGGGGATTCAACCTAAGCGGCCGATCCCCTCCAACTTACCTTCTTCTCCCTCAGTCTCCTACGGCAAAGGCGAGCCATCGTCCCCTGTCAGGGGCGAGCCCGCTTTGCTGTTGCCGTAGTAGTGTTGTCGATAAGTCCGTGAGTCCATGAGCCCACAGGAAAAGTACAAAGTACAAAGTCTATGGGACAAAATTCATGGGCCCGCAGGCTTACAGGTTGTTTTTCTCTATATCCTTGAAGTAGCGGTAGGTGCCCACCTTCAGTTCCTCGCAGGCAGCCTCGTCGGCCACGATGATGCCGTGCTGGTGCATCTGCAGGGCGGAGATGGTCCACCATTGGGTCACTGGTCCCTCGACAGCAGCCTGAAGCGCACGCGACTTATGGTGTCCGTTGACGAGGATCATCACCTCGCGGGCATCCATGACCGTACCCACACCGACCGTCAGAGCATAGTGAGGCACCTTCTCCACGTCGTAGTCAAAGAAGCGGGAGTTGGCGATAATCGTATCGGTGGTCAACGTCTTCTGGCGCGTGCGGCTGGTGAGGCTCGATCCCGGCTCATTGAAGGCGATATGACCGTCGGGGCCAATGCCGCCGATGAAAAGGTCGATGCCTCCTGCGGCCTTGATCATCTCCTCGTAGTGGTCACACTCTGCCTCCAGGTCCTCGGCATTACCGTTGAGGATATGGATATTCTCGGGCAGGATGTCAATATGATCGAAGAGGTTGCGGCGCATGAACGAGTGGTAGCTCTCTGGATGATTCTCGGGGAGCCCGACATACTCATCCATGTTGAACGTGATGACGTGGCGGAAAGACACACGTCCCTCGCAGTTGGCCTTGACCAGCTCAGCATACATTCCCTCCGGCGACGAGCCGGTTGGAAGTCCGAGCACGAAGGGACGCTCCTCGGTAGGTCCAAAGGCGTTGATACGCTCTACCACATGGCGAGCTGCCCATGCAGACAACTTCTTGTAATCGCTTTCGATGATTAATCTCATACTTTCCTGATTTAGCTAAGTAAAATTGACTCTGTTTCTGTCGCTGCAAAAGTACAACAAAATGTGCAAACTACATGTTTAGCCCCCAACAATTTATAAAAAATAACAGTAAGGGGACTAAAAAAGGCCGTCGCGACGGGAGATAGGTCTCAAGATTTTTGTAACTTTGCACGGTATTATAAACAGTAATTAAGCTGGATGAAAGAATTTGTCATATCCGAGGCCAAGGCCGAATCCGCCATTTTGGTCGGATTGATCACCAAGGACCAGGACGAGGCCAAGACCAAAGAATATCTTGACGAGCTGGAATTTCTCGCCGACACGGCAGGCGCCGTGACCGTGAAGCGCTACACCCAGCGCGTAGGAGGCCCCAGCCAGACGACCTATGTCGGCAAGGGCAAGCTCGAAGAGATCAGAAACTATATCAAGGAAAGAGAAGACGCGGAGGAGCCCGTAGGCATGGTCATTTTCGACGATGAGCTGTCGGCACGCCAGATCCGCAACATAGAGAAGGAACTGGGCGTGAAGATCCTCGACCGCACCAGCCTCATCCTCGACATCTTTGCCATGCGCGCCCAGACGGCCAACGCCAAGACGCAGGTGGAGTTGGCGCAGTATCGCTACATGCTGCCGCGCCTCCAGCGCCTCTGGACCCACCTGGAGCGCCAAGGCGGTGGATCGGGAAGCGGTGGCGGCAAGGGTAGCGTCGGTCTGCGCGGACCTGGCGAGACGCAGCTGGAGATGGACCGCCGTATCATCCTCCAGCGCATCACCCTCCTAAAGCAACGCCTCGTGGAGATCGAGAAACAGAAGACCACCCAGCGCAAGAACCGCGGCCGACTGATCCGCGTGGCCCTCGTGGGCTATACCAATGTCGGCAAATCGACCATCATGAACCTTCTGGCCAAGAGCGAGGTCTTTGCCGAGAACAAACTCTTCGCAACCCTCGACACGACCGTGCGCAAGGTGGTTATCGAGAACCTTCCCTTCCTCCTCGCCGATACTGTCGGCTTTATCCGCAAGTTGCCTACCGACCTGGTCGATTCCTTCAAATCTACCCTCGACGAGGTGCGCGAGGCCGACCTCCTGGTCCATGTCGTGGATATCTCCCATCCCGACTTCGAGGAGCAGATAGAGGTGGTCAACACCACGCTCAAGGAACTCGGGGCGAGCGACAAGCCGATGATGATGATCTTCAACAAGATCGACAACTATAGCTGGGTGGAGAAGGAGGAGGACGACCTCACCCCCGCCACGCGCGAAAACATCACCCTCGACGAGCTGCGACGCACGTGGATGGCAAAGCTCGGCGACAGTTGCCTCTTCATCAGCGCCAAGGAGCGCGAGAACATCGACGAGATGCGCGACGTGCTCTACAAGCGGGTGCGCGAGTTGCATGTACAGAAATACCCATACAATGATTTCCTCTACCCCACAGAGGACTAATCCCAAAAACGAAAGATGGAATATAGAAAATTGACCACAGACGAGATTGCCGTCCTGGAGTCCAACTGCTGCTGGGCCGAGGACTGGCAACGGGTGACGGTAGCCGTAGAAGGCTGGGCACCTAAGTTTTACCACCGCGTGATGTTCTATGGCGACATCCGACTGGGCAAGGTGGAGAAGAACATCGAGATAAGCGCCGGCTTCGAGAAACACTCGGGCATCAACGACGCCACGCTCCGCAATGTTTCCGTCGGCGACAATTGCCTCATCGAGAAGACAGGCAACTACATCAACAACTACACAATCGGCAACGACTGCTATATCGCCAACATCTCGCAGATGGAGACGACCGAGGGAGCCACCTTTGGCGAGGGCAACCTCATCGCCGTACTCAACGAGGTGGGCGACGGCAACGTCATCCTCTTCCACGACCTCAACAGCCAGTTTGCCGCCTTCATGGTGAAGCATTTCCGCGACAAGGCGCTCAAGGACGCCATCAGGCGACTCGTCAACGAAGAGATAGAGCGCACGCTCCCTGACCGCGGCACCATCGGCAACGGAGTGAAAATCGTCAACACCAAGGAGATCACCAATACCGTGGTGGACAACGACTGCGAGATCTGCGGCGCCTCACGACTGAGCGACTGCACGATCCTCTCCTCGGCCAACGCCCCGGTCTATATCGGCACGGGCGTCATTGCCGAGAACAGTATCATCTCCGACGGCAGCTCCATCATCAATAGCGTGAAGATCCAAGACTGCTTCGTGGGCGAAGCCTGCCAGTTGGCCAACGGTTTCACGGCCTCCCAGAGTGTCTTCTTCGCCAATAGCTACATGAGCAATGGCGAGGCCTGCGCGGCCTTCTGCGGCCCGTTCTCGGCCTCCCACCACAAGAGCAGCCTGCTGATTGGATCGATGTTCTCGTTCTACAACGCGGGATCGGCCACCAACTTCTCCAACCATGCCTACAAGATGGGGCCCATGCACTGGGGCGTGCTCGAGAGAGGCACCAAGACGGCCAGCGGCGCTTACCTGCTCATGCCAGCCACGATCGGATCGTTCTCAGTCTGCTTCGGCAAACTGATGCACCATCCCAACACCCAGGCGCTGCCCTTCTCCTACCTCATCGCCTATGGCGACAAGATGACGCTCTCGCCAGGCCGCAACATCACGACCGTGGGTCTCTACCGCGACATTCGCAAATGGCCGAAGCGCGACCGCAGATCGCCCAAATGCCATAAGAGCATCGTCAACTTCGATTGGCTCTCGCCCTTCTCCGTGGGAGAGATTCTGCGTGGCAAACGCATCCTGGAAAACCTCCGCCAGGCCTCCGGCGACAACGTCACCTCGTACAACTATCACGAGTATGTCATCAATGCCTCGTCGCTCAAGAAGGGCATCAAATACTACGACATCGCCCTGCGTATCTATATGGGGGCGGTCCTGAAGCGCGCCCACAAATGGGGATTCTTCGGCAAACCCGAGACCGACACGGGACTGGGCCGCTGGAACGACCTCAGCGGACTCCTGCTCCCCGCCACGGAGGAGCACCGCCTCATCGAGGACATCAAGGACGGTACGCTCGACACGATCCACGACGTCATCGAGCGGTTTGAGCAGATCCATCGCAACTACCGCGTCTATCAATGGACCTGGACCTACCGCCTCATCCTCGACTACTACGGCATCAAGGAGATCTCGGAGCAGGACGACCGCCGCATCAAGAACGACTACGTGGAGGCGCGTCGCGCCTGGGTGGCCGAAATCAAAAAGGATGCCGAGAAGGAATACGCCATGGGCGACGTGGAGCGTGAGGTCTACGAGCAGTTTATCAACCAGCTCGACCACGAGGTGGACTATGAGGGCAACGGCGCCCTGTAGCAGCCGAAGGCGGAGAGCATATAGCAGAGGTGGCAATTTATATATGGCTCGTGCGTACAAAATATTATTATGGAAACCTTGCCACCATAATAAACCTCTGCTAAAAGAATGGCAGGTCCCCTGTAAAAAGTGAAGGTATGCTCTCTGCGATAAGGAATGGACAACCGAATTATTATTAAAATAAAAACTTATGATTTTAAGCAAAGCTATCAACCGAATGCGCAGCTCCCTGCTCACCGCAGGACTGCTGACGCTAGCTACGGCAGCCTCGGCCCAGGGCTACACTTACAAGAGTGTGCCCAACGACCCGATGCAAACCCGTATCTACACGTTGAAAAATGGTCTGACGGTCTATCTGAGCGTCAACAACGAGAAGCCCCGCATCCAGACGTACATCGCCGTGCGCACAGGATCGCGCAACGACCCGCCCGAGACAACGGGACTGGCCCATTACCTGGAGCACCTGATGTTCAAAGGCACTACCCACTTCGGCACTTCCAACCTGGAGGCCGAGCGCCCCTACCTCGACTCCATCGAGGCACGCTACGAGTACTACCGCACGCTCACCGATCCCGCTCAGCGCAAGGCTTGCTATCACGCCATCGACTCCCTGTCGCAGCTCGCAGCCCAATACAACATCCCCAACGAGTACGACAAGATGATGGCGAGCATCGGAGCCGAAGGCACCAATGCCTATACGAGCAACGATGTCACCTGCTACGTGGAGAACATCCCGAGCAACGAGATCGACAACTGGCTCAAGGTGGAGAGCGACCGTTTCCAGAACATGGTCATTCGCGGTTTCCACACGGAGCTGGAGGCCGTCTATGAGGAGTACAACATGGGTCTCGCCAAGGACGGCAACAAACTCTTCACGGCCTTGATGGCGAAGCTCTTCCCCACCCACCCCTATGGCACACAGACGACCATCGGACGCGGTGAGCACTTGAAGAATCCGTCCATCACCAACATCAAGAACTACTTCAAGCGCTACTACGCACCCAACAACGTGGCCATCTGTATGGCGGGCGACTTCAATCCCGACGAGGTGATCGCCAAGATCGACCACTACTTCGGCCAGTGGAAGCCCAACCCCAACCTCTCCAGCCCGCAGTATGCTCCCATGGCTCCTATCACCTCGCCGCAGGACACTACTATCATCGGTCAGGAGCAGGCCATGGTCTATCTCGGCTGGCGCTTTCCTGAGGGCCGCGCCCTGTCGAGCGACACACTGGCCGTGATCGGCGAATTGCTCAACAACGGCCGCGCCGGTCTCATGGACCTCGACATCAACCAGCAGATGAAGGCGCTGGGCGTCTTTGCCGGTCTCAACACGATGAACGAGTATTCGATGTTCATCGCTGGCGGTGTGCCCCTGGAGGGCCAGACCCTTCCCGAGCTGCGCCAGTTGATGCTCGACGAGATCGCCAAGCTCAAGCGTGGCGAGTTCTCCGACGACCTACTGCCCTCGGTGGTCAACAACATGAAGCGCGACTTCTACAAGCAGTTGGAGAGCAACCAGTTCCGCGCCAACGCCTACGTCGATGCCTTCATCAACCGTCAGGATTGGGAGCAGGCCGTGGGCCAGATCGACCGCATCTCCAAGATGACCAAGGCCGAGATCGTAGCCTTCGCCAACAAGTATCTCAACGACAACTACGTCTGCGTCTATAAGGAGCAGGGTGTCGATACGTCTATCAAGAAGGTGGAGAAGCCGGCCATCACGCCGATCCCCACCAACAACGACAAGCACTCCGCCTTCCTCCAGGAGGTGATCAACGACACACCGGAGCCCATCCAGCCCGTCTTCGTGGACTACGAGAAGGACATGACGCAGGCCACGACGAAGAAGCAGACCCCGATGCTCTACAAGCAGAACACGGAGAACGGCCTCTTCACCCTTCAGCTCCGCTACCCGGGTCTGGGAACGGAGACCTGCCCGATGTACGACTACGCCTATGAGTATCTCAACTATGTCGGCACGAAGAAGATGACCAACGAGCAGATAAAGCAGCAGCTCTACAAGCTCGCTTGCGACTATAGCGTCTCTCAGAGTGACGACGAGCTCGTCATCACACTCCAGGGTCTGAGCGAGAACATGATGCCCGCCCTGCGTATCGTCAAGGACCTCATCGACAACGGACAAGCCGACGAGGAGGCTTGGAAGAGCTATGTGGCCCTCGTGCTCAAGTCTCGCGCTGACAACAAGGCCAACCAGGAGGCCAACTTCTCTGCTCTCTTCAATTACGGCCGCTATGGCGAGTACAACCCCAACCGCAATACCGTCGTGAGCGAGAGCACACTCAAATCGATGTATGCTCAGACGGTGCTCGACTACGCCAAGGCCATCTACACCCAGATGCCCAACGTGCTCTACTACGGTCCCATGACTCTCGCCGACCTCAGCACGCAGATCGACAAAATGAAGTTCTACACGCCCGGCAAGGTGAAGTTCAAGATGCCGCGCCAGGTGCGCCCCTACAAGACGCAGGAGACGTCCAAGAACGAGGTGTATATCGCCCCCTACGACGCGAAGAACGTCTACATGATTCAGTACCACAACGCCAACCAGAAGTGGACGCCCGAGCGCGCCCCCATCATCTCCCTCTTCAACGAGTATTTCGGTGGCTCCATGAATGCCATCGTCTTCCAGGAGATGCGTGAGGCCCGTGGTCTCGCCTATAGCGCCAGCGCCTACTACGCTTCGCCCTCTCGCACGGACGATCCGGAGTACTTCTACACCTACATCATCACGCAGAACGACAAGATGGGCGACTGCATCCGCCAGTTCAATCTCCTGCTCGACTCTATTCCCGAGCGCGAGGCTGCCGTCGAAGTGGCACGCCAGAGTCTGATGAAGAGCATTGCCTCTTCCCGCACCACGAAATTTGGCATCCTCACCAGCTACTGGTACAACCAGAAGCGCGGTCTCAACTACGATCTGCGCCGCACCATCTACGAGCAGCTTCCGAAGATCACGCTCCGCGACCTCGTGGAGTTTGAGAAGGAGTACATGGCCGAGAAGCCTTACAGATATATCATCCTTGGCGACGAGAAGGAGCTCGACATGGACCTGCTGCAGAAGATTGGCCCGATCAAGCGTCTCTCTACCGAGGAGATCTTCGGCTACTAATTTCGAGCGTTGAACTCGTCCGGAACGCATCCTCCCCTATGCGTTCCGGATGAGTCATCATAGAGCAAATTGTCAGACAAAAACATTGATAAAACATTTATGGCTAAAGAACCAGATTTCAAGTATGCACCCATGTTCCAGTTGGGCAAGGACACAACCGAGTATCGCCTCCTTTCCAAGGAGGGCGTGTCGGTAGGCGAGTTTGAGGGCAAGCGTATCCTCAAGGTCTCCAAGGTGGCCCTGACACTTCTCGCCCAGCAGGCTTTCCACGACTGCGAGTTTATGCTTCGCCGCGCCCACAACGAGCAGGTGGCTAAGATCCTCACCGATCCTGAGGCATCAGAGAACGACAAGTATGTCGCCCTCCAGTTCCTCCGCAATGCCGAGACCTCCGTCAAGGGCGTACTGCCCTTCTGCCAGGACACGGGCACGGCCATCATCCACGGCGAGAAGGGCCAGCAGGTGTGGACAGGCTTCGAGGACGAGGAAGCCCTCTCCCTCGGTGTCTATAACACCTATACGCAGGACAACCTCCGCTACTCGCAGAACGCCCCGCTAAACATGTACGACGAGGTCAACACGCGCTGCAATCTCCCCGCACAGATTGACATCGAGGCCGTGGAGGGCGACGAGTATCGCTTCATCATGGTCGCCAAGGGCGGCGGATCCGCCAACAAGACCTACTTCTACCCCATGACCAAGGCCACCATCCAGAACGAGGGCACGCTCCTGCCGTTCCTGGTGGAGAAGATGAAGAGCCTCGGCACGGCAGCCTGCCCGCCCTACCACATCTGCTTCGTCATCGGTGGCACGTCTGCCGAGAAGAACCTTCTCACCGTCAAGCTCGGTAGCATCAAGTACTATGACAACCTGCCCACCACGGGCGACGAGACAGGCCGCGCCTTCCGCGACATCGACCTGGAGGAGAAGCTCCTCAAGGAGGCCCACAAGATCGGCCTCGGTGCCCAGTTTGGTGGCAAGTACCTGGCCCACGACATCCGCGTGATCCGTCTGCCGCGCCACGGTGCCAGCTGCCCCATCGGTATGGGTGTGAGCTGCTCCGCCGACCGCAACATCAAGGCCAAGATCAACGCCGACGGTATCTGGCTGGAGAAGATGGACGAGAACCCCACGGAGCTCATCCCCGAGGAGCTGCGCAACCCGGGTGAGGGTGGCGAGGGCATCGTCATCGACCTCGACAAGGGTATCGATGCCGTGCGCGCCGAACTGACGAAGTATCCGGTCTCTACCCGCGTGAGCCTCAATGGCACGATCATCGTGGCCCGCGACATCGCCCACGCCAAGCTCAAGGCTGCCCTAGACAAGGGCGAGGAGCTGCCGCAGTACTTCAAGGATCATCCCATTCTCTATGCCGGACCTGCCAAGACGCCGGAGGGCTTCCCCTGTGGTTCTATGGGCCCGACGACGGCCAACCGCATGGATCCCTACGTGGATGAGTTCCAGGCCCACGGCGCCTCGCTCGTCATGATTGCCAAGGGCAACCGTACCGACATGGTGACGGAGGCCTGCAAGAAGCACGGCGGATTCTACCTCGGCACCATCGGTGGCGTGGCTGCCGTCCTCTCCAAGGAGTGCATCACGAGCATCGACTGCGTGGCCTATCCCGAACTGGGTATGGAGGCCATCTGGAAGATCACGGTCAAGGACTTCCCCGCCTTCATCCTCGTCGATGACAAGGGCCACGACTTCTTCAAGGAGCTGAAGCCCTGCAAGTGCCAGGGATAATACGCGGTGGTTGATAAGTAAAACCACAATAGATTATTAGTAGGGGCGGTCGCTGACCGCCCTTATTTTTTATCTTCTGCCAACTTTCGATATTTTCGCCTTTGTTGTATTGGTTTTTCCCTTCCAAGCAGGCCGTATTGCCTCAATACAAACTACCCTATCACGCCATTTTGCGTATGAACCATTAGGCCCAAGGAAAGTTTTGTATGGCAACGTTTGGTAGTTTGGGGGAAAATATGTAAATTTGCGCCTTAAATATCACAAAAAAGTAAGAAAAGCAGAACAGGCTTATGGCAAAGAGATTTCCGGAGTACAAAGGTTTAGACCTTGTAGGCACCAACAGACGGGTGCTCGAAGCGTGGGAGAAGGACGATATTTTCCACAAAAGTATCGACGAGCGTGAAGGCGAGCCGAAGTTTATTTTCTTCGAAGGCCCTCCCTCGGCCAATGGCCATCCCGGCATCCACCACGTCCTGGGCCGCTCCATCAAGGACACATTCAACCGCTACAAGACCATGTGCGGATTCCAGGTACGCCGCAAGGCCGGCTGGGATACCCACGGACTGCCCGTGGAGCTCAACGTAGAGAAGGAGCTGGGCATCACAAAGAAGGATATTGACAACAAAGCCTCAGATAAGTATATTTCCACCGTAGATTACAACCGCCATTGCCGCGCCGACGTACTGAAGTTCACGGCCGAATGGAGCAAGCTGACCAAGGAGATGGGCTATTTCGTCGATTTGGAGCACCCTTATGTGACCTACGACAACAAGTTTATCGAGACCCTGTGGTGGCTCCTGAAGCAGCTCTACAACAAGAACCGCCTCTACAAGGGCTACACCATCCAGCCCTACTCCCCCGCCGCCGGCACGGGCCTTTCGAGCCATGAGCTCAACCTTCCCGGCTGCTACCGCGATGTCAAGGACACCTCGGTGACGGCCCAGTTCACCATCCGCGACCCGAAGGAGAGCTGGACGAAATGGGGCAAGGCCGTCTTCCTGGCCTGGACCACCACGCCCTGGACGCTGCCCTCCAACGTAGCCCTCTGTGTGGGCCCACGCATCGACTATGTCGCCGTGGAGACCTACAACCCCTATACGGCCGAGAAGATCACAGCCATCGTGGCCGAGCCGCGCCTTGGAGCTTATCTGAAGCCCGAGGGCGAAGTGGCCGTGGGCGCCGACATGCCTGCCTACGAACGTGGCGACAAAGTCGTGCCCTACCGCATCATTGACCGCATGAAGGGCGCTGACCTCGTAGGCATCCACTACGACCAGCTCATGCCCTGGGTGAAGCCGACGGAGAAGCTCGACGACTACGCTTCGGAGCAGGTGAAGGCCTACGCCGCCGCCCATCCCGACCAAGTCTTCACGGGCGAGAACGGCAAGGATCGTTTTGTAGAGATGACCTCCGCCGCCTTTGTCGTCATCCCTGGCGACTACGTCACTACCGAAGACGGTACGGGCATCGTCCACACCGCCTCCACCTTTGGTGCCGACGACGCCAAGGTCTGCCGCGACGCTGGCGTCCCTGGCCTCTACCTCGTCAACAAGCAGGGCGAGACGCGCCCGATGGTCGATCTCCTGGGCAAATACTACGCCATCGAGGACCTCGACGCCCACTTCATCGATCGCTGCGTCGATAAGGCCGCCTACGGCCACCATGCTGGCGACTACGTGAAGAACGCCTACGACCCGCGCTTCAACGAAGGCGGCAAGTGGGACAAGGAGGCTTCGGAGAAAGCTGAGGACCTCAATATCGTGATCAGCCTGGAGATGAAGATGGAGGGCACGGCCTACAAGATTGAGAAGTTCACCCACAACTATCCCCATTGCTGGCGCACGGACAAGCCCATCCTCTACTATCCGCTCGACAGCTGGTTCATCCGCGACACCCTCGACAAGGAGCGGATGGTGGAACTCAACAAGACCATCAACTGGCAGCCTGCCTCCACGGGTACGGGCCGCTTCGGCAACTGGCTCGAGAACCTCAACGACTGGAACCTCTCGCGCTCCCGCTTCTGGGGCACACCGCTCCCGATTTGGCGCGACGAGGACCGCAACGAGAAGTGCATCGGCTCCGTCGAGGAACTCTACAACGAGATAGAGAAGGCCGTCAAGGCAGGCGTGATGAAGGAGAACCCGCTTAAGGTCCGCGGCTTCGTGGTCGGCGACAACGCCCAGGAAAACTACGACCGCATCGATCTCCACCGTCCCTATGTGGACGATATCGTCCTCGTCAGCGACACGGGCAAGCCCATGCACCGCGAGAGCGACCTCATCGACGTGTGGTTCGACAGCGGCTCCATGCCCTACGCCCAGCTCCACTACCCCTTCGAGGGCGAACTCAATGCCGAGAAACTCGCTGCCACGGGCAAGAGCGAGGCCGAATACCGCGACCAGCTCATCCACTCCTGCTACGAGGGCACACCCGTACCGCCCGCTTTCTTCCCCGCCGAGTTTATCAACGAGGGCGTCGATCAGACCCGCGGCTGGTTCTTCACGCTCCACGCCATCGGCACGATGGTCTTCGACAGCGTGGCCTTCCGCAACGTCATCTCCACCGGCCTCGTCCTCGACGCCAAGGGCAACAAGATGTCGAAGCACGTGGGCAATGTCGTCCCGCCCTTTGAGATGATCGAAAAGTATGGCGCCGACGCCGTCCGCTTCTATATGATGACCAACTCCGAACCTTGGGACAACCTCAAGTTTGACGAGAATGGCGTCGATGAGTGCCGCCGCCGCTTCTTCGGCACGCTCTACAACACATACAGCTTCTTCGCCCTCTACGCCAACGTGGATGGCTACGATCCCAAGGACGCCCAGCTTCGCGCCGACGCTCCCGAGATCGACCGCTGGATCATCTCGCGTCTCAACACGCTCGTCAAGGGTGTGACCTGCGAACTTGACGGCTATGATCCCACGCGCGCCGGACGCCTCATCGAGCAGTTTGTCAACGACGAACTCTCCAACTGGTATGTGCGCCTCAACCGCAAACGCTTCTGGGGCAAGGACATGAGCGACGACAAGCGTTCGGCTTATGACACGCTCTACACTTGCCTGATGACCGTGGCCCACCTGCTCGCCCCGTTTGCCCCGTTTGTGAGCGACGAGCTCTACCACGACCTCGGAGGCCAACTCAAGAGCATCCACCTCGACCGCTGGCCGAAGGCCGACGAGGCCCGCATCGACGCCGACCTCGAGGCCCGTATGGACATGGCACAGAAAATCACCTCGATGGTGCTCGCCCTGCGCCGCAAGGTCAACATCAAGGTGCGCCAACCGCTGGCTCAGATCATGGTGCCCGCCATCGACGAGGAGCAGCGCCGCCATATCGAGGCCGTGGCCGCACTCATCAAGAGCGAGGTCAACGTGAAGGAACTCAACTTCGTTGAGGGTGAGGGACTTCTGGTCAAGAAAGTGAAGTGCAACTTCCGCGTCATGGGCAAGAAGTTTGGCAAGTTGATGAAGGGAGTCGCCGCCAAGATGAACACCCTCTCCCAGGCCGAGATCGCCCAGCTGGAGCACGAGGGCAGCATCGGCTTCGAGGTCGAGGGACAGCCCATTAGCGTGGATGCCACCGACGTGGAGATCATCTCCGAGGACATGCCGGGCTGGCTCGTCAGCAACGAGGGCAACCTGACCGTGGCCCTGGAGGTGGAGCTCACCGACGACCTGCGCCGCGAGGGAATGGCCCGCGAGCTCATCAACCGCATTCAGAACCTCCGCAAGGAGAGCGGACTGGAGATCACGGACCGTATCGTCGTCAGCATCGACCCGCACAAGGAGACCGACGAGGCTCTGGAGACCTTCGGCGACCTGGTGCGCCAGCAGGTCCTCGCCAACGAGATCGTCGTCAAGCCCACGGGCGGGGACGAGATCGACCTCGGCGACTTCACGACCCATATCGCAATCTCGAAGGCATAAGAGCCTTCACAATATAAAATGGATACGATCAAAAGACGTTATAGTGACGCGGAACTGGAAGAGTTCCGCGCCATTATCCTCGGCCGCCTCGAGACGGCCAAGGCCGACTATGCTGAGACCATGAAGGTGCTCACCAATCAGGACACCAACGACGTGGACGACACCTCGCCCACCTACAAGGCCCTGGAGGAGGGAAGCTGCTCACAGACCAAGGAGGAACTGGTCCACATGGCCATGCGCCAGCAGAAGTTTATCCAAGGACTGCAGGCTGCCCTGCTGCGTATTGACAACAAGACGTACGGCATCGACCGCATCACGGGCGAGCTGATCCCCAAGGAGCGCCTCCGCGCCGTGCCTCATGCCACGCTCAGCGTGCAGTCGAAACAGAACTACAAAGATCATTAAAGGCGTGAAAAGAAACGCATGGATAGCTATGGCAATGGGCATTTTGCTCATTGCCATTGACCAATGCATCAAAGTGGCCGTCAAGCTCCACATGGGGCTGGGCGAGCAGATCGTCGTATTCGACTGGTTTCGAATCGACTTCATCGAGAACCGCGGCATGGCGTTTGGCATGGAGATCGGCAGCAAACTGCTACTGAGCCTCTTCCGCATCGTGGCCGTCGGTTTCATCATTTGGTATATAGGCAAGAAGATACGACAAGGGCGCCCGCTGGGCTTCATCCTCATCCTGACGATGATCTGTGCCGGCGCCGCAGGCAACATCTTCGACTCCCTGTTCTACGGACAGATCTTCACGGAGTCGGTGCCCTATGGCGAGCCCGCCCAGTTGGTGGCTTGGGGCGAGGGCTATGCGCCCATGCTCATGGGACGCGTGGTGGATATGTTCTACTTCCCGCTCTTCCATGGCACCTTCCCCACATGGATGCCGTTCTGGGGTGGAGAACCGTTTATCTTCTTCTCGCCCGTGTTCAACTTCGCCGACGCTTGTATCAGTGTCGGTGTGGCGTTGTTTTTGATTTTCTATCGCAAAGAACTGGATGCGGAGACTCATCGATCATAGACTACTGCTGCCGATCGTGGCCTTGCTGCTGGCCGTCGTGGGGTGCAAGCCCACCGTCCCCTCCGACTACCTCAGTCCCTCGGAGATGGAGGACATCCTCTACGACTACCACCTGGCCGTGGCCATGGCACAAAACAGCAATGCAAGCGACATGCAGCGCAAGTCGTGGCAACTGGCCGTGCTCAAAAAGCATGGCGTCAGCGAGCAGGAGTTTGATCGCTCCATGGCCTACTACATGCGCCACACCGAGCGCATGCAGACCATCTACGAGCACCTCGCCGACCGCATGGGCCAGGAGGCCCGCTCCCTAGGTGCTTCCGACGCTGAACTGAGCCAGTATGGATCCATCGCCTCGCGGGGCGACACGACCAACCTATGGCCTGGTCGCAAGACGCTCATGCTCAGTACCTTTGCGCCCTACAACAAATACACTTTCGAACTTAAGGTCGATACGGCCTACCACAGGGGCGACCGCCTCGTGCTGAGCTACGACGCGCTCTTCCTTCTCCAGGAAGGCATGCGCAACCTGACCGTCGGACTGATCGTGACCTTTGCCAACGACAGTACGGTGCAGCAGGTGCAGGAAGTGGCGAGCGACATGCGGCAGACGCTGAGCGTGGAGGACCGCGACAGTATCGGCATCAAGCGCGTGAGAGGTTTCTTCCTCCTGGGCCGCAACGCGCCGCCGCCCACGACGACGCTGACGCTCTTCTTTGCCGAGAACGTGAAGCTCGTGCGCATCCACCCGCAGAAGGGCCAGCCCCGGGAGGACAGTTCCAACCCGATGAATCCCTCCACGCCCATCCGCAACGTGGGATCTCCATCGGCCCCCGACCGTCCCGGACCGCCCGACCAGCAACCGGGTGCGCCCGAACTGGGAATCCCCGAGCCTACGGCCCCGCAACGCGGCACGCCCCAGCCGCCCACACCCGTGCGCCAGTTGACCCCGCAGCCACAGAGCACGTCGAAGATGCGGCCGATGTCGGAAGCCGGACGGCCCATGAAATCGATGAGTTCGCCATGAGAAAGGTAGCAGCCCACAGGATCGTCACCCCGCGGGAGACGATCGTCCTTGGCCTCTGCACGATCAAGGGCGACGAAGTCGTCGAGACACGCCCGCTGACGGGCGAGGAGGCCATGGTGGAGTGGATGGACGGCAGCATCGTCTGCCGCGAGGAGGGACCCAAGTCCACGCTCCACGCTTACCACAACGAAGTAATGTTGAAAGAAGATATTTTTATTTATAACGAAGAATTTTTAAAAGAAAAATAAGATATGCTGAGTGTAGAAGAATTGGAAGAGAGATTGATCGATTTGGCCTTTGCCGAGGATATTGGCGACGGCGACCACACCACCCTTTGCTGCATCCCCGAGGAGGCGATGGGCAAGAGCCAGCTCCTCGTCAAGGAGGAGGGCGTGCTCGCGGGCGTGGAGATTGCCCGCAAGGTGTTCGACCGCTTCGACCCGACGCTCCAGATGGAGGTCTTCATCCATGACGGCGCCCATGTCAAGCCGGGCGACGTGGCCTTCATCGTCACGGGCAAGGTGCGCTCGCTGCTGCAGACGGAGCGTCTGATGCTCAACATCATGCAGCGCATGAGCGGCATCGCCACGATGACGCGCCGCTACGTGGAGCGCCTGGAGGGCACGGGAGCCCACGTCCTCGACACGCGCAAGACGACGCCGGGCCTCCGCATCCTGGAGAAGCAGGCCGTCAAGATCGGCGGCGGCATGAACCATCGCATCGGCCTCTTCGACATGATTCTGCTGAAGGACAACCACATCGATTTTGCCGGCGGCATCGTCCAGGCCATCGATCGTTGCCACGCCTACCTCCGGGAGAAGGGTCTCGACCTGAAGATCGAGATCGAGGTGCGCAACTTCGACGAGCTCCAGCAGGTGCTCGACCACGGCGGCGTCAACCGCATCATGCTCGACAACTTCACGCCCGCCGACACGCGCAAGGCCGTGGAGCTCATCGACCATCGCTACGAGGTGGAGTCCTCGGGCGGCATCACCTTCGACACCATCCGCGACTATGCCGAGCAGGGCGTCGATTTCATCTCCGTAGGCGCGCTCACCCATAGCGTCAAGGGACTGGACATGTCCTTCAAGGCCATCTCGTAAGCCGATGCTCGCAAGTCTTTTGCTGGCCGCGATCGCCTATGTCTCGCCCGTCCACTACCCCATCGAGCTGGCGGGCAACTTCGGCGAGCCGCGACCGAACCATTTCCATGCCGGCATCGACGTCAAGACCGACCGCATGACGGGCAAGCCGCTCTACGCCATGGCCGACGGTTTCATCAGCAAGGTCTCCGTGGGCACGCATGGGTTTGGCAAGGCCGTCTATGTGCGCCATCCCGACGGCAACACCTCGGTCTATGTCCATCTAGACGACTTCGCCCCGCAGATCGAGGCCGCCGTGAAGCGCTACCAGTACGCCCACAAGGTCTATGCCACGGACATCACCTTCCCAGCGACGATGATGCCGGTCCACAAAGGACAGTTTATCGGGTTCAGCGGCAATACGGGTTCCTCCCAGGGCCCGCATCTCCATCTGGAGCTCCACCGCACGCAGTCGGGCGACCTGCTCGATCCTCTGGCTTACCTCAAGGCCTACGTCCGCGACACCATCGCCCCGGCCGTCTATGCCTTCAAGGCCTACCCCGTGCCCGGCGAGGGAACGTTTCAGCACGGATCCAGCCCGCGCGTCTTCACCTTCGACAAGGGCCATTTCTCGGCCTGGGGCAAGGTGGGGTTCGGCGTGCGCACCATGGACCACATGAATGGCGTCTATAACAGTTTTGGATCGCGCCTGATCCGTCTCTACTGCGACGGCCGCCTGGTCTTCTCGGCCGATATCAACGGCCTTCCGCAGTCGATGCACCGGATGATGAACTCCTGGGGCGACTACGACCACTTCATGCAGAGCCGCGTCTGGTTTCTCAAGTCGTTTGTCGAGCCCGGCAACCGCCTGTCCTTCCTCAAGACCGGACAGGGCAAGGGCTACATCCTCTTCAACGAGCGCCGCGAGTATCGCCTGCGCTACGTCGTGAGCGACGTCTTTGACAATCAGACCGTCCGCGAGTTTACCGTCCTCGGCACGCCCGAGGCCTTGGGTCCGCGACCCGTGATAGCGGGTCCTGAGGCCCTGCTCACCTCACGCGACAACCACTGGCAGACCGACGGCATACGCCTCGACGTGCCGGGACGGCTGATGGCTGTGGACCGACTGATGAAACCGCAGCTGCTCGCCTCCGCCCGCGGCCTCTCCCAGGCCGTGCGCTTCGTCCCGGGCAACGTGCCGCTGCTGGGCTGGGCCGACCTGTCCTTCCGCATCCCCGACGCCACCATCGACCCGCGCAAACTTTATGTGGCGATGACGGGCACGGGCACGCCCCCGCGCTACTGCCGCAGCGAGGCCAAGAACGGCTGGGTCTATGGCAAGGTGCGCGAACTGGGCATGACCTACTACCTCGCCTCCGACCAGCAGGCGCCCACCATCCAGGCCACCAGCC
>ENA-OPCG01000360-OPCG01000360.1-human-gut-metagenome-genome-assembly--contig:-NODE-360-length-20332-cov-13.037974_pt1 | contig 20332 bp, 12 predicted proteins | sample MGYA00241248_ERZ501476 | MGnify/ENA primary metagenome ERZ501476 (study PRJEB25962, sample SAMEA2042629) | human gut metagenome | biome: human gut; feature: human-associated habitat; material: faeces... | reverse complement strand
GGAAAAATACAGAGACTTGCTTCCTGACAGATGGAAAAAGCAGTAGCAGCCAATTTAAAATATGCTGTTACTGCTTTTTTTATAATACAATGGTATAAACGCGGAGCCGCTTACAGTAATTAATATCCAATAAGATATGCTATCTACCGTGAGGTGTGAGGTAGAAAAAAGAAGCTAGGCACCTATAAATATCCACTTAGGGAGATAGACTTCGCAATCTCCCTAAGATAGTCTGACTGTCCGCCTAGAACAGTCTGACTGCACAGCTAAGACAGTCAGACTGCAAGCCTAGGACAATATTCTATCGTATAAAGAGCAGCTCACGATACTTTGGCAAAGTCCAAAGTTCATCGGCTACGAGCAACTCCAACTTATCTATCTGATAACGGATTTCCTCCATCTTAGGAGCTACGGTGTCGTGATAAGCGATTGCCTTCTCACGCTCATTCTCTATCTTGTTGGCTACCTTACGTGCATTGACCAATGCCTCTACGCCACGCTCGATAGTCTCGGTGCGCTCAGCAATCTCACGGATAATCTTCACGTTGCGGGCAGTCAACTTCTTGCCTTCCTCGCCTCCGAAGATATTGATCATGCCTTCCACATTCTTCGCCAAACGACTCTGATAGTGAGTAGCAACAGGGATGATGTGGTTCATGCTCAAGTCGCCCATCACACGAGCCTCTATCTGAATCTTCTTGGTATAAGTCTCCCACTTCACTTCATTACGAGCCTTCAACTCGCTCTCGCTCATCACGTTGGTCTTGGCAAACATCTCAATGCTCTCCTTGTCAAGGTAACGGTCGAAGACCACTGGGCAAGAAGCCTCACAGTCCAAGCCACGCTTGGCAGCCTCTTCCTTCCACTCATCACTATAGCCATTGCCATCGAAGCGGATAGGCTTGCAAGCCTTGATGTCCTCGCGTACAATATCTATAATAGCAGAAGTCTGATCCTCACCCTTGGCTATCAAGGCATCCACACGAGCCTTGAAGTTCTCAAGAGCCTCAGCCACAGCGGCATTGAGCACGATAAGAGAAGAAGCACAGTTAGCCTCACTACCTACCGCACGGAACTCAAAGCGGTTGCCGGTGAAGGCAAATGGAGAGGTACGGTTGCGGTCGGTATTATCAATCATCAACTCAGGAATCTCAGGGATGTCGAGTTCCATGCCCTTCTTGCCAGCAAGAGCGAAGAGTTCATCCTTGTCAGCCTTCTCGATATGGTCTAAGAGATCGGTGAGTTGCTTACCCAAGAAAGAGGAGATGATGGCAGGAGGTGCCTCATTGGCTCCCAAACGATGGGCATTGGTAGCACTCATGATAGAAGCCTTCAACAAGCCATTGTGCTTATACACACCCATCAAAGTCTCTACGATGAAGACTACAAAACGGAGATTGTCCTCAGGAGTCTTACCTGCCGCATGGAGCAATACGCCAGTATCGGTGCAAAGACTCCAGTTGTTGTGCTTACCCGAACCATTCACGCCTGCAAATGGTTTCTCGTGCAACAAGACACGGAAACCATGCTTGTGAGCCACACGCTTCATCAAGCTCATCAAGAGCATGTTGTGATCGACAGCCAAGTTGCACTCCTCGTAGATAGGAGCCAACTCAAACTGGTTAGGAGCCACCTCGTTATGACGGGTCTTGCAAGGAATGCCCAATTCGAGAGCCTGGATTTCCAAGTCCTTCATAAAGGCTTGCACACGCTCTGGGATGGTACCGAAGTAATGGTCGTCCATCTGCTGGTTCTTGGCGGAATCATGTCCCATGAGGGTACGTCCCGTCAACATCAAGTCTGGGCGTGCCGAGTAGAGACTCTCATCCACGAGGAAGTACTCCTGTTCCCAACCGAGGTTGGTCTGCACCTTCTTCACCTGTGGATAGAAGTAGTGGCACACCTCAGTGGCAGCCTCGCTCAACGTATGGAGCGAACGAAGCAGAGGAGCCTTGTAGTCCAAAGCCTCTCCCGTATAAGAAATAAATATGGTAGGAATACAAAGTGTATCGTCGATAATGAACACAGGGGATGTAGGATCCCAAGCAGAATAGCCACGAGCCTCGAAGGTGTTGCGAATACCACCGTTAGGGAATGAGCTGGCATCAGGTTCCTGCTGGACGAGCAACTTGCCAGAGAATTCCTCTATCATACCGCCCTTTCCATCATGCTCCACGAAGGCATCGTGCTTCTCTGCAGTACCCTCGGTAAGTGGCTGAAACCAGTGCGTATAATGAGTTACCCCGTTTTCTTCTGCCCAAAGCTTCATGCCCGCAGCCACAGCATCAGCGATGGAACGATCCAGACGATTACCATTATCAATCACATCGATGAGTTTCTCGTAAACATCAGATGGGAGATACTTGTACATCTTCTGGCGGTTGAATACATACTTGGCGAAGTATTCCGAAGGGCGAACCTTGGGAACTTCCACCTCTACAGGTCTTTTCTTAAAGGCCTCGGCTACAACCTCAAATCTCAAATTAGCCATTCTTTTATCGTATTTATAAGTTTGCGGGTGCAAAGTTAGTAATTTTTTGGCAAAACACTAACATTTTGCTCACATTTTATGCAAATTTCAAACTTATATCAAATAAAATCACATCTTTATATATATTAGACAACCTTATCTGAATAAAATGAGACGATGAAACTATATATAATAAGGTAATGATACACTATATATAATAAGGTGACAAATTTGAATAGGAAAATAAGCATTTTAGAGTTACATATTTTTCCCCATTTTCTTCTTTTTTTCTCCTAAAAAAGATTTAAAAAACGCCTTTTTACTCAATATTGCGGTATAAGGTAGAATAATGGGGAAAAATATGTAATGGAATTCCCTCTTTTTTTATTAACTTTGCACCGACAATAAAAGAATGATGAACAACAGACTAACAAGTTATCAGCTGCAAGACTTTGCAGAAGAAGACGGCAATTCGGTTTTTTCCGACCCGGATTATGTAGTAGCATCTCCCCTGCTGCTATTTCCCGACGAAGAAGAAAGCATCAAGGTCAATTTCCTGATGATGCTCTTCTGTCTGGACGGCAAGTTGTGTCTGAATTTCGACGACCGCAAGATAGAACTCCTTGCTGGCGACCTGCTGCTTGTTCCTCCTAACGTCATCGTTCACAGCATCCGCAAGAGCGAGAGGTGCCTCATCACGATGGTAGGCTATTCCCTCTCGGCAGTACGCCGCCTGCTGACGAGCAACCGAGATGCATGGATTATGTTCAATGCGCTCAACCAGAAACCGTTGATATCTTACAACCAGAAGATCATCCACAATTTCATCAGCACATTCGTCAACATCCTGCGTTTCCGCAGCAAGCGGCACGACCACTACTGCAACGAACTGAAGGAAAGCCTGATGGCGAGTATCTTCTTCTATGTAATCAACGACATTCACGTGCCTGCCTACGACAACGTGATTACCACGCAGCACAGGCACAGTGCCGACAGGATTTTTCTGGAATTCTCCAATGCCCTGGCAGTTGACAACGGTTGCCATCGCACCGTGGCCTATTATGCTGACAAGCAATGCGTGAGTCCGAAATATCTCTCGAAGATTGTCAAGCAGTACACAGGAAAGCCTGCCATCGGCATCATCCTGGAACATGCAGTAGATAAGATCAGGGCTGAGTTGAAATATACCGACATTCCTATCAAGGAAGTAGCCGAAAGGTTCGGATTCGACGACTACGCCTCGTTCTGCAAATTCGTGAAGACCCACATCGGATGCAGTCCGCAGAACTGCCGGAACAGCTGACAGAATCTTACAGGAAAACTGAAAGGGGACTATCAGAAAGACTGAAAAGGTTTGATAGTGAGACTATCTGGTTCATTGCTGCGACAAAATTAGAATTGATTCAACAAAAATAAATCAGTTAAATAAATACATTATTTATAGTTAAAAACAAATCATTAATACTAACGACTATGCGCGTAATTATTGAAAAAAATTATGATGAGCTGTCACGTTGGGCAGCCAATCACGTAGTAGAGACAATCAACAAGTTCGCTCCAACAGCAGAGCGTCCATTCGTACTTGGTTTGCCAACCGGTTCATCCCCAATGGGTATGTATGCAGCGCTCGTAGAGGCTGTCAAGGAAGGCAAGGTATCATTCAAGCACGTCATTACTTTCAACATGGATGAATACGTAGGTTTACCAGAGTCTCATCCAGAGAGCTACCACTCATTCATGGCAAAGAATCTGTTCGATCACATTGATTGCCCTAAGGAGAACATCAACATTCTCAATGGTAATGCAGAAGACCTCGAAGCTGAGTGCGAGCGCTACGAGCAGAAGATCAAGGCTGCAGGCGGTATCGACCTCTTCATTGGCGGCATTGGTCCTGACGGCCACATCGCCTTCAATGAGCCTTACTCTTCCCTCACCTCACGCACCCGTGTGAAGACTCTCACCACCGACACCCGCATCGCCAACTCACGCTTCTTCGGCAATGATCCTGAGGCTGTTCCTGCTTTGGCTCTTACCGTAGGTGTAGGCACCGTGATGGACGCAAAAGAGGTGATGATTCTCTGCAATGGCCACAACAAGGCACAGGCTCTCCACGCTGCCATCGAAGGTCCTGTTACACAGGCTTGGACCATCAGTGCACTCCAGCTCCACAAGCACGGCATCATCATCTGTGATGAATTGGCTACAGACGAGTTGAAAGTGGGAACCTACCGCTACTTCAAGGATATCGAGAAGAACAATATCTAAAAGACCCCTCGACCGAGAAAATTCCAACAGACCGAGAGAAAATTCCAACATTATCAATATATTACATTACATAAATATATTACGTTATGAGATTAAATCTTAGTTCACAAATCGTACTCAACAAGGTACCTGTGGAATTCTACAAGCCTAAGACGACCGTGGAATACTCCGAAATATCCCGCATGGAGAAAATTCATACCGATATCTTCGCATCTGTAAGCGAAGGCTGTAGTCATATTGCCGACTGCATTGAGAAGGGCATTAAGGCTGCCCAGCACGAAGGCAAGTATTATGTGATGGCATTGGGCACAGGCCTCTCTGTCAATCCTGTATATGATGAATTGGTAAGCCGCTACGAGAAGAAGAAACTGAGTTTCCGCAATGTTGTAGTATTCAATGCCTATGAGTATTACCCACTCCGCAAGGACAGTTCTATCCGCAGCATCAACCAGCTCAAGGAGCATTTCCTCGACCACGTGGATATTGCAGAACAGAATATCTTCACCCTCGATGGCAACATCGCACAGGAGGCTGTACAAGACACCTGCCGCCTCTATGAGCAGCGCATCAAGACCTTCGGCGGTCTCGACGTTACTATCCTCGGCATCGGCCGCATGGGTAATATCGCAGCCAACGAACCGGGTTCAAGCATCCAGTCGCTCACCCGTATCATCCTCATCGGCAACATGTCACGCGAGGAGATGGAAAACAGCTTCAAGACCAAGGAGCAGGTTCCTCCATGTTCACTCACTATGGGTGTTGGCACTCTCCTGACAGCCAAGACTGTATTCCTGACAGCATGGGGCGACGAAAAGTCTGAGATTATGCAGAAGGTGATAGAGGGCAACATCACAGATACCCTGCCTGCTACTTTCCTGCAGACACACCCAAACGCACAGGTGGTATTGGATTTGAGTGCAGCTGCCCATCTTACCCGCATTGAGCACCCTTGGTTGGTTTCATCATGCGAATGGACAGACAAGTTGGTACGTTCTGCACTGGTTTGGCTCTGCCAGAAGATTAACAAGCCAATCCTGAAGTTGACCAACAAGGACTACAATGAGAATGGTCTGAGCGAACTGTTGGCTCTCTATGGTTCTGCATACAATGCTAATATCAAGATTTTCAACGACTTGCAGCATACCATCACCGGTTGGCCTGGTGGCAAACCTGACGCTGACGATACCTATCGTCCAGAGCGTGCCAAACCATATCCAAAGCGTGTCGTAGTGTTCTCTCCACACCCAGACGATGACGTTATCTCTATGGGCGGAACCATCCGCCGTCTGGTTCAGCAGCACCACGACGTGCATTTGGCTTACGAGACATCCGGCAACATCGCAGTAGGTGATGAGGAAGTAACACGCTTCATGCACTTCATCAATGGTTTCAACCAGCTCTTTGCAGAATCCAAGGACAGCATCATCGCCAACAAGTACAAGGAGATCAAGAAATTCTTTGCCAACAAGAAGGAGGGCGACTTCGATACAAGAGACATTCTTACTATCAAGGGTCTTATCCGTCGTGGCGAGGCACGTATTGCTTGTACCTATAATGAGATCCCACTGGATCATGTCCACTTCCTCGACCTTCCATTCTATGAAAGCGGTAAGATAGAAAAACTCCCTATGACCGAGAAGGACGTAGCAGTAGTAAGACAGTTGCTGCAGGAGGTGAAGCCTCATCAGATCTATGTAGCTGGCGACTTGGCAGACCCTCATGGCACACACCGCAAGTGTACTGACGCCGTACTCGCAGCCATCGACCTCGAGAAGGAGGCTGGCGCAGAGTGGCTGAAGGATTGCCGCATCTGGATGTATCGTGGAGCATGGGCAGAATGGGAGATTGAGAACATCGAGATGTGTGTTCCATTGAGTCCAGAGGAATTGCGCGCTAAGCGTAATTCTATCCTGAAGCACCAGTCTCAGATGGAAAGTGCTCCTTTCCTCGGCAATGACGACCGTCTCTTCTGGCAGCGTGCGGAAGACAGAAACCGCGCTACAGCCCAGTTGTATGATAACTTGGGTCTTGCTTGCTATGAGGCGATGGAAGCATTCGTAGAATATAAACCTTTATAATCTGATTCAGATTCCATAACTGAATATACCTTAAGAGCCCTCAGCTGAATTTCAGCTGGGGGCTCTATTTTTAGGCACTGATTACGCGGTTCTTTTGGGATTGGTGAAGAGTTTCGCAGTGTCATGTAATCCCCCTGCTGTCTTTCGGAAAAATCGGACAACTTTCTCTGGTGTAACACGAACTTTTCCTCATGTAGCATTTTCGTATATTTCCCTCTTTATGTAACATTAGCGAAAGTTATTGGTATATTATAGAAATATAAATCATCGGAAAAGTTGTAATTTTGCGCCTTGTAAAGAAATAGTAATCTCACAATCATTCGAAAACTTACAATTCAACTACCAGCAAATGGTAATCCGACGAAACACTATCATTGACGAGAAAAAGCCAATTTGTTTTCTGACGACGAAGAGTGAAGAGTAATAATCCGAAAAGTTAAAATCACTAAAATATGAATTTACATTACTTTATTACTTTCAGTAGCAGAGGAAGTGGCGTCTGTAGGTCGCTCTTCCTTAGAACATTTATGGTGATGATCCTTTTCATCACCGGTAGTAACGGCATCTATGCCGGAGAAGATTTGAAAGCCACGCTTTCCGATCCTGCAAGTCATGGGTCAGAGAAAGTAGGAATAAATGAGGAACGCACTATAGGAATAAATGCGGAACGCACTATAACTGTCGATAACAAAGAGCGTAGATACTGGCTCTATGTACCTGCTTCTGTGGAAGGAAAAAAGAATGTGCCAGTGGTATTCTCTTTGCATGGACGTTACGGTAACGACGATCCAAACAACCAAAACGACATTTTAAAAAAAGATGGCAAACCAATTTTTACCTCACTTGCAGATAAAGAAGGCTTCATCGTGGTTTATCCTCAAGGACGAGATGCTAAAAGTGATCAGGATAAAAAAGACTATCCTGGTGACTGGTATAATGCTTTCGGAAATGGTACGGGCTGGGAAGCCACTGGAAAAGAGAATGCAGATACAAAGTTTATCAAGGAACTTGTGAATGAGATAAAGACAATCTACAATTCCAACAGCAATATCTCCGTCGATCCGACGAAGTTCTACCTCTGTGGATTCTCCATGGGCGGCATGATGACATACGCTTGTGCGAAAGTGCTCAATGGCACATTTGCGGCATACGGTTCATGCAGTGGCTACCCTCTCAATGAGTTTCACATGAACCTCGCTACGGAAAACCCTATTCCGTTTATCCATCTGCATGGCAATAGTGATCAAATACTTGGCATCAAGCATCTCAACACCATCATAGAAAACCTTCTGTTCCGCAATGGATGCGGCCTCTCAAATCAGGTTAGTAATAAGGACTGGGCTACGACCAGAGAGAATGGTGAAGAGCATAAATTCAAGAGATATGATTTCACAGGTGTGAAAGGAGTGCCTGTCACCACTGTCACATTTGATGGACTTTGGCATAATGTGGAAGCGAGCGCACCTGCTTATCTCTGGAATTTCTTCAAAGACAAGACAGTTGGTAAGTATGATTCCAACATAGAGTGGAAATGGGATATGCCAACGATAAACAAGAATATTACCCACAGCTCAAGCCCCTCTTACTACGGTTGGAAGCATGAGGAAAATGGCAATGACTGGTCGCTGACTTACGGTGGAGGAGGCTATACTAAGTGTCCAATCCATAATTGTACCAGTGCTGATCCAAATTGTAACGGCAATCATAATGTCTATAATTCCATCCAGCTCACTCCAGGAAAGCACACCCTTTATGCTCAGATGGCGAGCACGAAAGGAGTATCATCAGTGACATTGCGAAATATCCTCACAGGTGCAGAGACCGTTGCACGAAAGGTAGATGACAATAGTGGCACCACGGAAACTCGAACTTACAATGTGCTGTATGAGTTTGAAGTAGGAGAGGGCGCGGAGTTTTCTCTTGAGCTCAAGTTTTCAGATCCCAACAGTGCCTGCACCCTGCTTGAAATCCATAAAGGATCCTACAGACCAGATGGCGTAAAGGATGAGAGCCAGGATAATGCCTCCATCAACCTCGATGACGGTAAATTGGCTGAGTTGACATTCGAAAAGGATGAAAATGATGGTGTCGATATATATCCTACAACAGAAAAATATATACAAGACGATAAAGAAAAATACAATGTCGCAAACGAATCAGATAATAAAAATATGAAACACTATCTGATCAGCCGACTTGGCATCCAAGATGGCAAGATTGTCAATAAGGATAAGTATATCGTGAAGGATGCTGTTTTCGGACATTATTTCCAGAATATCCCTGATGCAGATATCTATGACAGATATGGCGCGTCAGACTATATGCGTGTAGTATTGGGTGAGAAGAATTCCCTTTCTGGCCATGACGGTATACCTGGAATACAAACCACAGGAAAGGTGACAATAGGATTCTGGGTAAATGGAGATTTAGCAGTCAATCGCGGACTGGCTTATGACGAGCCGTCAATGTTCTATATTGCAGGAGATACGTATAATGGACCGAATCCAGATCAAAATAACGGAATATATAATCCTCATATGTTTAATATCACCTGCAGTGGTGGACTTACCGGCTATATGAGAGTGAATGATACTACATTCGATTATAATAGCGGTACAAGCAGTTTTGGCGAGTTGTGTGACACAAAGTCCAACACGGATTTCTACAACAAGAATTTCTATAAGGACTGCAACTGGCATTACATCACTTACCAGAAGTATGACAACCTGTCACGATTTAATATGTATGTAGATGGAGAACCGACATGTTTGGGTGGCTATGCCACGCATAATGCCAGCTCGCTGGAAGGGTGTATCAAAGGACTGAAAAGCATAGTGCTCGGTGGCGCCAATGCCAACAATGTGGAATTCGGCTATGACGTGGCGTTTGCCTATGACGACATCGTAATCTATAATCGTGTGCTGTCAAAGCGTGAGATCAATGAGATTATCAAGAAGAAGAACTATTCACCGTCAGTTTGGCATTTCGATCGAAATCTGGAAAACAACATTTTCTGCAATCGTGATTTGCTGGACAAGAACACGAACATGTGGGCTTCATCCGATGGCGTTTATACGCTCAATACCAATTTCTCCTCAGCAGCAGCATTGACCTATGATGGAATCACTGAGATTCCTGCTTTCAAGGGCTTGCGGTTTGTCACTAATGGTGAACAAAAGATAAAGATAGATGCAAAGAGCGGTGCTCTCCGTCTTTCACAGGGCGTCAAGGTGGTGTTCTCCAATCTGGCAAAGGATACCTATGTGAGGATGGAATACAAGGAGAATAAAAATGTGGATTGGAATAAATCTACATTAACGTCTGTATCTATACCTTCGCCAAGTCAGGGTTGTGATAGAACATTGTTCAAGGTTGGTGATACAACATCTGGAGAAACCAGCATTACTATGCCATCTGACATAAACATAATCCGAATGGAAGCCACTAACAAGTATTTCGCACAGATAAAGTTTGTGGATAATTCGAATAATAATAATGTGGTTAGTGTGGTGAAGAATCCTACTAAAGAGTCACTTCCACGTAAGGCCCTGTATGTCAATGGAGTACACACTGATGATACGAGTTATAATTTCAAGTATACGAGTTCTTCTCCTCATGTGGCTTCCATTGACGATAATGGAACCGTCACTTTGCATGGCATAGCCGGCAGCACTGTGATAACGGCAGAGCTCATCAATGACGAGAATAAGTATGATTGTGACATCTATGACCAGTATGCCTTTGAGCCATCAAATCGTATCTTCTCATCCTATGAGATTGTAGTGGAGCCAAAGGAAGGTACATTCTACAAGGTGACTGATGATGAGACATACACGGTCGGTCAGACATTGTATAATGGTGACAGGACTGTCGGCGTTACTCTCGGAGGATGGACTTATAATAATGGTAGTTATTACGATAAAGACAAAGACTCATATTCGAAAAAAGAATTCTGGGAAGGACAAAAATTCGTGAAGAATGCTAACCGAAGCGCTTACCTTGATAGCCGTAAGACGGAAGAAGATGTATTCCATGAATTCTTCAATGATAAAAATAATTATGGTGGATATAAGACATTCTCCACAAATGGCAATAATGCGGCGAAGAGCGAGCAACTGGAGAAGGATTATGCCGCAACAGGCAACTATTCTGCCCCGACAAACAACGAGTCTGTTGCCAACAAGACACCTTGGCTCTTGCCTTGCCGTGGTTCGCACATCAAGATAGAGCCTACAGATGCAGGATTGATCTCTGTCTATGTGATGCAGGAGGGCTGTGTCAGTCACGATGCCAAAGATGAGCCTATCGACGTTACAGTCAAGAAGGTATATGTGGCTGACGAGAAAGGCAAGATAGTCAAGGAAGTGGTGGCGGACACCAAGAGTAAGGTGGCAGCGCAGATGTGGAAAGATGATGGACGCGCCAGAGCCGAGTATCGCTGGGGCGATTCAAAGTTCGCTTATAATGAAGCAACAAAGGACTCCTTCCTTAAAATCGAAAGCTTTGATGACAAATGGTCATTCCTCGACAACTGGCCTAATCCGGGTATGCAGCAGCACGTCTTCAAACTTGGCAATGATAAAGATGGACATGTGCTGATCACTAAGGGCATTGTCAGATATACATTCAATGTGCTTCCTGGCAAGACCTATTACATATTCTCAAATACGGCAAAACTCGGACTGGCAGGCTTTACATTCAAGAAAGGCATACACGCTATATATCATCAGGTGATGCCTGACGCTAAGCATTATGAATGGAGGGCAACGGGTGATTTTGTGGACGTTTCATCTATTGCGAATGTAGAGCTTAAAGATGGAGAAAACTATATTGCCCATACAGATAAGAATGCGAATGTCACGCTTAATCGCACGTTCTACAAGAACTATTGGAATGCCATCTGTCTGCCTTATTCCATCAATAGGAGACAGATAGAGAAGGTCTTCGGCGACGGAACCATGGTGGTGCTGATGAAAAACATCGACACTTCCACCAAGAAAGTGATGTTTATCGAGCATGCCAATCAGGACATCATCGCCGGTTATCCTTATCTTATTTTCCCTACCACGAAGGATGATAAAGGTAAGACAAACCATGATCCTATCCCAGGAATAACAACCCGCGCCACATTCGGTGAGGCTGACAGTCCGCTTTTTAGTGTAGGAACTGATGAAAAGACATATCCTGGTGCAGAAATGCAGAGCGATGCACTCGTCTTTAAGGGTACATTCACTAAAACTATGCTTAATGAAGGATCTTACGTAGTGACGAATAATGGTGTTCTCTCACGTATTCCTAAAGATGAAACGGAGATAAAACCTTACCGTTCTTACATCTATTTTAATAGGCAAACTGCTGGTGCAAAGGCGATTTCGCTACAAAGTATGAATGTAAACGGTTTTGAAAATGATGAAGACAATACTACAGGCATTGAAAATCTGCTCTTTGAGAGTGGTATCCTTACTCATTCTGCTGATGTCTATTCCATAGATGGACAGTTGGTTCGTAGTAAAGCTCTTAATTTTAACGGACTGCCTAAAGGCGTTTATATAGTTAATGGTAAGAAATATGTAAAGAAATAATTGTTACAAAGATGAAAAAAGATTATATTATTCCGACAATCTTCTTTATAAAATATGAAGAAGAGTCAAAACTACTCTCTAACAGTCTCCAAGGTGATGCTGACAGCGTGTTTGGAGCTCCTGATGCTCCGCACAATGCGATGAATGGTACTGATAATACAGAATTAAATATTGATAACACAGGAAGCGCATTAGGGGATGGGTTTGCCAAAAAGACTGATTGGCTCTTTGATGACAATGCTTTCTCTGACTTCTGATAGGATTCAGACTTGAATGAAAACAGAAAACCTGTCTTGCATCTCAGCACATTCGTAGCGCGAAAGAGCCACGCCGCGAATGTTCTGAGTAGCAAGACAGTTTTTTTTTGAACTGTACGGTTGAAAAAACATCAATGGATAAAAAAACATCAAAGGATGGAATGAAACGGGCTGTTCGCGGAATTTTTCTGAAATAAAAATTTTCCGCAAGATTACCTGCGACTGTAATAGACTGATTATCAACACAAATACATATGTAGACTTAGCTTATCCCTCACGGAAAAAGTGCTTGTAACCTCACGGAAATTTATTCGTTTTCCGTGAGGTGCCATATGGAAGTAACTTCATTTCTTGTCGTCCAATCCCTTGTGCTTGGAATATTCTATCTTCTGGTCTGTTACTTGGGCAATATCCTTTGCTATGAAGATATGTGGTAAACGACCTTCTATCAGTTTGCGCTTGCGGAGCATGGCAATAGCTTCTGGCGATATGCGCTTGCCTTTCTGTACAGAGTCTAATAGAACTGCATCTGTAAGAGACATATTTTTGTTTTCTAATAGTAAGAGACTATAATTCTCATCAATAACTGTACCAGGCAAGGTCAAGACAACTTCTGTTGCTGTTGATTTGTCATAATCAGGCATTGGCAAATAACGTTCCTTTTGAGGCACTGTTAAAAACTTATCTATCAATAGCATGTGATGTCCCCATGGAATGGAGAATATATCTTTTTCTAATTGGTCAGCAAGTTGCTGATTAATTTCAAAGCTACTATTTTTTGCCCTATGTTGAGATGAAAAATCTTTCTTCTCTAATTGGTCTGCAAGTTGCTGACCAATTTCTGTATATGGTAGGTACATACAATAAAAATTCTTCATGTATAGAAGATTCTTCGGCGAGAAGCAAGTTGCCAAAGGGTTTGCTTCTTTTAAATCCTTGCTAAGATTTTTATAGAACTTACTACCCCATCGAGCCTCTGCTTTAAGGGCAACAATGTCTCTACCCAAACTGCTTCATAATCTCATTTTCCAAACGATGGCTTTCTGTGAATTGCTATACAAGCGTAGTTTTAAAAATGCAAATATAGTGATTTCTTTTAATAAATATCTGATTCAAGGCTAATCTTTAACAAGATATAACAAAGAAAATTTGAGTAATAACTACTCAGTACCCATTGAAGCACCACTATAAGCATAAGTAATCGTCTTACGGCTGTACTGCAACAAGAATTGCATTTGTAACATGCAAATTTAACGTATTTAACTTTCAGCTACATCAAAATTACATAGATATGGATTGGATGTGGTCGTTTGAACCGACCCCATAATATGATAAAACGGAAACAAAGAAGACCATGTAAGGGAGTGAATGATCAGTAGCCATTCCACATGTTATTACCTCCATAATGGTTCCATTTCCCATCCCTGTGGAAAGCCGAGAGCTTGTAAGTCAATTTCAGGAAAACGAATGAACAACCATGTTAGTTTAGACTGCATATCATTATTGGGGGATATAACATTAAGAAAGTACTTGATGATGCAGAGATCAAAGTAAGCACGCATGGAATCTGTTGGCTGCGTTACCCATTCTCCTGCAGGACTATTGGGAATTGCTGGCTGAATAGCATTCTGCTTGTTCCATACTCTTGAATGATGGCCACAGGCATTTCGAGTAACAGCAATAACCGTAAGCCATGACTCAAACACATTTATAGGTAAACCAAAACGTTTTGCTATGCGTTTGCGTATGCGATTTTGTTTAATGTTGCGATAAATGGCATTGACGTTTCCAATAGTAAGCAGCTCTCCTAAAATCCACGATGGTGGGTAAGGTTCTGAGTAGGTTCGCTTGAAATGGAGAATGAACTCCTCCTTGGATTTGCTATATTCCTTGGATATAGCTCGCATTGTTTCATTAAACTTTGAACTATCCAAGAAATAAGAAGAGTCAGTAAGCCAGAAAGGATTGCCAGTCATATCTGCTGTTATTTGCATCACCGCACGTCTGATAGCAATTTCAATCTTTTCTATTTCATTGAACATGAGCAGTCTCAGTTTCTTGTCAAAGCGATAAAGCATCATTACCTTTTTGAATGTTGAACCTTCCTTATACAAATGTGCAGTTTTGGGCATCTTCAACAAAGGGTACATATAAGCAGACAATCTGTAATAACCAATATTGTCAAGGTATTGTATGGCTTTGTTTCTATCACAAATTTGTAAACCTCGAGATTCAAGCAAATCAACGAGATTTTCTGAAGATTCAAACCGTTTTGTAAAGGGAATAAGACTCGCCATATTCAAATGTGTATAAACAAAAAAACGCCTCGCACGATTTGAGCATTGTTAAGAGGCTTGGCGAGGACTGACGCTGCAAAGATACGAATAATCATTGATAATACAAACTTTTTAGCGAGAAAAATCACGCAAAAGTGGAATCCTTTGACATATTTATATTTAACAATGTTAAATCAAGCCTTAAAATCATACTTTTCCTGCCAAACCAAGTGGTTTCCAAGATAAAAGTGTTACCTTTTTAATGTCTATACCCATACCGGAAGCCCCGATGCAGGCATTTCGTAACAGTGTCAAAGACGTTATCCAAGATTTTAAGACGATTGGTTGCAAGCCAAAGTAATATAATGATAGCCACGCTTTCGACCTGTGCGCAATTGGAACGTGATAATTGGCACGAGTAGACAACAATTTCGACCCTGCAACAAGAGTGCTTGCCATCATGCAAGTGGCTGACTCCAAGACCACTCTGAAACAGATTTCCAGCCATGGAGACACGTTCCGTATCGGCAACAGGATCATCGAAGCCCAAATGGCTTCCTCTGGTAAAGCTTATCTGAAAGTAACAAACACGACTATAGAAAATGTAAGTTTTGAATATTCGGAATTGGGAAATTCCACATTAAATGATACCGTCAATGGGACGGTTCATAAACAAACACAAACTGATCACGTCAATATAAAGACCAGGGCCATCAAATAAAGTTAGTGATAACTGAGGCCCGCTCAACCCAAACGGGATGGTTCGATTGGAACCATCCCGTTTTCATTGTCTATATGAATGCTTCAACTGCTTGGATTGCCATAGACTAAAATATCGCCTTTTGGTTGGAAACTTTTTATAGTATAAGTCAATATGCATATTTTCCGCGTTCTACTGCAACTTTTGTCGCAATTGCGACAAAAGTTGCAGTAAGATTTGGGAATTTCAATATAAATGTCTATCTTTGCACTGCAAAAACAGTCGCAATTGCGACAAAAGTTGCAGTAAGAATCGTCTAAAGTTAAAATTATGGTAATAGAGCGAAAGGAATACATATCTCTGCTTATGCAGAAAAGATGGAATGGAAAGATAAAGATTATCACCGGCATCAGACGCTGCGGAAAATCATACCTACTAAACACCCTTTTTAAGCAAAAGCTTATAGAGGGTGGCGTCAGTGCTGATAGCTTTGTAGAACTTGCATTAGACAGAAAATCCAACATCCAGTTCAGAAATCCCAACAAACTGTATGACTATATAATAGAGCAAACAGGAGTTGAAGATAAGAAATATTACGTGATGATAGATGAAATTCAATTATCATATAAAGTAAAGAATACGGATATAGATGAATCTTTAGTACCAGAGGAAGACAAAGATATGCTATATGTTACTTTCTATGATGTACTGAATGACCTGATGTCTCGCCCAAATCTTGACATCTATGTTACAGGTTCTAATTCAAAAATGCTATCAAAAGACATAGTGACCAACTTTCGAGATCGTGGTACAGAGATTCGGATTTTTCCTTTAACCTTTAAAGAATTCTTTGAATATTCCAAATTAGAAAAAGCAGATGCTCTCGAACAATATATGATGTATGGCGGCATGCCTTTAGCTGTTTTAGAGCAAGATGAGAAAGAAAAAGCCAAGTATCTACAAGGACTTTTTACAAATGTATATATGAAGGATATTGTGGAAAGATACAAGCTAAAAGACGATATTGTTCTAAGTGCTTTAGTAGATGCACTATCCTCATCTATAGGATCACTGACCAACCCTCATAAACTGGCATGTACAGCTGCTTCACTATTAGATAAGTCAACATCAGATCACACAATAAAAAACTATCTCGACTATCTGGAAGATGCCTTTCTTTTTAACAGTGCAAAAAGATATAACGTCAAAGGAAGGAAGTATTTCAATACCATCCAGAAGTACTATGCAGTTGATCTTGGATTAAGAAATGCCAAGCTAAACTTTAGGCAGCAAGAACGCTCACATTTAATGGAGAATATATTGTATAACGAGCTTTTGCATAGAGGGTACAATGTTGATGTTGGAGTTGTAGAGGTTGACCAAATGCTTGACGGCAAACGCAAACGATGTCAATATGAAATTGATTTTGTAGTCAACATTGGCAGCGAAAAGGTATATATTCAATCTGCCTTAAATGTCAACACTCCCGAAAAGAAAAAACAAGAAACATTCTCTCTGCATAACACAGACGACTTCTTCCGTAAAATTGTAGTACTCGATGGTAGCCAAAAGATGTGGGTAGATGATGATGGAGTAATATATGTCGGAGTCATCCCATTCTTACTTGAAGACTATTTGACTACTTAACTTAACGGCACAACTATAGATATGATAGGAAAATAGAAGAGGGTGTGTCATAAGTCTGTGACGCACCCCTTTTTATTTTTTGCCTTTTCACAGATACGAAATCTTTAAAAAACATTTTTATTTACAACAAAGCCCAAACTTTCACAAGCTCGGGCTTTGCCTTTCCGCAAAAGATTTGTATTTTTGCAGAAAACTTCTTTAAGTATGGCAAAGATACGAAAAACACTCCAGATAACGGCATAAATCAGAGATTATTTTCGTGAAATATAAACATTTTAAACAGCCTTACTTTTTAAAGTGGGCTCAGTTTATTATCAGTTCTAAGGGATAGTTGAAAGGATGAAATAGAAAGGTAACTACAAGGCGTTCTATAGCCAAATCGAAGGAAAATTGCTCGATTTGGCTAAAGTATAACCTATTCTATAGCCAAATCGAGTTAAAATTCATCGATTTGGCTAAAGAATCCTTGTTTTCCTCGGATAATTATCTTATATTTGCACCATCATTAAAGTTAGATTAAAAAGGTATGGAGCAAATTATCGGACGAAAGAAAGAAATCGAGCTGTTGACAGAATATTATCATTCTGGCAAAGCTGAGTTTGTGGCTGTATATGGCAGGCGTCGTATCGGCAAGACTTATCTTGTGAGAAATCTCTTCCGTGATAAGTTTGCCTTTGATATGTCTGGGTCTATAGAGGCACCAGCTGAGGCGCAACTCTCTAATTTCGGGTTTGCGCTGAGGGAATATGGAGATTTCAAACAGCCTATTCCTACGAATTGGACAGAGGCTTTTGAGGCATTAAAACAGTTGTTAAAGGCAAAAATGAAAGGAGAACGACTCGTTGTTTTTATCGATGAACTACCATGCTTGGATACGCCGAAATCTGGTTTTCAACAGGCTTTTGAGCACTTTTGGAACGGATGGGCAGCTTACCAAAGTGAAATCATGCTTATCGTTTGTGGCAGTGCCACGTCGTGGATGATAGCTAATCTGATAGATAGTCATGGTGGGCTTCATAATAGGATAACGCACGAGATGTATCTTGCTCCTTTTACTCTTCGTGAGACGGAACTGCTGCTGCAAGCTTATGGATTCTCATGGACTCGCATTTCTATCCTTCAGATATATAGCATCCTTGGTGGGGTGCCTTATTATCTCAGTTTGTTGGATAAAAAGCAAGGTGTGGAAGGGAATGTCGACAGATTGTTTTTCTCATCCCACGCTGAACTGAAGCGAGAATATGGAAGACTATATTCGTCCTTGTTTAGAAATTCTGAGGCCTATATGCGTGTCATAGAGGTACTTGCCTCATGCAGACAAGGTATGACCCGAAAGGAAATCATGGAGAAATTGAAGCTGAAATCGGGTGGAACTTTGACAAAGGTTCTTAGTGAATTGATAAATTGCGATTTCGTAAGAGGGTATAATACCAGGGATAAGAAGATAAAGCAGAAAGATCAAATCTTTCAGCTCACCGACCTCTATACATTATTTTATATGACGTTTTGCCATCCTGGTACGACGGACACGGGATATTGGACTCACTTGATGGGAAAACCTCGTCAAAATACTTGGTATGGCTTGGCTTTTGAGCGAGTTTGTATGTTGCATATTCCTCAAATCAAGCATTTCTTGGGGATAGACCAAATCCATACCGAGTATTATTCTTGGCGAAGTAAGGTTTCAAAGCCAGCTGCGCAAATCGACTTACTGATAGAACGTGCCGATAATCTCGTGAATCTATGCGAAATCAAGTATTCGCAGATGCCTTACACGATCACTAAGGAGGAGGATATGCGCATTCGTAATCGTATGGCTGATTTCGTGGCAGAAACAGGGATAAAAAGTGGTATTATCACAACGATGATTACTACTTTTGGCGTGCGCCTTACACAGTATGCAGCCTTGGCTCAAGTACAAATTACAATGGACGACCTGTTCGGATAAAGTCGTATAAACAAATGAGGGTGCGTCACAGACTTATGACACACCCTCTCGATAGACAACCCTTGTATCTGCACAAGATACAAGAATAATACATGAAAAACATAAAAAATGTATTCAAGAACTGATAATAATCCCATCCCCAGGCAATAAATAGGCTATCTTTGCGTTTAATAAAACAAAAAAGTTTTATTCTTAATACTTAAAGAAACATGGATGAAAAGGAACTGTTGAAACAAGCTTTTGAGTATGGAAACGTACCTAGTATCATCACCTACTGCTTCACCGAACCATGTCCGATGAAAGACAAATGCATACACTATCTATCTGCACTCTACGATAAAGACAAGAAGGATAGAGGAGAAGCCATTTTCCCAAATGCTCTGAAAGACGGAAAATGCAAGTACTTCGCACCGCTGCGTGTCGTGAAAATGGCATGGGGATTCGACAAACTCTTTGCCGAAATAAAAGTGAAAGACGCGCCTGCCTTGCGAGCCAAAATGAGAGAATATCTCGGCAGTAAAGGACAATACTACCGATACAAATTGGGAAAACTCAAACTCCTGCCAGAACAACAGGAATACATCAAACAACTATTCGATAGTTACGGATATCATGATGTTGAATTCGAGCACTTCTCTGATGAAATTGACTTCACCAAAAGCTAATGTAGTCAACTAAATATAGGAAACTACATCATTATTCTCTACCCCTCCAGAAGTTCCTGCCATGCTCTTCAAGCGGTCCCTCGGGGACCACGTGATGGGGAACCGGTGAACATGAGACGAGCAACCGGTGCTCATGAGGCGGGCAACAAGTGCCCAAACTAAGAACCGCAATTTGGGCAATATTCTGTTATGTCAATTAGTGTAGTTTCCTATATTTAGTTGACTACATAGTTCCTTATTCCTATTGTAAGTTGACAATTATTTTCTCTATTCCTAATTCTACTTGTCAATCTTCTATCTTATTCCTAGTTAGTATTTACATACTTCATTCTAGTTCCTAATAGAAGTAGACAAAGGACCCACCCCTAGGGGTGGATCGCGGTTTTTACAATTTTGCTGCAAAATTAATCATTTTTCCTGAACTGACAAGGATTTTATGTACTT
>ENA-OPCG01000348-OPCG01000348.1-human-gut-metagenome-genome-assembly--contig:-NODE-348-length-20742-cov-4.289699_pt1 | contig 20742 bp, 19 predicted proteins | sample MGYA00241248_ERZ501476 | MGnify/ENA primary metagenome ERZ501476 (study PRJEB25962, sample SAMEA2042629) | human gut metagenome | biome: human gut; feature: human-associated habitat; material: faeces... | reverse complement strand
AATGTCAGCAAGCAAATTTATGAAGCTGGAATTAATAACTGAAGAGCTAAAGGCAAGGCTGAAAGCATCAAAAATCTTATGTCTACACTGAATGTCTCCATTGACCAGGCTATGGATATTTTAAAAACTCCACCCGAAAAACGTTAATACTTTAAAGACATGTTAGCTAAGGAGCTGTAGGCTCTTGCTAATCAGAAGTAGATTTAGTCAAAAAGAGCAATGTCGGTTTGCTACTACAAAAAATACACCAGCTAAATGTAGCTTAAATTTCAAGAAATGAAGATTTTGACCGGGACCGCAGAAGCAGTCCTAATTTTTCATATACGCAAGATTGGGAGCTTATGGTAGTACACAAAAAATTCAGCTTTTACAGTAGCAATTGTATGGCTGATTTATTTTTGTTATTTTCAGATTGTAAAGATTTCCGGAGTAATAACATAGCGTCCAAGTACAGCTAAACGACTGGGAGTTTCATTAACCGCAGGTTTTTCTACCATGTCATTAACTTTAAAGATGCGCTCATTATCCGTTGCTTCACTTGCCACAATGCCATAAGAAGAAACTTTTTCCTGCGGCACGGTTTTGTAGCCAAGCACGCTGCTGCCTGTTGCATTATAAATGTCAATAAGTTTCTTCAAGCAGGGGTTTTCGTCATTATGGTAGATTGTATAATGAAGTTGCACACCTAAGAAAATAAAAAATCCATAGCTTGTTCTCCTGTGTTAGAATTAAGTCACCACACATAAACCTAACAGGAAAAATGTGCAACTTGTTCTTGCAATTTTTATCAAATTATAATTAAAGTATGCATTTGTATATATCTCTCAGTGATTGGTTTGACGCTTACTATATACAAAAATATATGTAACTCAACTCTTATACAATAACCATGCCTTGCTATTGGCTATTTTTTCCAACTTTGTATATCCATTACACCCTATAATCGTAAGTAACGAAATTTTTACAAAAATTTTCTTTAAACTAACGGCTACTTGTATCGGTGAGTAATTTGTAAATATATTTCCTCTGCTATTAAATATTAAGTTAATGCGAACCTTTTGTTTATCAAATACACTCCAAAATTGATTTATATCGAATCCTGGATTTTGATCTAATATCAATTTACTCAAATTAAGTAAATTATTTTTATCTACCTCACTCATGCCTGCTGGCATAGATTTATCAAGTGAAGACAGCAAACTATTTAGATCAATCTTTCCAAAATTACTGTTAATTCCATTTTTTATAAACTCAAACTCTAAATTATTTATAGCCTGTTGTACTAATAAAAGACTTTTTTTCTGTAACTCTTTAGCAAACATTTGTTGTTCTTGTATTTCCAAAGCATAACTATAAAATTGATTAATAGCTGTAAAGCTATTGCTATCCATGCTATTAACAAAATAATGTTTGTATTTATTCCAATAATTGTTTTCTAAAATAGGTACCGATTCATAAAAAGACACTGAATCAATTCCACCTTCAGTTATATAACCTGAAATCTCTCTTATTCTTTCTGTTAATTCATTTATTTGTAATATTATTAAAGAAGCAGCTTCTTTTCTCTTTTGACCTTCTTGCAAGTAATAGACTAAAAGAGCAACCAACCCAACTAATGTAGGCAATATTTGAGACCAATTTTCTATAATTTTTTCTAACATTGTATTTCACCTCACTATACAAGTAGCCAAAGCTCACTTACATAATTCCAATTTTTACTGCATAACAAACTATAAAATATTAAACATGCTTGCGAATAATTGCTATATGGCTTATATGGGTATATTATATACACCGCTATTCTATAACCTCTCAAGAATAATTTTCAACCCTCTCTCCTCTGTAATTTTATATTCTATAACTCTTGAATCAGTACTTATTCTTTTACCTGTTTGATAAAACTCAACCACAATCTGCCTTTTATTATGATTAATCTCATAATATACTCCCAATTTATATTTATAACTATAGTGGCTTTCATCACAATTCTGTTTTGTCATCTTCCTAAGTCTATTCCTATCCTTTTCCTTATCTTACTGATTGGCGCTACTTTTTTTCATTTCAAGAACAAGTAAATTATCGGGAGTCTCTTTACTACGACTATACACTATAATATCCGGCAAAATATTATTAACAAAACCATCATCATTAGATAACTGCTTAATTCTTTGGTTACTCCTATTAAACTCAATATCAGCAAAATAGTTATTACAACCATTTTGCTCCAATTGCCTATTAAGCTCATGCATTAAAGCACCACACAAGCAGCGTTCAGATATATCTTCGTCTAGCAAAACGTATTTTTTTCCCATAAATTTTTTCCATAAATGCTCTATTGGCTTCCCAAAAGAAGTCTTTTAAGTTCTGATAATCATTTTCTTCTTCTGTTATTTACATGGATTTTTTCCTCAGTAAAATTACCCAACTATCCCCTTCAAATACTCAAAAAACTTATCCTTCAAGTCCGGTCTGCACAGTGTACGTAGTATATATTCTACAGTTGCTTCCAAATATCCTGTAGATTTTACTAAAACAGTTAACTTTGTTCAAAAAAAACTGGTGGTTGGAATGTAAAAGGTGCTGGCAATAGCAAAGCCACCAAACACACTAATACTCAGGCTGAAGCTTATGCCAGAACAATTTCCATAAAACAAAAATCTGAGTTATTCGTTCACGGAAAAAACGGTCAAATTAGAGAGCGTAATTCCTATGGTAATGATCCTTATCCTCCGAAAGGATAACAACACGCCCTTATAATTTTAGACGACGCATTAGTAATGAACTTTACTTAATGCGTCGTTTTCATTTGAAATGGATTTTCTGTCTTCTACGCTCTTACCAACAGCATAGTAATTGTCAAATCTACCATGTACAATAAAAGGTTATCGTGCCGGACATTACGAAAGATCATTCTCTACTCAAACTAGTGACGTTACTTTAAAAGTGCCTAAATTAAAAGGTTTTACTTTTGAGTCTGCTATTATTCAACGCTACCAAAGACGTAAATGCTCTGTAGAAGAAGCCTTGGTCGAAATGTATTTTGCTGGAGTAAATATTATAATTGAAGGAGAGAAAACATTATGCCATTAATATCTTCTTTCTACGGTATGTACATCAATTTGCAAGATTTTAGCTGTCTTTTGGAAAATTGGCCTTTTTTACCAAAGACGTTAGCTGTCTTTTGGAAAATCGGCCTTTTTTACCAAAGACGTTAAAGGCTTTTCAGAAGCAACGATTCATTTTATAAAGAACACCATGCTCAGCGACAGCTGTTCTGTTGAACAAACTACATTCTATCTTTCAAGTCTTTTTATATAGCGATGGCTTATCGCAACATCGTTATATTTTGTGCGATTTTTCAGAATTTTCTCTTGACTTTATTTACCCTTTTCTTTATACTTATCTTAACTTCACATTTACAACAAAATAAGCAGTGCCTAGCGGCTCACGTCGTTAGTAATTTAGCAGTACCTATGGTATCCGAACTTTCGAATGCTATGTGTACTGCTTTTTTGTTTGGCAGCTTATGTTGTATTTTGTAGGAGCAAATATTATAATTAAAGGAGAGAAAAACGGTATACCGGCTATTTCAATGTTTTATGGTATTATTATTAAGATGTACAACAACGGTGAACACAATCCGCCTCATTTCCATGCATCATATCAAGGATATTATGCTACCTTCAATCTTGATGGTGAGCTAATTGAAGGAGATATGCCAAAAAGACAGATTAAATTTATAGCAGCCTGGACAGAAATTCACAAAGATGAGCTGATAGCCAATTGGGAACTGGCTATTAACGAAGAACCATTGTACAAAATTGAACCATTGCGTTAAAAGGAGTGACCACGATTATGAAAACGCCAGTATGGGTAGTTACCAACGTACAACCGCAAAAAGATTATACGCTAATTTTAACCTTTGTCAGCGGAGAAAAGAAGCTTTTTGATGCTCGCCCACTTCTTGCCAAAGCAATCTACAAGCCATTGAATAATCTCAGTTTTTTCCTAACAGCTAAGGCTGATTGTGGTTCCGTAGCCTGGAGCGATGAAATTGATATTGCACCGGAATATTTATACGAGTGCAGCCTTCCTTTGCAGGTTATTTAAGCTGCTACTTAAAATTTCTCATGTAAGAGATAAGTTAAACGCAAATTGGATTTTGTTATCTGCCTTTGTTATCTGCCGGTGACGGCTATTTTAAAATCGAACCATTACGTTAACAATTATTAGAGGTGAAAATTATGCTTAGACCAACCGCTATCAGCGTAACTGTACAAAAGGATTATACTCTAAAAGTTATTTTCAATAATGGTGAAACTAAAATATTCGACGTAAAGCCTTATATCAAAGGTTCATGGTATAGCAGGCTCAAGGATTTTTCTTATTTTTCTTTAGCAAAGGCAGACGGATTTACTGTCATCTGGCCTGAAGGTCAGGATATTTATCCTGACGAGCTTTATTACAATAGCGTGCCATTATAGTTTCAACCAACGCAGTAAAAAGCACTGGCATTTGCCGTACCACTAAAAGAGGGACTCGCAACTATGGATAATTTCAGCAAGCAAATTTATGAAGCTGGAATTAATAATATAAGAGCTGAAGGAAAAGCTAAATACATTAAAAATCTTATGTCTACATAGTGCAAACGAGGTCAGCAACGCTGATCTCGTTTTTCTTATCTGTTACCATACATCTTCTTATAATAATTCTGATACTCGCCATTAATGATATCCTTCCACCACTTTTGGTTCTCAAGATACCATTTAATGGTCCTTTTAATGCCATCGGCAAACTTTGTTTTCGGCAGCCAGCCAAGCTCATTATGAATCTTAGTCGGATCAATTGCATAACGCATATCGTGACCTTTGCGGTCCGTTACATGCGTAATCAGGGTTTCCGGCTTGCCAAGCTCCTTACAAATCAGCTTTACGATATCAATATTGCGCATCTCATTATGACCGCCGATATTATATACCTCGCCCACTCTGCCCTTATGAATAATCAAGTCAATAGCCTTGCAATGGTCCTCAACATACAGCCAATCGCGCACATTCAAGCCTTCGCCATATACAGGCAACGGCTTATCTTCCAAAGCGTTGGCAATCATCAGCGGAATCAGCTTTTCCGGGAACTGATAGGGACCATAGTTATTGCTGCAGCGCGAAATCGAAACAGGCAAGCCGTATGTTCTGTGATACGCCATAATAAGCAAATCTGCGCTTGCTTTAGAGCTACTATAGGGAGAACTGGGCCTGATTAAAGCGCCTTCGGAAAAAGGCTTGGCATCCGCAGAAAACGTCAAATCACCGTATACTTCGTCCGTAGAGATCTGATGGTAACGCCTGATGCCGTATTTACGGCAGGCATCCATCAAGGTTGCTGCACCAATAATGTTCGTCTGCAAGAAAATTTCCGGATTTTCAATGCTGCGGTCTACATGTGATTCTGCAGCAAAGTTCACCACGATATCGGGATGTTCTTCCTCAAAAAGCTTGTCTACAGCTTCTCTGTCACAGATATCTGCCTGTACAAAGCGAAAGTTAAGCTTATTCATTACATGTGCTAACGTAGAAAGATTTCCTGCGTAGGTCAGCTTATCCAGACAAATGATGCGATAGTCAGGATGCTTTGCCAGCATATAAAATATAAAGTTACTTCCTATAAATCCGGCACCGCCGGTTACGATAATGTTAATAAGAATGACCTCCAGAGATAATATATTTGGGTTATTTACCTCTAATATGAGCATACCACGCGCATAATTTTTTTCTCTTTGCCAAAAGCATCTTCACCCAAAACCTTTCTCTTATGCCATCAATTTCTGATTTATCTAATCGTTCCTTAAGGTAATCCAACATTATTTGCTCATGAATTTCAGAAAGCTTGTTATCATAACAGTTTATAAGCAAGCACTTAATGACTTCCTTAACCATTTTTCATCTAGTAATTTTGAACAATTGATATTATGTAATATAGCTAACTGCCTACTCTTTAAATGTCCTTCAAATAAATTATATATTTTTTCGACAGACATTTTAGCTGTAATAGAACTTACATTTTGGCGATTATAGTAATAAAGCTTGTCAGGTATACATACTATTTTATTAGCATTAAGACAAACTTCCGGAATAGTTAACAAATCTTCAAAAGCTTTGCCTACAGGAAATCTGACATTATCAAACAATTCTTTTTTATAACACTTATTCCAAACAAAAGAAGGCCATGTATCTGCTAAAATATTTTGCTTTATTACTTCTGTAGTCGCATTTGCAAACACTCTGCTATTTTCATAATTTTTAAAGACCTCTATAATACCACAGATAATTATATCTGCGTTGCTACTAGCTATTTTTAAAACAAATTTTTCTAAATAGTCATTTGCAATATAATCATCAGAATCAACAAAGGCAATATAATCTCCCTTGGCAGCATCTAATCCAGTATTTCTTGCTGCACTGAGTCCCATGTTTTTCTGATGAATAACCTTAAAGCGTTGGTCTTTATTTACATATTTATCTATAATAGCATTGCTATTATCAGGAGAGCCATCATCGACAATAATACATTCAAAGTCTAAAAATGTCTGTTTTGAAATCGATTTAAGACATTTATCAAGATATTGTTCAACATTATATACTGGAATAATAATAGAAAACATTTTTCCAATCTCCTATATTGTGTATCACTTTATTTATTTTTTGTATGTATGACATACCAGCAACTTAGCTATATTTAAGATTGACTCTATATGCTCTTTTATTTACCCAAAACCTTACTGCAACAATAATTCCAATAATATTTGAACATATCTGACCAATGTCCTTCCTTCTTTGCTACACGAGCGAATTTATGCCAATATTTATAAGTATGATTTTTGATAGTTTCCGGCCCGGAAAGCTTTACATCATTCCACATTGAATTTTGTTTTACAGCAACCCAAGCCTTCGCTCCTTGACAACACTGCACCCAAGTATGCCATGGTTTGCTTGCACCAATATAATGTACTATGACAGCATCTTCACGCAATTTTTCTTTAGATGGGCAAGGACTATCATCTATCAGTTTTGATAAGCTATACTGGTAATTGTATTCCGTATTCAGAAAAACTATTTTATTATTTAGTAATACATTTAATACATCCTGATCTAAAAAAGGCCAATCCTGTTCAGAAATCATTTTTAAGGAACGTTCTGTAAAATTATTCTTCTTCCACTCTGTCAGATTAACAAACATTACACCACTATTAAAATACCTGGCAGTTCCAACCCTTTGAGCATTCTGCTCCTCACTGTTATCTTGTACAACTAAAGCCGTTATTTTACTATTCATTGTATAATTCCAGAAAGCATCAAGCTTTCCTTTGACTAAAATATCACAATCCATATACAACACATAATTAATAGTTTCCGCTAATACCGCATACGCTATAATTCTGAAATATGCAGCTATAGAAATATGTCTGTTAGTTTTTATGTTCTTGGGCAATTTTTGTAAAACATCTTTGTCTATTAAATATATAGCTATATATACATCATCAGCTTCTGCGATATTTTTAAATTTTTTTAAATCAGCTTCACTGATTTCATCACCAAAAATGTGAAAAGCAACTTGTTTATCGGAATGCATTAATATAGAAGTCATTGTTATTCCAACATACTTCATGTAATTTCTGTCTGCACACAAAATAATATTTTTCTTACTCTTCAATTCACTGTTTTTATTTAATATTATTTTATCAGTTATGTATTTCATCTTTCTGCGCTCCTTCCAAAATATTTTCGTACAATTTCATTAAATTAGAAGCACATTTTTTTGCCGTAAAATGAGTTTCCACTTTCTTTTTAGCATTTATAGCTATCATATTCCCTACATCTCTTTGTTCATATAATCGCAACAATGCTTTTTCCAATGCAACTTTATCTGAAGCTTGTACAATCAGTCCGTCTTTATCATTATCTATAATTTCTTTCTGAGCGCCGCTATCAGTTGTTATAACCGGTATCTGACAATACATAGCTTCACACAACACTAAACCAAACGCTTCTCGAACTACTGACGGCAACACAAAAACATTGAGCATTTTGTAAAACTTTTCCATATCTTCTACATGCCCAATATAGCTTACAACTCCATGTAAATCATGCTCTTCGATATATTTTAACAGCTTTTTTAAATACCCATGTTCATCGCTGCCAGCTAGATATAAACGCCAATTGTTATATTTCTTACTCAAAGAAGAAACAGCTTCTATTAAAATATCTATACCCTTATTAGCGGAAATTCTTCCTGCATAACCAATAGCAAAAACATCTTCCTCCAAAAATGACTTCGTTGTATACTTGTTGAATTTATTCTCGTCAATTCCATTATAAATCAAATGATATTTTCGCTTTTCATCCTCAGCTAAATTCTTAGTTTGTAAATCGTAAACCAATCTTGATACACACACAAATGCATCCGTTTTAGCTCTCTGCCACTTATGGTACAAATCTTTTTTCGAAGGCAGAGCATTGTGTTTTATCATAATAAGTTTAGCATCAGTAAATAATTTTAAAAATATACACAGCAATGCAGCATGACCGCTATGACAATTGATAATGTCAATGTCATATTTTTTTACAATGCGAGTTAATTCAGATAAAGCAAACAGTCCTCCAGCTTGTAATAAATTACAAGGAATAACGATTGCGACTTGAGAAAAGCGCTGTATCATATCTTCATTATGTTTATCTACTGCAATAAATATACTACAACCATTATCTTTCAATGCTTTCGCTGTATCGTATACATATTGCTCTCCGCCACCCCATATTTTTGCAATTACTATATTCAAAACAGTAATATTATTCATTTGCATTTACCTGTCTGCTCATTTTATTTACAAGTTCATTATATATTGTTCTGAATTCATCAATCGTTTCCGGAATAAAAACACTGTCCGGATACTCTTCCTTGAAGTGTTGGAAAAATTCATCGTCCTCTCGAAAATCCATGTTTCCTTTATATACGATTTTATACAAGAAAATCATAGGAATATCATATGACCTGTTTGTAAATGCCATTCTATATGTGCATAAAGCAGTTGAACTAACAGTAATCCAAATATTATTCTTAAAACTGCAATTATCCATAAATACTTCCCAAGGAATTTTTATATTGTGAGCCATTTCGCAACAGCTTTTTTGATAATCTTTTATAAAACTTAGCGGACTACGAGGATGTAACTTTACAACGACTTTATTATTGTTACTATTATCTGCAACAATACGGAACATATCCATCTTGCGTTCATAAAACATACTTTCTTTTTTATGTTTTTTATATGAGTTATGCAATAGAAACTTCATAAAACGATTAAGCTTGGAAAAATATTCCGGCATAGGATCCCAGTTTTGATCAAAAAAAACAATTTGATTACCCATCTCGTACAACCCATTTTTATTTTTCAGGTAATGTCCATCATCTTCAAACGCAAAAACATAATTAATAATATTTCTAAACTTATCATCATTGATATTTATTGCCGGAATTGTATTAATGCGGTTTTCCCATCCCTCATGAAAATAGTTTGCCAATTTGGGGGCCATTAAAAATATTTCGTTTATAGGAAATTTTTTAGTCAAAATAGAGCGCCAGTATGTACTTGTACCTTCATCAAGCAAATTAATTTTACATTTTTGCTCAGTAGCTTTTAAAATTTCTTGCACACAATCTACTACCAGCTGTCTTTTATCTAAACAAAAAACACTATCGTATTGAGAAAAATCCATTGTTCCTCCCAATATCATTTTATTATTTATAGCATATCCCTTTCCTTTGATTTTACTAAAAACTATATGTTTTATTTCATTTAAGGAATTCTTCAGGGAGTTAATCAAAGTAATGTGTTTTTTTCCTTCTGTAGCATTACGTAAATACATATGCATTCCCTGTATTCTGGAATTATTGAGTAAAAAAGCATTTTCAAAAAAGCCTGTTGACTGCAATCGTTTTGCTAATTCATAATTTCCTTCTTTATTCGTGACCAGCATAATATCAGCTTCAATTTTTTCATTTCCAGCATACTGCATACTTATAGCATTAAGAATCTGAAAATCCGTTAAACAAATATATAATCTCTTCATGCTTCCTCCAAATACATTTTTTATATATTATAGCATATCATTCTGAAAACATTAACACCCAACCGGTAACATCTATATTAAAAATCTCTCGTTCAATGAAATATGTGCTATAATAAGTTATACAATAAATACAGAGGAGTATCGCTTTTATGACTAATCAATTCTTTTATTATATTTTCGTTATTATTATATATCTTGCAAGCTTCTTATTCTATGTTACCTGCTCCCACGGCCTCGGCCACAAAGCAGAATACCTGCAGCTGCGCAGGTTTATTCCCTGCGCTATTTTAGCTGTATTACCTATGTATCTGGTAAACGAGTCTTTACTCTCGCCCCAATATCTGCTCAGCTTTTTGGTAGGTGTGTCCTGGATAACAGCATATCCGCTGTTTTATTATCTTACCTACCACAAAATATCCTCAGATTTCGGCTTTCATCTGGACACCGTATTCGGCTTATACATTATTGGCTGGCTTATTTCCTTAAAGCTGCTTGTACAAGCCTTTAACATTTTTCCGTCCATCACCTTATCACTTATCTCTATAATGGAATATTTGTTGCTGGCACTGCCATTATTTCAGGCCTCCTATTATCTCCTTTACGGAACCTGTGTAAGCACCGGTGCCGTTACTATGATTTTCGAAACCTATACTAATGAGGTTATCGAATATTTTAAATCTATGCCGTTAGCTATACGCATCGGTACACCTATACTTAACATCGCTCTGTTGGCAGGCTTCTTATATTTCAATCTGACCTTAGAAACATCAATCACCGCTCCCCTATTGCCAAATTTGGCAATAATAATTGCAGTAACTTTATTTTTAACCTATTATTTATGGAATACTAAAAAAGGTGTTTTCATCCGTACCGGTCTTATTGAATTGGTCTTGGATGTTAAAGACTATCTTGAGCAAACAAAATCATATAAAACAGACCTTGCCAAACGTGTAGCCAACCTCAACGTAACACAAACTACACCGTTCTGTGAAAAACCTGCTACGTTCATTTTGGTAATAGGTGAATCAGAATCCCGCGACTATATGAGCGCCTTCTGTGATTATCCGCATGATACCACGCCTTGGCTGAAATCAAAGCAAGCATCGGAAAACTTTCTTCTCTATAAAAACGCCTATGCCTGCAAAGACCAAACCGTTCCCGCATTAGAACGTGCTTTTACCGAAGTTAACCAATATAATGATAAAAAGTTTTATGAATCCTGCTCATTTGTCGATATAGCGCGTAAAGCCGGCTTTAAGATTTCATGGTTCAGTAATCAAAGCCATATCGGTGCTGCCGATACTGCGGTAACGCTGGTAGCAAATACTGCCGATACTGCAGAATGGACTAAGCTACATCTCAATCAGGTACAATATGACGAGAGCCTGTTGGGTTATTTAAAACAGATTGACGCTAATGAAAATAACTTTATTGTTTTTCACCTCAAAGGCAATCATTTTAATTTCATTAACCGCTATCCACAGGAATTTGCTAAATTCAGCAAGCCTGATACCTATGATTTGATTCCAAACTATATTGATTCAATTGCCTATACCGACTATGTTCTGCAGCAAATTCAGGAATATGCTGCCAAGCATTTAAATTTACAAGCTATGGTATATTTCTCAGATCATGCTACAATTCCTGATAAACGTCGTTCGCCAAACTTTGGTGGTTTTGCTACCGTACGAATTCCGCTATTCACATATCTTGCAGACGATTATATAAGCAAACATCCTGAAGTATATTCAGCGCTTAAAGCTAACCATGATAAATATTGGACCAATGATTTGGCTTATGAGCTGATTTGCGGTATTTTGGATATCAAATCAAATCATTATGACGAATCCAACAGCTTAGCATCCACACAATACAAATATACCAAAGATATGCTTATGACGGACTTAGGAAAACTACACATTATAGACGATATAGAAAAATAACGTAACAAAAGCGAAAAGTTAGTTTTACTTCTTAACTTTTCGCTTTTTCTATATCTGTTATATGGCAATATTTAATTGCTTTTTGCTTTATGCAGCTCATACAGCTTCAAATACTTCATCATAGTATAAATAAAATGCTGCAGACTGGAATATAAACCACTCCAACCATCCATAAACCCAAGCTGCAGTATATAAGCCCGCAAAAAGCCATAAGCCGAATGCGCAAAACATGCTGTAAGCGAAGTACGCTTTCCCTTGGCATAATTATCCTCTGCCCAAATGGTAGTATAATGCCCTGCCTTATCCCACCATTGTTGCCAGGAATCATAGGTATAATGTTCGATATAACCTGCCATTTTTTCTTTCGGCAAATCGCATACCGGTCTTTCATGCACTTTATTTTCCCAATGCACCTTATTTACAGGGAAAAGGCGCAACACCTCATCCGGTTTAAAAATGCCATGCTTATAGGTAAATCCAAAGGCATGTATTTTGCGCATAATGCTGTACTGCTTTTGTGTTTTTGCTGCCATTGCTTTTTCTACAGCGCAGCAAAGCTCATCATTCATTCTTTCATCAGCATCCAGATAGAGCACCCATTCTGTCTTTACATGCTGCAAAGCGAAATTACGCTGTGCTGAAAAATCGTTATCCCAAGCACGATAAACAACTCTTGCGCCATTCTCCTCTGCTAACTGAACTGTTTTATCCGTACTGCCGGAATCAACAATCAGCACCTCTGCCGCTACTTTTTTGGCATTCTGCACAACAGCAGCTATATTTTTTTCTTCGTTTTTAGTTAAAACCACTACTGTAACTTTACTCATTTTTATTTTCCTCATATTGGATTTTTTATCTGAATATCTCGTATCAGCAAATAGCAATCTTCCTGCTGAACACTTATGATGGTAGGTATATTATACCATACTTTTCATTCACAAGTTGACTATGATTATAAAAACTCTATTTAGTAATTATCAAGAAACTGCATCCGAAAAACGATTGCAAAAAATCACTTTTCGTTTTTACCAATCAAATATTAAGAACTACTACAAGTGAAAAAGTTTCATCGGTCCACCCATTCGTCAAGAAAAATGTAATTTATTGCACTTTTTCCTGCGAAAAAATGCAATTTTTGACATTTTTTCTAACGAATATTGTATGCGCACATTATTCTACTATACAACTACATTTAAAATGCAAAATAAGGAGCAGCTTGCGCCGCTCCCTACTTATTCTTCATCCTTCTTTATCCTGCGCTGCAGCAAAACAAGACGCAGCGATAAAACAACAGCACTGCAGATTACGCCGATATCCAGGCTCTGCCAATAAGCAAAGGCACCGTTATTGAACTTGTAATCCAAAAGCAGGCCCACCGGCAGGCAAATTGCCCAATAAGCCAGCATGCTGCACCAAAATGTAGCGTTAACATCCTTATAGCCACGCAAAATGCCTTGTATCGGCGCCGCGATTGCGTCGCCTCCCTGCCACATAATAGCGTAGATAATAAACACCTTCACCAGTTCAATAACATGCGGATTCGTTGTATAAATGAGCGCAATATACTCACGCGTCACCAGCTCTAGCATCATGTAAATCATAGCGATAAAAAGGCTCATCTCCAAGCCAAGCGCCGTGTAATCGCGCGCTCCCTGATAGTTTTTCGCACCGTATTCAACGCCCACCACAATCGTCAGCGCCAGCGAAAAGCTCATAGGGAACATATAAATAAGCGAGGAGAAGTTTAGTGCCGCCTGATGCGCAGCGATAACCTCTGTGCCGAATTTGGCAATAAACAGCGCCACAACGCCAAAAATGCTCGTTTCCATAAAAATGGCCACGCCCATAGGCACGCCAATGCGCAGATATTCCGCCACCAAATGCTTAACAGGATGCACAAAGCCCAGCACATCATACTGCTTAAACGGTTGCAGCTTCGTCACCACCACCGCGAACATCACCAAAAGCAGCCAAAAGGTGATGCCCGTTGCTACGCCGGCGCCAATGCCGCCCAGGCGCGGCAAGCCCAGCTTGCCGAAAATCAGCACATAATTCAGGAAGGCGTTGACAGGCAGCGCCAAAAGATAAATCTTCATCGAAAGCTTGGTATAACCCAATGTATCAACAAGACTGCGCAGCGGCGTGATGAGAAAGAACGGCAACACACCTATGCCAAGACCGGCCATATACCACAGCGCAATGTGATAAACCTCCGGCGCCAGGCCCATGCCCTGCAAAAATGACGGCAAAAAGATACCGCCGCCGACAATTATCAGCACGGAAAAGGCTACAGCCAACAGCATGCCATGGCGTACTACCGTAGAGATTTTTTCCTTTTCGCCAGCACCCAACAGGTTGGCAATCAAAGGCATCGCCGCCAGCAAAATGCCTGCAAAGCAGGTCTGCACCGGCATCCAGATATTACCGCCGATAGCAGCGCCGGCCAAATCCGCATCGCCTGCCTGCCCGGACATACTGGCATCAAAAAAGTTCATGCCCATAATCGCAATCTGCGTACCGATAATCGGCAGCATCACACTCAACAGACGCTTAACCTTATCCTTATAATCCTTGTGTAAAATTTTTAGCATATCCTTACTCCCATTTTCCCTAATATAACAAAAGCCACACGGCTGCAAACACAGTCGTGTGGCGAAAAGATGACTATTGAATCAGAAAAAATCCACAACAATTTTTCAGATTTAATTTTAACAATAAGCAGCCTGCTTGTCAAGCTCAGCCTTCTGCTTCGGCCAATTCGGAAAGATAAGCCCAACGATCCACCATCTCATCCAGCTTTTGCTGCACAGCCTCCTGCTGCTTCGTCAAATCTGCCAGACGGGTGAAGTCACTGCCGCATTGGTTGATTTCTGCGCCCAGCATTTTCAGCTCTGCCTCGCTGCGTGCAATCTCCTGGTCAAGACGCTCCAGCTCCAGGCGCTCGCCGTAGGTCATTTTCTTCTTCGCAGGCTCTTCGGCAGACTTTGCTGCAGCCACCGGCTTAGCCTTAATAGGTTGCGCCTGCTGCGCACTTTCCTGCTGCAGAGCTTCTGCATAATCGCTGTAGCCGCCGATATACGGCTTAATGCTGCCATCCTGCTCCAACGCAAAAATCTTTTGCGCAAAGCGGTCGAGGAAGTAACGGTCATGGGAAACGGCGATAACCGCACCGGCAAAGCTGTCGAGGTAATCCTCCAAAACAGAAAGCGTCGGGATATCCAGATCATTCGTCGGTTCGTCCAAAAGCAGTACGTTCGGTGCCGTCATCAGCACACGCAACAGATACAGGCGGCGTTTTTCACCGCCACTGAGCTTGGACACCGGCACCCATTGCAGCTCCGGCGGAAAGAGGAAGCGTTCCAGCATCTGTGCCGCGCTGATGCGCTGGCCGTCGGCCGTTTCAATATAATTATTTGCTTCCTTGATATATTCCAGCACACGCATATTGCTGTCCGGAAACTCGCTGTGCTGCGCAAAATAGCCAATCTTCACAGTCTGGCCTACGCGCATTTCGCCGCTCGTAGGCTGCAGCTTGCCGGCGATAATATCCATCAGCGTTGATTTGCCTGCACCGTTAGGACCGACGATACCGATACGGTCATTACGCAGCAGGATATAGCTGAAATCCTTGATATAATCCTTGCCGTCCCACACCATGCCGATATCTTCCAACTCGATGATTGTTTTGCCAAGACGACTGCTGACGGAGGACATCTCCAGATTTGCTTCCGTCTCGACATTTTTCACTTCCGCTTCAATCTGAGCAAAGCGCTCCACGCGGTCCTTCTTTTTGGTACGGCGTGCTTCCGCACCACGGCTGATCCATGCCAGCTCACGACGATAGATATTGCGTAGCTTTTGCGCAGCAGAGGCCTCTGCAATGCGGCGTTCCTCACGCTTTTGCAGGAACAGGCTGTAGTTACCGACGTAAACATAACCCTTACCGCCGTCAATCTCCAAAGTGCGGTTAACAACACGATCAAAGAAATAACGGTCATGGGTTACCATCAGCAGCGCGCCCTTGCGCGCCAACAGCTTTTGCTCCAGCCAGGCAACAGTAGCATTATCCATATGGTTGGTAGGCTCGTCCAAAATCAACAGGTCCGACGGACGCACCAGCACGCCTGCCAAAGCCACACGCTTGCGCTGGCCGCCGCTCAGCTCGCCCATCTGCTGCTGCAGATTAGTAATGCCAAGCTGCGTGAGCACTGCCTTCGCTTCACTTTCCAGCTGCCAGGCATATTTATCATCCATCTGCTGCTGCAAATCAAGCAAATGCTTTTGCAGCTTTTTGTTATCAGGCTCCGCTGCAGCCTGCTCCACCGCAGTTTCGTAATCACGCAACAGCACCATCAGCGGCGAATCGCCTTTAAAAACCTGCTCCAGCACAGTTGCGTCTGCCTCAAACGGCGGATCCTGCGGCAGATATTCCATCACCACGCCACCGGGAATCGTCAGCTTGCCGTCACCGGCCTCGTGATTGGCAATCATGCGCAGCAAGGTACTTTTACCAGTACCGTTGACGCCGATAATACCGTACTTGTCGCCCTCTTCTACGTTAAATGTAATATTTTCAAACAATAATCTGTCGCCATAGCTGTACGACAAATCCTCTGCACTTAAAATCATTTTACTTATCTCCCTGTAAAAAATTTACACTCTAAAATTATAACACGCCTGCGGATAAAAGTAAAAAGGACGAACCGCCAAGGCCCGTCCTTCGTATTGCTATTTTACCGTTACCTGTAAATTATCGTTTCCTTCCGCTGCGTCCTGCAACACCTGCAGCAGCTGCTCGCCATACCAGCCCAGCTTTTCATTATCCGTAACGTTGGCAGGCACAATGATCTGCGTTGGCTCGACGATTTCTGTAAGGCAGTCATACAGAGCGTCTAAATTGGCACCGTAATGCGCAGGCAATGCCAGTGCGCTGCGCAGATATTTATGCAACGCAGGCACAGAGGTCATGCGCTCAAGATCTAATGTAATTGTTCTCATGTTAATCTCCTTATTTTCCGTAAAGCTTGCTGAAGGACTTGTAGTGATCACCAGTATAGTAAATCAAGCCATCGTTGGAAAAGACGATGCGCTTCGCGTTACGATTACCCTTCACATAATCAATGTCACATTCCTTCCAGTTACGGCCGTTTTTCTTCGGCAGCTTACCCTCGTAATTGCCGTAGCGGTCACCGCCGCTGGAGTTACCCGGCGCAACCTTGTCGAGTGTGCCTTTAGTCTGCCAGCCAAGCTTTTTGGCTTCATTTTTCGTGATATAGTTGTGCGGCAGGCGCTTATATTCGTTGATATAGGCAGCAACGTGCTCTTTATCGGTGTAAGCAGCGCTTTCGCTGATTTTGATTTTGCCGCTATTGGCCTTGACGTTGGCCGCAGTGTTCTGGCCGTTGTTGCTCTTGGTTGTATTAACATTTGTTGTCTGAGTTGTCTGTTTATCATTGGTCTTGGGGCTGTTACTGCCGCAGCCGGCAATTATGCTGACGCTGAGCAGCATCGCCAGGAAGAACGCTAAAAGTTTTTGCATAAGGATGCTCCTTTCGTTTTCTTCCCATTATATCACATAGCCAAAACTGGCGCACCATTACCAATACGCCGCCCCCAAAAGTTCACAAGTAATTCCTTGAAAAAAACTCCGCTTCATGTTATATTATAAATAAAGAAGACAACCGCCCACAAGGTGGGTTGCCGTTTAATTTGGTTTGAAAAACCGCCTTGTAGCTGCAAATTACAGAGGCGGTTTTTCTATGTCTAGACTATCTGCTGTACTGAAAGATAAAAGTCAGCAATGCCAGAATGAACATGCCAAAAGCCATCAGGTCTTTGAAATCATAGTTCCTCATAGACATCACCTCGATTCTCTTAGAGAATTTCGGTAATGCCACCCCGTAAACGGTTGTCTTAAAATATATTTTATCATGTAAAGCAAAAACATACAACGAACAAGCTGTGAAGTTTGCCGTTGTATGTTTTTTATTTCTCTTCTGTTTTTACCTTACATCTCTGCCATGAGTATAAACCGGCAGCAGCTTCGGCGACAGCTCGCCCTGCACGCCGGCAACCTTTTCTTCCTCAGCATAGCGACGTACATGCTCAAGGCTCAGCTTGCCCAGCTTGACGCTCTTCGCTGCTTCGGCAGCCTTCGTACCCGCAATACGTCCAAAGACGATGATATCCAGCAGGCTGTTGCCCATCAGACGGTTAGTACCGTGAATACCGCCAACAGCTTCACCGGCAACAAACAGGCCCGGCAGCTTGGTTTCCGCATCCTTATCAATCAGGATACCGCCGTTTTGGTAATGCAGCGTCGGATAAATCAAAATAGGCTCCTTGCGCAGGTCAATGCCGAACTTAGCATACATACGCAGCATACCCGGAATGCGTTTGGCAATAGTGCCTTCGCCGTGCAGCATTTCAATCAGCGGTGTGTCGAGCCACAGCGCCACGCCGTCGAGCGCTTTAACACCCTTGCCACGGGCAGTGCACTCGCGGATGATAGACGCAGCCGCCACATCACGAGTTTCCAGCGGATGCATAAAGATTTCGCCTTCGCTGTTTACCAGCTGCGCACCAATCGAACGCACTTTTTCGGTAACCAGCGCGCCATAAATCTGCGCCGGATAAGCAACACCGGTCGGATGATATTGAATTGCGTCAGCATAAATCAACGGCGCACCGGCACGATAAGCCATAACAAGACCGTCGGCAGTAGCGCCGTAATGGTTAGAAGTCGGGAAGCCCTGATAATGCAAGCGTCCTGCACCGCCGGTTGCCATGATTACGCATTTTGCGCGTACAACCTTGTACTCCTGCGCATCAAAATCCCACAGCACCGCACCGGCAGTTTTGCCCTCCTCGTCGAGCAGCAGCTCGACTGCAGGTGAAAACTCCAGCACCGGAATGCCGCGGTTCTGCACCTCGTCTCGCAGTACGCGCATGATTTCAGCACCGGTGTAATCGGCGCAAGCATGCATACGCTTACGGCTTGTGCCGCCGCCATGCGTCGTCACCATAGTGCCGTCCTGCTCCTTGTCAAACATAACGCCCAGCTTGCTCAGCCAGTCAATCGCCAACGGTCCGTTGGTTACCAGTTCTTCCAGCAGCTCGGGAATATTTTTGTAGTGACCGCCGCCAAAGGCATCCAGATAATGCTGCGCCGGGGAATCGTTGCCCTTATCCGCAGCCTGAATACCACCTTCGGCCATCATCGTATTGGCATCGCCCATACGCAGCTTGGTAACTACGAGGACGTTTGCACCACCGTTATGCGCTTCCAGCGCTGCGGAAGCACCGGCACCGCCGCCACCGATAACCAGAACATCAACGTCATAGTCCACTTTTTCCAGATCAAGATCTACATCCTGCAGGCGGCTTTTGCCCTCCAGCAGCTGTGCCAATTCTACCGGCACCTTCTGGCCCTTGTTGGGACCAACCTCCAGCACCTTGAAGCCCTTAGAGCTGTAGTCAGGATGGAACTCCTTCAGCAGCTCGTCCTTTTCCTCTGCCGTAAAGCGTTCGATAGAAGCGTGCAGACGTTGGGCACGGGTAGCTTCAACCTTAGCCATAGATTTTAACATATCTTCAGTAAATGCACTCACCTTGCCGCACCTCCTTATTTTTCAATCTCGCGCTTGTTATACAGGTCTTTGATTTCGTCCAAAGGCATATTTTTCAGCTTTTCTAACAGCGTTACATAATCGCCGTTTTCAATTTCGGCAACACGTTTAGCCAGATGCTCGCACTTCGGTGCAATATATTTGCCCGTCAGGCGACGGCACAGCAGGCCGACAGCGCTGTGGCTGATTTGCGCCGGGCAGCGGGATGCACAGATATTGCAGCCAACGCAGTCAAAGGAAGCATGTGCTGCCTTCTCATATTCGCCGCGCTGAGCGTAAGCAATATACTGCATAACATTCAGGCCCTGCGGACAGCCCTTCGTGCAGGCATTACAGCCGATGCAGCTGAAGATTTCCGGATACAGCTGACCGACAATGTTATCGCTTGCCTTAATCTCTTCGATATTAAAGGTACGCTTGTTAATCGGGAAGGAATCAATCTTGCCAACGCACATGCCTTCCTCAACCTTCGTCTGGCAGGAAAGCACAACCTTCAGCTCCGTGCTGCCCTTCAGGCGATAAATTACTGCACAGGCTCCGCAAAAGCCGCTGCCGCGCACCAGCTTAAAGCCTGCATATTCCATGGCATCCATAATGGTCAGGGTTGCCGGGACACTGTACTTTTTGCCCAGCAGGTAAACAGTTACCATTTCTTCCATATTTTTGCTCCTTATATTTTCTTCTCCAAAAAATGTATATGTGTAAATTAAATTCTGTAGAACTACAAGCGAAGTGCCTACAAGACACCCCCAGCCATCGCCGGCAGCGATGCAAGCATCCTTGCATGAGGCAACAGAACTCTAGAGGACTCACAACGTAAGCAATTATAATATCGTGATGCGAATAAAAATTTTAGTAAATAAGTGTCCGGATTCACAGAAGTGTCGCAACTGTTTGAGCGATAAGCAAACTAATATAGAAAGATATGTAAGCATAGCGCGAGTTTTGCGGCACTTCGTCTTGAATCCACACGAAATTTGCGTTAAGAAATTTTTCCTGAGCTAAGCGATATTTAATTGCGAAGAATCAATATTCGTCTGGCAT